>OJQL01000229.1_pt1 | contig 66752 bp, 41 predicted proteins | sample 1598731 | NCBI WGS metagenome assembly OJQL01 (sample SAMN03922510, study PRJEB24848) | human gut metagenome | isolation source: stool sample | host: Homo sapiens | place: Germany | collected 2010-02
ATAACACCGACTTTAGGTCGAAAATTTATAGACGGACATCATGCGGATAATCATTTAATGTTTTTTCATTCAACACGGCAGATGAACTTTTACAAATAAACATAAAATTACAAAATAAAGTCTCTGAGATATGAATTTGCCCTTAGTTTCCATTATTACTCCATGTTATAATGCCACATCTACAATTTCACAAACGATAGAATCTGTTCTTGCACAAACGTATGGATATTGGGAGATGCTTATTGTTGACAACTGTTCCACAGATAATTCCGCATCCATCGTAAAAAGTTTTGTCGAACGGGATAATCGTATAAAATACTTGAAGACAGATCGAAATTCAGGCAGTTCGGCTATGCCGCGTAACATTGCCATAGAAAACGCGAAAGGAGAATATATTGCCATGTTGGATGCAGATGATGTGTGGCTGCCGGATAAATTGGCGGAACAGATTGATTTTATAGAAAAGCATCATTATGATTTCGTCTATTCTGATTATGAGAAAATGACATTTGACGGAATGAGAAACAACCGCATCATTAAAGGACGTGCTGTTTCGACATATAATAACATTTTGGGGAGTAATGAGATTCCTTGCCTGACTGTTTTGATAAGAAAAAAACTCTTTAATAATGTCCGGTTCGAATTCGACCCTCCCGGTCGGGAAGATTGGGTAGTTTGGCTCAAATTATTGAAATCCGGTCACAATGCATACAACACAGGAAAGATTCATGCCGTATATCGTCAGGCAAAGACTTCTTTAACAGGTAATAAGTATGCGATGATAAAGAAGCAGTGGTATGTGCTTCGGAAGATAGAGCGAATACCATTTCTTACCGCCGTCCCTCACATCCTTGCCTACATGTGCAAAGGGTATATCAAATACAGAAAATGAGTCATATCAATAGTCAATGACCGGTCAATATTCGTTTGCGTAGGCCTCAGATGAATTTTCCGCCAAGATTGGCGATTTTTTAGATGTAAAACTGCTACCCTTTCAAAGATATTCTTTCAATCCATGTCAAATACTTATTGGGTCGAGCTGCCGTTGACCGGCCAAGGCAGGATGCAGCCGATGGACAATCTGGTGTGTCAGCTCCACGAGGCGGGTTTCATGGCCCGCCGGATCCGTGATTTCTGCACGGAGGCGAGCGAGAAGGAGCTGTACATGGAGAATGCGGGTGATGACCACTACACGAACAGGATCCTCGCGTGCCGTGTGAGCGGCAAAGGTTCCTGCGAGGTGTTGCGTGCCTATGTGGAGCGTCATGCCGACCTGTTCCTCCCCGTCAGGGAATACGGCAACAGGGCTTCCGAAAGGGATGGTTCCTATCTGGAATCCCTGCTCCGGGAGATACACGACTCCAATGCCCGCACCATCCGCTCTTCCAAGAGCGTGGCGGACAGGACGGAAGAGAATCGGTCGTGCCATGCCGACTGGAAGGACATCGACAGCACGTTGCGTCCCTACCAGCTGAAGGCCAAGGAGGATATCCTGCGGGCGTGGAACGGTTCGCGGCATGTGATGCTTCAGATGCCAACAGGCACGGGTAAGACGCGGCTCTTCGTGTCGCTGATCGCCGATATCCGCAGGCATGATCCGGATGCCAGGGTGCTGATCGTCACCCACCGCAAAGAACTGGTGGAGCAGATCAGCCGGTCGCTGTCTTCCCACTATCATCTGCCGCACGGCATCCTGAACGGTGCAGGATCCAAAAATGTTCAGGCGGACATACTGGTCAGCAGCATCCAGTCCCTTGCCAGGAGAATCGGGAAATGGAGCGAGGCTAAGGCTTTCGAGGAGAAGGTCGGCCGGATGCGGAAACTTTGCAGGAAGAACCATGTCATTGCGCCGGAGGCGTGCCGTGATCTTGCGGGGGAACTTGCCCGGATCATCGAATCCCTGTGAGGGTCGTGTCCGCTGCCCCGCTCGGAGGAGGCGGGCGGAGAACTCCTGCAAGTACGGACCCCGACCGCGCAGGAGAGCTTCTTCGCCCTCATCCACGAGAAGATCCGTTCCCTTACCGAATCCCGTGTACGGATTACCGGCACGATCCATTCCAAGACGGATTATATCATCGTGGACGAGGCACATCACGCCCTGGCACCCTCGTATCAAAAATTGTGGGAAGTATATCCGGAGGCGAGAATCCTCGGTGTTACGGCCACCCCCTGTCGTCTGCGCAAGTCCTCTTTTACCGCGCTTTTCGACACGCTGGTGGAGTCCATGCCCATGCAGGATTTCATCTGTGACGGTTATCTGGCGAAATACCGATACTACACCGTCTCGAACAAAAGGGCGGCAATCCGCTCCGTGAACCGGCTGACGCGGTTCAACGCCGACGGGGACTATCTTGTCAAGGACTTGGATGCCTGCTGCAACAGGGAGGAGGAGGTATCATTCCTCGTGGATTGCTACGAGGCGTATGCCGCCGGAAAGAAAGGCATCGTGTATGCCGTGAACCGTCCGCACGGGGAACGCATTGCGGATCGGTTCCGGGAACGGGGCATCGCGGCTCTGTCCGTCGACTGCAACACCCCGGCCAAGGAACGGGCCAAGGCGTTGGAGGAGTTCCGGGAAGGGAAGCTGAGAGTACTGGTAAACGTGGAACTCTTCACCGAGGGATTCGACTGCCCGGACATCGGGTTGTGCTGCTTGCGCGTCCGACACGTTCCCTCGCACTCTACCTGCAACAGGTGGGCAGGGGTTGCGTCTCTCGCCCGACGGGGAGGAGGTTGTCATCCTCGACACGGCGGGACTGCACGGCCGCTTCGGTCTGCCGGACAGGAAAAGGGAGTGGGCGACGCTCTTCAAGGGAGAGAAAAGCAAAAGGGAGTATAACCGACCGTTGAGACATGACGGCGGCGTAGCGGACAACAACCTAATGATAGATGTGTCCCGCAACAGGGTCATGGATTCGGCGAACGTGGAGGCGACTCCCCACGGATGGTCCGTCTATCATATCACGGACAAACTGAACCTCATAGACAGGTCCGGGAACACCATTCTCAAAAAACATCTGCTGAAGGACTTGAAACGGGACGCGGACGGGAACTACTCGGCGTGGCTGGGCATCCGGGAATACGGCTGCCGGGAGGGACGTTTCATCCGCTTCACCCCTAACTTCGCGCTGATCCCGGACAATAACATTCGAAGTGAACGGCTGCCGGTTCCATACCTTTCCATTGCAGTGAACGGCTGGCAGGTGGGAATACACGCTGTCCTTGGAGCTGGAGAGTCAGCGGTACATGAAGATATACCCGTGGAACACGGAATGGGTGGCGATGAAGTCAGAATACGGGACTTGCCGTTATACCAATAAGAATCTCTATCCGGAGGTAAAGGAGTGCAAGATCTCTTTCATCAACGACGAACCGTATCTCTTCACGCAGGAGTCCGTCATCGGGAAAAACGGCAGCGGCCACTTCTACCGCCGTCTGCCGCACGGCCTGTACCTGTACTACCGTAGGGAGGGAGCGGAAGAAGTGCTTTACAACGCCCAGCATGAACCCCTTTGGAGAGGGGAGAGAATGGAAGTGTTGAACGAAGGGGTGATACTTCACGATGCGGACGGGAAATCCCGCAAAGTCCTGTACATGGATATAATTTTCGGGAATGTGGATGGGTAAATATAGTCGTTCCTTAAAAATGTGTTTATACGGCGAAAGAAAGTCGGAATGTCTGCGACAATTTGCCCGTTTTAAAGATTTTTCGTATCTTGCAAAAGGTTATTTGAAATGCGGTATTTGAGTGCAACAGACTGAAAACAAACCGTTGCCTGCTCGTTACCTGTTCTCCTATACAAAGATGTAACGACCCGATAAATCAGGTCGTTACATTCATTTAGGCCCACACTCTTGGGGGTTCGTATTATTTCGCTCCATTCGGGATCGTTCTTTTCTTATAATACAACCCGCGCCGGAAAAAAGGACAGCTCAGCCGACTTTTTTTCAAAAAATCCGAAAAATAGCATATTCGGATTGCATCGCACCGAATTAATCCCTAATTTTACTCGGAAAATTCCACGACGAATGACATATCACCGGGACGGCGGACAACGAGGGGGGGGGAAAGAACTCTTCCGCGAACTGTACGAGGCGTATTACGCCCCGCTATGTCTGTACGCCTTCCGCTTCGTCCGGGAGATGCCTGCGGCCGAGGACATCGTGGCCGACATCTTCGCCGCCCTGTGGGACCGCCTGCCCGAAATGGAACTGCGGGACGGCACGGCGGGCGGATACCTGCACAGCGCCGTCAAGAACCGCTGTCTGAACCACCTGAAGCACCGGCTCTACGAACTGGGGTACATGGAGAACTGCGCCCGTCAGGAACCGGTCTACGCTTCGTCGCCCGACGCGCTGTACGGCCCCCAAGAGCTGTACGCCCTGCTGCACCGGACACTCGAACGGCTACCCGAAAACTACCGCACGGTTTTCGTGAAAAGCGCTCTCGAAGGGCGCACCTACGACGAAATAGCCGAAGAGATGCAGGTAAGCGTCAAATCGGTGAACCGCTACAAGCAGCGGGCCGTCGAACAGTTGCGCCGCGAACTGGGACCTTACCTCGCACTGCTCGCCGCTTGGGGCATGTTACATAACCTCTGAACACCCGAACATATGAAACCCTTGAAATACGCCCTGCTCGCCGCAGGCGCCCTGATCCTCGGCCTGACGGCCGCACGCACGTCCGAATCCGCAAAAGCCGCATCGACCCCGGAAGCGGTGCCGCCAAAAGCGCTGCAACCGGCCGAAAAGCCCAATACGCTGACGCCCGAAGAAGAGGCCGAAGGCTGGATACTGCTTTTCGACGGTGTCACGACCGCCGGATGGCACACCTTCAACCGGGACAAAGCTGCCGAAGGCTGGACGGTCTGCGACGGGGAGCTGCGGTTCAGGCTCCCGCCCGGCGAAAAGGGGCGCGGCGATCTGGTCACGGATGCGGAATTCGAAGATTTCGACCTGCGGCTGGAGTGGAAAATCAGCGAAGGCGGCAACAGCGGTATCTTCTTCGGAGTGAAGGAGGGTCCGGAGTACGGCTGGGCGTCGAGTACCGGCGTAGAAATGCAGGTGCTGGACAACCGGGCAAGCGCCGACCGTTTCGACCCCACGCATCTGGCCGGGGCGATGTACGACCTGATAGACGCATCCGAAACCTCGCGCCCCAATCCGGCAGGCTGCTGGAATCGGGTCCGCATCCTGAAGCAGGCGGGGAAGGTGACTTTCCGACTCAACGAAATCATAACCGCACAAGTCGATATGAACAGCCCCGAATGGCAACGGATGATCGCCCGGAGCAAATGGAACGGGGCAGACAAATTCAACGGCGCGGATTTCGGGAAATTCCCGCGCGGCAGAATAGCCCTGCAGGACCATTTCGACGAAGTGGCCTACCGGAACATAAAAATCAGGCCGCTCGGCCGGGAGGCTATTGACTGACAAACAGGAACCGGGCAGGCTCCGGAAATACATAAGCCCGTGGCGGTTCCGGGAGCGCTTCCACATACAAAAAGGATCGGCCTGCATTCAGGCCGATCCTTTTTCATACAGCGGTCATCAAAAGGCTGCCGGTCAAAAAACCTCCCGGTAAAGCGCCAGAATCTCTTCGGCACTCGTATCGCGCGGATTTCCGGGCGTGCAGACGTCGGCCAGCGCCGATGCGGCCAGCCGCGGCAGATCCTCCTCACGAACGCCGAGCGACGAGAGCCGCTGCGGAATACCTACACGGACAGCCAGCGTCCGGACGGCATCGACGGCGGCCTGAGCCGCCTGCCGGGTACCCATGCCCGCCGTATCGACGCCCATGGCGCGAGCCACATCGCCGAACTTGACCAGCGACGACTCCATGTTGTATTGCATCACATAAGGCAGCAGCAGTGCATTGGCCACGCCGTGGGGAATATCGTAAAATGCACCCAGCGGGTGCGCCATGCCGTGTACCAGTCCCAGCCCCACATTCGAAAAGCCCATGCCGGCGATATACTGCGCCACGGCCATCCCCTCGCGGGCCTCGGTGTCGGCGCCGTTCTCCACGGCGGCGGGAAGCCAGCGGGCGATCAACTCGACGGCCTTCAGTTCGAACATGTCGGTCAGCGTCCACGCGCCTTTGGTGATATAACCCTCGATGGCGTGCGTGAGCGCATCCATACCCGTAGCGGCGGTCAGTCCCCTAGGCATGGCGGCCATCAGCTCGGCATCGATAATAGCGACGGCAGGAATATCCTTGGGATCGACGCACACCATCTTCTTGGTATTCGCTTCGTCGGTGATGACATAATTGATCGTCACCTCGGCAGCCGTGCCCGCCGTCGTCGGGAGCGCGAAGACGGGAACACTGCGGTTGGCGGTCGGCGCCATGCCTTCGAGCAAGACCACGTCACCGAACGCGGGGTTGGCGGCGATGATGCCGACGGCCTTGGCCGTGTCCATCGCCGAACCGCCGCCGATGGCGACGATCGCATCGGCGCCCGAACGGCGGAAAGCTTCGACCCCGGCCTGCACGTTCTTCACCGTCGGATTCGGCTTCAGATCGCTAAAGATTTCATAGGCGATACCCGCTTCGTCCAGTACGCCGGTCACCTTGCCCGCCACGCCGAAGCGGATCAGATCCTTGTCCGTAACGACAAACGCCCGGACATAGCCGCGCCCCCGGAATTCATCGGCCAGCATACGGCGCGCCCCGGCGCCGAAATAGGAGGTCTCGTTGAGAATGATTCTGTTCACAGCCATAATCCGTCCGGTTTAAAGGTTGAAAGCCTCCTTGAGTTGCTGCATCTGGGCGTCGCTCATGCCTGCGGGCGTGAATCCCATCGCACGGCCCGACATGTAGATCTGCGCCGACTTGGAGAGCGTGTCGATCATGTCGAACGGCTCGATGACGTTTTCTCCCACGCCCAGCGCGCCGTGCTTCTCCCACAACACCACGTCATAGTCGTCGAGCTGCGCGATGGTCGCATCGGCCAGTTCGATCGAACCGGGCAGCGCATAGGGCACGATGCCGACGCCCTTGGGACAGAACGCGCGGGTTTCGGGGATCATGCTCCAGAGGAGCCTGCTCAATACGTCCCGCCCCAGAAACGCTGCATTGTGGGTCATCGCCACCAGTTCGATGGGATGGGTGTGGATCACAACCTTCTGGTTGCGGCCCCTGCCGAGCAGATAGTCGTGGATCGAGAGGTGTGAGGGCAGTTCCGAGGTGGGTGAAATATATTTTTCAGCTACGATCGCATAGCTGCGGCCGTCGTCGGAGATGCGGATGACCGCCATGTTGTCCATCGGCGAGGAGCAGACGTACCGCATGCGGCGGTTGGTGCCCGTCACCAGAAAGAAGTGGCCGCACAGGTTTTCGACCGGACGGGCCAGCGCAACGGGTTCGCCCAGCGGCGGAAGGGCGCGGAGCGCGTCGTCCGCCACATCGGTAACGTTATAGGAGATATTGCCGCCGTTGCGCTCGGCCCAGCCTTTCTGCCAGAGGTATCCGGCCACTTCGGCCACCTCGGCGATGCGTTCTGTTAATTGTCGGTTGTATTTCATGGATTGCAGATTTTAAAACAACGAGGGGAAAAAGATGGAAAACAAAAGAATCGCAAGTCCCAGCACGAGCATCGAGACCGCCTGTGCGCCGCTGCCCTTCCACTCTTTGAGGGCAATGCCCCAGAAGTTGGAGAAGAGCACGTTGAGCGACATCAGGATGCTCCACGAGAAGGCCAGCAGAACGGGCGTGCCGGAGAGAAAGCTCCTTCCCATTTCGAGTCCGAAGAACTGCGAGTACCACAATCCGCCGGCCAGCGCACAGAAGAGCAGGTTCACGGTCAGCCGACGGCCTTTCACCGCCATGTATTCACCGCCCGTACGGTTCTTGCGGTTCTCGCGCAGGCAGTAGGCCGCATTGGTCAGGAATCCGCCGAAGGTAACCAGCAGGATCACGGGCAGTCCGGCGACGAGCGCATCGGCGCCCGCGGTCTGCATAGCGGCGCGGACCGGCGCTCCGGCGTCGAGTCCCAGCGCGAAGCAGGCGCTCATCACGCCCGCCAACAAGGCGACCAGCAGACCTTTGGTCAGGGCAAAGTCGCGGACGGCGGCCCGCTTCTGCTCCTCGCTCATATTGCGCGCCCGCAGCGAACCCGCATAGCCGATCACGGCGATACCGGCCAGCGTGACGCACACCCCCAGCAGCAACAGCAGTCCGTCACCGTGCAGCAGGTCCCCTCCGGCAAAAAGTGCGGGCAGGAGCGTGCCGAACGCCGAGCAGGTCCCCAGCGAGACCGACTGTCCGAGCGCCACGCCCAGATAACGCATCGACAGACCGAACGTCAGGCCCCCGACGCCCCACAAGGCGCCGTAGACGATCGCCTTCAGCGCGCCGCCGGCTCCCAGCAGTGCGAAAAGAGAACTTCCGGAAGGCACGGCGGCCAGCGCACCCGCCAAGGGGAACACCAACCATGCGAAGATACCCTGCACCAACCAGAAACTCTCCCAGCTCCACTGCTTCACCCTGCGGATAGGCACATAGGAACTGGACTGGCCGAAGCTGCCGACAGCGATGATCAACAGGCCGAGAAAAGTATTCATGGCCGGTTAGCGTTTCGAGGTGACTTCACGCTCGTACTTCTCCACGTCGGCGATATAGTCCTCGCCCGCGGGAACGCCGTTCTGCATGCAGAAATAGTTGTAAACATCGGCCCACGGCATCGACTTGCTCTCCTCCAGAAGTGCCAGACGCTCGAAATAGCGGCCTCCGGCTTCGTATCCGCGCAGTTTTTCGATCGGCGTGAGCATCGCCAGCAGGAACGCCTTCTGGGTCGCACGGCTGCCGATGACATAAGCGCCGATACGGTTGATCGAAGCGTCGAAGTAGTCAAGTCCGACATTCACACGGTCGAGCGCCCCGGCCCAGACGATCTCCTGCGCCAGCATCTGCACGCTGTCGTTGAAAATCACCACATGGTCGCTGTCCCAGCGCACCGGACGGCTGACATGAAGCAGGATTTCGGGAGAAAAGAGCAGCATCGACGAAATTTTGTCGGAGACCTCCTCCGTGGGATGAAAATGGCCCATGTCGAGCGTCGCCATCAGTCCGCGGCTGACGGCATACCCCATGTAAAACTCGTGCGAACCGACCGTGAAACTTTCGAGGCCCGTGCCGAAGAGTTTGCACTCGACGGCATCTTTCACGTTGGGGCACTTGTGCTCGAACACGCGGTCGAGCGACTCCCTGAGCAGCGAACGGTAATAGTAACGGTTCACCGTCAGGTCCTTGGAACCGTCGTGCACCCAGATGTTGTGGCAGGCCTTGCTGCCCAGCTGACGGCCCATTTCGTCGGCGATGCGGCGGCTGCGCACGGTATGCTCGACCCAGAAATCGCGGACGGCCTTGTCGGGATTGGCCAGCGAAAGATCGCCGCTCTTGGGGTGCGAGAACGAAGTCGAGTTGAAGTCGAGCTTCATGTCGTTAGCGCGCGCCCAGTCGATCCAACTCTGGAAATGTTCGGGTTCGATCTGGTCACGGTCCACCTTTTTGCCCTTGAAATCACCGTATATGGCATGCAGGCTCAGCCGGTGGCGGCCGGGAATCAGGCTTTTGGCCTTCTCGATGTCGGCACGCACCTCGTCGATGTTGCGGGCCTTGCCGGGATAGTTGCCGGTGGCCTGAATGCCGCCCGTAAGCTGGCCGTCGGGGTTCTCGAAACCCGTCACGTCGTCGGTCTGCCAGCAGTGCAGCGACAGCGAAATCCGCTGCAGGGCGGCGAGCGCCGCGTCGGTGTCCACGCCCGTTTCGGCATAACGCGCCTTGGCCGCTTCGTAAGCTTTGATAATTTGGTCCTGTTTCATGGTATTTATCGTTTTTTATGGGATTAATTGAACTGTTTGTTCCCGCCAGCGGCCGCTCCCGCGAGCAGGGTTTCAAATCTTTCATAGGCCGCGTTCCACTCCTGCGCGTTTCCCGGCAGGAAGGTTTCAGTCGGCACGCAGCGGGCGATCATGCGGCGCATTTCGGCCAGCGACGACACCCGTCCCGCGGCGTACGCCTGCATCATGACATTGCCGATGGCCGTCGCCTCGGCGGGTCCCGCCACGACGGGAATGCCGGTCGAATCGGCAGTGAACTGGTTCAGAAGCGCGTTCTTCGACCCGCCGCCGATGACGTGGAGTTTTTCGATGGGGAAGGGTGCCAGCGCCCGGAAATCGTCGAGCACCATGCGGTATTTAAGGGCCAGACTCTCGAAAATCGCGCGCACGGTCTCCCCGTGGGTACGGGGCGGAGTCTGCCCCGTCCGGGTACAGAATGCGGCGATAGCCGCCGGCATGCAGCCCGGACGGGCGAACGATTCGTCGTCGGGGTCGATCAAAATCCGGAAGGGAGGCGCCGAGTGCGCCATCTCCACCAGTTCGGAATAGGCGTATTCCCGGCCTTCGCGCGCCCAGACTTTGAGACACTCCTCCAGCAGCCACATACCGGTAATGTTTTTCAGCAGGCGCGTGGTGCCCTCGACACCGCCTTCGTTGGTGATGTTGCAGGCCGACGTGCGGTCGTCGATGACAGGCTCGCGCACCTCGATCCCCATCAGCGACCAAGTGCCGGAACTCAGGTAGGCGAACCGCTCGTTCCGGGCAGGAACGGCCGCAACGGCCGACGCGGTGTCGTGCCCGGCCACGGCTACGACGGGAATCCGCTTCAGCCCCACATCGGCCGCCAACCGTTCGTCAAGCAGACCGATACGATGTCCGGGCATCACTACGTCGCAAAAAAGCGACGGGTCGATGTCCATCTTCTCCAGCAGTTCGGATTCGATCCTTCGGGTGCGGGGATTCAGCAGCTGCGACGTCGAAGCGATCGTATATTCGGTAACCATACTGCCCGTAAGCAGATAGCTCAGGGCATCGGGCATGAAAAGCAGCTTCGCGGCAGCAGCGAGTTGCGAAGCCCCTTTTTTGTGCAAAGCATATAACTGGTAAAGCGAATTGAACGGCATGATCTGGATGCCGGTCCGGGCATATACCTCCCTGCGGGAGAGCACTTTGGCGAAATACTCTGCCGGAGCGCCTTCAGTATGGGGATCCCGGTAGGCATAGGGCATTCCGAGCAGCGAACCGTCGCTGCCGACGAATGCGAAATCGACACCCCACGTATCGATACCGACCGAGGTGATCTCGATTCCCTCGCGCGCCGCGGCCCTCAGCCCTTCGCAAAGCTGCTCGTACAGGGAAAATATGTTCCAATAAAAGTGGCCGCCCAGCGGCAGTATCCGATTGGGGAAGCGGGTCAGCTCGCGGATCCGTAGCTCTCCGTCGGAGAGCGTTCCCAGAACCGTCCGGCCGCTCGTCGCGCCCAAGTCGAACGCAATAAAATGCTGCAGACTCATTGTCCAAATATTACATTTATACGATATTTTTCACTATATTGCAGTCTCGTCAACCTAACTTTTTCCGCAATGGATAATTCCATTCACCTGAAGTATCTGGCCATCAGCCAAACCGACCTGAAATGGGGCATGACCATCAACTCGGTGGGTTTCCAGAACATCGCCGCCCACATGTCCTATCCGCCGAACAACCACCCCTCGCGCTACTTGTTCTCGACCGACAACGGGCGTGTACTCAACGAGTATCAGCTGCTCTACATCACACGGGGAAGGGGACGATTCGCATCCCGCACCACGGGCTACGGACGCTACCAGCCCGTCGGCGAGGGCAACATGTTCCTGCTCTTCCCCGGCGAGTGGCACAACTACATGCCAGACCGCGAAACCGGATGGGACGAATTCTGGATCGGATTCCAAGGCAGACACATCGACTACTGGACGGCAAGCAGTTTCTTTACGCGCGAAAAGCCGATCTACAACGTAGGCATTCACAACGAAATCGTCCAGCACTACCAGCAGGCCATCCGCGTCGCCATCGAACAGAAGTCGGGATTCCAGCAGGTACTCTCAGGCATCGTCAATTACCTCTTGGGGCTGGCCTATTCCTACGACAAGAACTACGTCTTCGAAACTTCCGAAGTGATCGACCAGATCGGCCGTGCAAAGATCCTGATCGCTGATCAGTTCAAAACCATCCGCCCCAAGCAGATCGCCGAAGAGCTGAACATGAGCTATTCGAACTTCCGGAAGATTTTCAAGGAGTACACCGGATTCGCCCCGGCGCAGTACATTCAGGAGATGAAGCTCTCCAAAGCCAAAGAACTACTCACAAACAGCTCCATGCCCATCAAGGAGATCGCCTATCTGATGGGATTCGAAAACCACGAATACTTCTTCACGGCCTTCAAAAAGAAGAACGGAGTGACGCCCGCCGATTACCGGCATCTGACGCAGGGCAACGCCCTCATACAGGAATAAAAATCCCGCAGTTGTCGGGTCGCATGCTTTTTAAAAGAGGTGCCGGTGATTCTTCCGGCACCTCTTCTTTTCAACCGTTACTGTCCGTAACCGGGATTCGGCTCGATAAGCGGATTGCCGCTGATCGCGTCGTTGGGAATCGGGAAGACCTTGAAATAGGGATTATTGGTGGCCTTGTGATCCCACCAGTCGGCTTCCACGAACTTGTTCCAGCGCAGCAGGTCGGTACGGCGGCGGCCTTCGCCGAGGAACTCGATACCCCACTCGACCAGCATGCGCCATTCGTCGAGGTTGGCGGCGGTGCAGGGATCGGGATCGGCTTCGTTCTCGAAATTACGCTTACGCACGTCGTTGATCAACCGGGCGGCCTCGCCCTTATCGCCGTCACGCCACTTGCACTCGGCCAGCATATACTGCACTTCGGCCAGACGCGCCATCACGAAACCGGCTTTCCACTGGTTGGGATCGTCGTCCGGAGCGATCGGGTATTTGATAAGGCGTACGCCGGTGTTCTCCTCACCTTCATACTTGGTCGAAGGAACGGCGTCGAGCGACGGATAGGTCGTGCCGACAAGCGACGTGCGGCCGACGTAGTCCACCAGTTCGAGCGGCTTGCCGTCATGCACGCTGTTCTGCCCGGAAACGACGACCGACTTGCCGTTCTTGGCGATCGGACCGAACAGAAGCTGGCCTTCGTAATCGCCGTTGCCGTTGTACTTGTAACACCTCTTGCGCAGGTCGGCATCGTTGAAACGGGCGAAGGTGCGGCCCAATTTGAAATCGGCGTCCGTATAAAGATCACCATTAGGCTTGTGCGACGGCATGATCGTGATGCCGTTCATCGTTCCGGCGCCCTTCAGGCCGAAGAACTGGTCCATCATGTTGGGCTGGTAGAACCATGCCGCATAGGTGTTGTTCTGCAGTTTATTCAGGGCCGAAGGCAGTACCCAGATGTTCTCGGCACTGTTGAGGTTGCTGAACCCGAACGGTTCACGCCAGTCGGAGGCCATCGAATAGTTGCCGTATTTACCTGACAGTATCTCGCTGCAGAGGGTTTCGCACTCCGAATAGTGGTCCTCATTAATGTAGGTCTGGGCGTTGAAATAGAGCCGGGCCAGCAGAACGGCCGCCGCACCGCGATTGATCGTGTAGTCGATCTCCGTCGTCTCGTCCTTCAGCGGCAATACTTTAAGCGACTCTTTGAGCAGTCCTTCGATATGCAGGTAGGTATCCTTGGCCGAACTGCGGGGCTGGGGATCAACGCCCACGGTACCTTCGTAAATCGGCATGCCGCCGTAGAAGTCCAGACCGCGCAGGTAGAAGTAGGCGATCAGCGTCTTCATCTGGGCGATGTGCCCGGCGCGGTCGTCCTCGGTAAATCCGACTTTGGCGTAGTCGGCCGCCTTGAGGTCCTCGATCACTTCGAGCGACAGGGCGACGCCCGTGGTAACCAGACTCCACGCATTGTTGATAAAGGGATTCGAAGTGCCCCAGCTATGGTCTTGGAAACGGAACCAGTCGCCGCCGGTCCATTTCTGCTCCTTCTGGATCACCGCGAACTGGTCGGCGCAAAGCTCCTGCAGAAACCAGAAGCCGACACCGTCGCCGCGCATCTCCGAAGCATAGAGGTGCGTAAACGGACGCCCCATAGCCGAATAAACATCATTTTTTGTCTTGAAAAAGGTCTCAGGAGTCACCTCGCTGTACCATACGGGATCGAGGTCGGTACAGGCCGCGACGCTCGCCAAGGCGGTGAGGGCCGCAATGCTCTTTACAATATATTTTTTCATAGTTTTAACTCGTCTTTAGATTAGAAACCGATCTCGATACCCAGAATAAAGGAACGCGTGCGGGGATATTGGCTCATACCCTCGAAACCGGGCGCCAGACCATTGACGTTCACTTCGGGATCGAGACCCGAATAACCGGTCAGCGTACATACGTTGCGCACGGTGAAGTAGCAGCGCAGCTTCTCGACGTACTTGATCTTGTTGCGGGGCAGCGTGTAACCCAGCGTAACGGCGTCGAGCTTCAGGAAGTCGCCCTTTTCGAGCCAATAATCGAGCAGCATCAGACGGTCGGTATTGGTAATCGCCTTGTTGCGGCGGTAAGCCGTACGCAGCAGGTTCTGGCCTTCGGTGATCTTGCAGTTCACGCCCTGAATCATGTCCGTCACGTTGTAAACGTCCTGTCCCAGCCAGCTGCGGAAGAAGAGATTGAGGTCCCAGTTGCGGTAACGCACCGTGTTGTTCCACGAAAGCACCGCCTTCGGAAGACCGTTGCCCGTCTGCACGCGGTCCTCGTCGGTACCCGAAGCATAGGGGATGACCTTGTTGTCCTTGCTGTAGATCATCGGAGTTCCATCCTCCTCACGGACGCCGGCAAAGCGGTAGAGGAAGTAGCGTCCGATCTCCTGACCGCCGAAGATGCGCACGGCCGAACCGCCGCCGTGAGGCATCGCCTGAAATTCCATATGGGTATCCTTGGCCATGCCTTCCAGCCGGGATTTGCCGACGAACGAACCTACGAGCGACGTATCGAACGTCCAGTCCTTGGTATCCACCACACGGCCGTTCAGTTCGAACTCGAAACCTTTGTTGGTGATGTCGCCGATATTGACCGTCGAAGTGGCGTAGACAGCCGGAGGAGAAGCCACGGGAATACCGCTGTAGATGGCGTCCTCGATCTTGCGGCTGAAGTAGTCCATGCGGCCGCTCAGGCGACGGTTGAAGAGGGAGAAGTCCAGACCCACGTCGAACTCTTTTTTGATCTCCCATTTCATGTCGCGGTTCTGGTTGTGCATCAGGCCGTAGACGGTCATCCACTGACCGTTGTAATAGGTCCACGAATCCTTGGAATACATACGGTAGGCCGTATTGGTGTTGAAACCCTGATTACCCGTCGTACCGTAGCTTACGCGCAGCTTCAGGTCGTCCACGGCCCGGACGTTGCGCATGAATTTCTCCGACGAAATGCGCCAGCCGGCCGAGATGCCGGGGAAAAGACCCCAGCGGTCGCTGTAGAATTTCGAAGAGCCTTCGTAACGCAGATTCAGCGTCACGAGGTAGCGGTCGTCGAACGAATAGTTCACACGGCCGAAGAAGGCGATCAGGCGGGTCGTAGGGCTTTTGTAGGAACCCATACCGGCTTTGCCGTCCGAGAGGTAGGTTCCGGCGCCGAGATCCCACGGTCCCAGACCGTCCACCTGAAAGTCGGAGTTGCTGGCCGAGAAGTTGTCGCCGTTGAACTCTTGGAACGAATAACCGAGCACGGCATTGAGGTTGTGACGGCCGAAACGGCGGTCGTAATTGGTCGTCAGATCAAGCATCTTGTCCATCGCTTGTGAGAAACTGTGCGAAGCCGTGCCGTTGTAATGGTTTTCGAGCGACTCGCGGTGCAGCTTCGAAACGAAATTCTCCGACTTGTTCTTCACATGTTTGTAGGCGGTCTGTGCCGTCACCGACCAATGGTCCGTGAGGTTGAGTTTGAGCGAAACGTTGGCCAGCATCAGGCTCGACGAATTCGAATTGTCGCGCAGATTCACTTCGGCCACGGGATTCTTGAAATAGGGCTGGTTCAGGATCATATAGTAGCCCGATTCGCTGGCAGGATCGTAAATCGGATAGGTCGGGTTCAGGCTCGATGCCCATTCGAAAATGCCGTTATCGACGTTGGTCCAATTGACATTGGTATAGTTGATCGTCGCGGAAAGCTCCAGACGATCGTTCAGGAATTTGAAATAGGAACTCAGGCGGCCGCCGATCTCCTGACGGTCGTTCTTGATCGCGACGCCCTCCGCATCGCGCACGTAACCGCTGGCGCTCACGCGGAACTTGTCCGTACCGCCGTTGGCCGAAAGGGCGTAGCGCTGGCTGAAAGGCGAGGACTTGGTCACGGCGTCATACCAGTCGGTCGAACCACCGAAGTCATAGACGTTATTGACGCCCGTACGTCCGTATTCGCGAAATTCGGAAGCCGAGAGCAAATCGGGCTTCTTGGCGATCGACTCCAACTGAAGCTCGGTCGAAAAATTGACCGAAATGCGGCCTGCCTGCGGACGTTTGGTCGTAATCAGCACGACGCCGCCCGTAGCGCGGGTGCCGTAGATAGCCGCTGCCGACGCATCCTTCAATACCGTGATCGACTCGATGTCCTCTTTGGCCACCAGATCGATCTCTGCACCCGGTACACCGTCGATCACCACCAGCGGTCCCTGATCGCCGCTCACCGAATTTACGCCGCGCAGCTGGAGCGAAGCACCTGAGTTGGGGTCGGAACCATTGGTGGACTGAATCGAAAGACCGGGGATCTTGCCCTGAATAGCCATCAGAGGCGAACTGGTGCCGGCTATAAAGTCGTCCTGCGTGATTTTCGAAACCGAGTTGGTCAGCGACCGCTTGTCGATCGTACCGTAACCGACCACTACCACGGCGTCGAGGTTGTTGCTCGGTTCGAGCGAAATCTCGAAAGAGGTCCGGTTGCCGACCGGCAGCGTTTGGGTGACGTAACCCACATAGCTGACCTGAAGTTCGGCTCCGGGATTCACCTCGACGGCGAAAGTGCCGTCGGCGCCGGTCGAAGCGCCGTTGGTCGTACCTTTCTCGACGACATTGACGCCGATCATCGGTTCGCCCGCCTCGTTGAGGACCGTACCGGTCACACTGATCTTGGGCTGGGCCGCACACACGCAAACCGAGGAGACCGAAAAGCCGGCCAGCAGGAGCAGGAACAGCACGTTCCGCTTCAGGCATGCGCCGAACCGGTCGAGTCCCGATTTCGCATAGAAGTTCATGACAATATTCTTCATTTGTTCATGGATTAGGTTAATAAACAGATTGTATGATTTGGTTTTTTGTCGGGTGGATCGCTCCTGTCATTTTCAATAATGACCTGTCAGGAAAAAGATACGGAGCCGGGGAAATTCCTTATCTCATAGAGCAGGAAGTTTTAGGTTAATAATCGGATTAGATTCTGTCAGTTTTAAGTTTTAAACAAAATTAGAGAGGATTTACAGGAGTTTTATTAATCATTTTGATAGAAAAATTTGAAAAAATGACACGATAGCAATTTTAGGCAATCCGCGCAATCCAGCAGGCTGGAAACGATCGCCGTATATACTATAGGAGCGTCGGAAAGCGGTTCATTTGAAATGTCATTTTTTTCAATCCTTATATCAAAAAGTTTAATTTATGAGCAAAAACATCTCCCTACTTTTGTATAACCCGAAACAAAACGCCCACTGCCCCGCCGCGGCATTGGCAACCAGAACGACAACCTAAAACCCGAATCCGAAAACTATGCAACGACTGGCTTTCAAGATGAAGCTCAAACCCGGCTGTGAGGCGGAATACGAAAAACGCCACGCCCGTCTCTGGCCCGAAATGAAGCTGCTGCTCAAAGAGGGCGGCATCGGCAACTACTCGATTTTTTACGATCCCGACACCCTCTCACTGTTCGCCTATCAGGAGATCGGCGGCGAAGGTTCCTCGCAGGAGATGGGCGGCGAAGCCGTCGTCCGCAAATGGTGGGACTACATGAGCGACATCATGGAGGTCAATGCGGACAATTCGCCCGTCTCCGTCCCCCTGCGGCAGGTTTTCTTCCTCGAATAACCGCCGCACCGACATCCGATACAAATATGAAAACCTATAAAAAACTAAAACTATGAGAACACGCTTCCTTCTGTTTTTATCTCTCCTCCCGCTGCTCCTGCTCTCTTCGTGCGACGAGAAGGACGGCCCTACGATCATTCCGCCCAAGGAAAAGCCCGCCTACTACGACGTGACGATCCGCGCGACCGACCATCAGGCCTGCAAGGAGATCACCCCGCAGGCCGACGGCTCTTACTTCGTGGACTGGACCGACGGTTTCGACGCCTTCTTCTTCATGGACATCCAGCTCGACGAGGACGACAAGGCAGCCGGCGCGGAATTCAACCTTTACAACGTATTGGAATTCGAAGTCAAAGGCGCCACGGTAGTGGAAAACACCCCGCTGATCATCTTCCTCGGAAGCACCGCATGGCCCAACTTCTGCTCCGACTGCAAGAACTTCATTCCCATATCGACCGACTGGGTGAAGGTGACTTGCAACTTTATGGAGGACGTACCCAACAAAGCAGCGGCCGCACCATGGACGTGGATGCGCGTAGGTGTCGGCGCCAATGCGCACACCCCGACCTTCTATATCCGCAACATCCGTCTGGTCAACCCCAACCACGGGAACAAATAATCCTGTACCGCCACCGCGGAAGCCTCCGTCCGACCGGCACGGGGGCTTCCGCGAATTAACGCAATCAACCCGACTAAATCCGACCGCCATGCGACAGTTGTTTAAAAATCTGCTGACAATCACCCTATCCGCCGCGCTCTGCTTCATCGCGGGTTGCTCCGACAACGACCGTCTCCCGCCACTCGAACCCGAAGGGCCGGACCCCGAAAAACCCGCCGTGGAGGGCATTCCGCTGTCGATCCGCAACCGCGACTTCAACAACATCACCTTCACGCAGGAGGGCGACGAATGGATCATCCGCACCACGGGCCTAGACCCGTACATCTGGTTCGACGCCGCGATTCCGGTAAATTTCAAAAAGCAGTATATGCTCGCCTTCGACAGTTTCAACACCACGGAGACACTGCCGCTGGTAATCTTCGTCGGCGAAGTGTGCGACGGCGACCATCTGCTCGAAAACGGCGACTACACGCTGCCCCGCACCGAAGGGTGGTCGGCTGTGTCGTACAACCTCTCGAAAGTCAAACAGGCGCCCGCCGTACCGTTCAAATCGGTGCGCGTCCGCTTCGGACTCAACGGCGAACATACGTTCCGCCTGAAAAATCCGGTTTTGCGCGAACCCAACAAGCAGGAGATCGAAGCCGCGGAGAACGAAGCCAACCGACTCAAGGAGGAGCAGGAACTCACCAAACGGCTGAACAGCTATCTCACCAAAAGCTTCACGTCGAAAATAGAGCTGGTCACGGCGGATTACACGGCCGGCACCGTCTCGGTAACGGGTACGACCGACGCGACGGACTTCGACGGCGTCGGACTGGCCGAAATACCGATGTGGGCGGACCAGACCAAACTCACCGCAGTCGAAAGTTTCACGCCTCTTACAGGCGGCTCCATATCGCAGTCGTTCCCGCGTTTCGCCGAAAACGGACGCGACCGCCTGCTTTCAGGATGGGCCGTGGTGCGGCAGGAAGGCAACGGTTATACGCTGCTCTCGGCCGTACACCATACCGACCGAATCGACAATCCGCGGACGAATCTTCCCGAAATGATTCCATCCTCGATCAAGGGTATCGGCGGCTGTCCGTACGACCATGCGGACATGCAGGACCTGAACATCGCCACCGGCACGTTCAACATCATCCTCGACCAGATTCTCTACACCGATCCGGGCGGCGGGCGCGAACCCTACGAATATGCGGGCAAGACCTATTACGCCGACGTGAACGGCAGCATGATCAAACAGATAGACCACGACGTAAAAATCTCGCAGCAGATGGGACTCATGGTCTCGGCCATCCTGCTGGTGCCCGTGAACCGGGGCGCGGCCGAAGGGTCGTGGCTCGATCTGGTCGCCCACCCCGAAAACGAATACAGCGCGGCCTTCTCGATGCCCAACATGCTGTCAAAAGAGGCCGTGGAAGCCTATGCCGCAACCATGAATTTCCTCTGCGAACGCTACAGCACCGAGCAGTACGGACGCATCCACCACTGGATCATCCACAACGAAATTCAGGCCGGATTCTACTGGACCAACGCCGGCAGGCGCAATCTGGAGACCTATATGAATCTTTACGAGCGTTCGATGCGGCTCGTGCAGACGATCGCGCGCCAGTACGATCCCAACGCCAAGTCGCTCATCTCACTTGACCACGGCTGGACGGATCAAGGTTCCGACCGTTCGTATCAGGGTGTGAAACTGCTCGAACAGCTCGTGAAATACTGCCGTCAGGAGGGCGACTTCGAATGGGGCATCGCCTTCCACCCCTATCCGCAGGACATCAACAATCCGCGTACATGGCTTGACGACAAGGCCACCTACAGCTTCTCGACACAGTACCTTACGCCCCGGAACCTCGAAGTGCTCGACGCATGGGCCGAACTGCCCGAAGTCTGCTACAAAGGCACCCGGCCGCGTGAAATCCAATTCACCGAGCAAGGCATCAACACCCCCGACTACGAACCGCTGTCACTACAGAATCAGGCCGCTGGCGTAGCTTATTCACTGGCCAAGATCCGGCATATGAAACACGTCACCAGCTACGCCTACCACCTCTGGGCCGATGCCCGTGAGGAAGGCTCGCTGCGGTTGGGCCTGCGCAAATACCGCGACGATGCCGCCGATCCGCTGGGCAAGAAGCCGAGCTGGGAGGTATTCCGGGCCTTCGGACAGGATGACTGGGAAAGCGTTTCGGCCCCCTACCTCGACGTCATCGGCATCGAAAGCTGGGACGACGTGGTCTACAAGGGAACAATTACAAAATAAAATCGCTAACTTTCACTCGAAAAAAATGAAATTCAGACACCTCGCATGCTGCCTGCTGCTGCTCGCCGGAAACACCGTCGCACGGGCCGCCGCGCCGGGTCCCGAAACGGGTCCGGTCAAACTGACCATCCGGCCGTCCGACTCCAACAACGTCACGGTCGAACGCCGCGGCGACGACTACGTGATCACCACCACGGGCGTCGATCCCTATGTATTCCTCGACGCCGAACGTCCGGTCGACGTAGACGAATATCCGATGCTGGCGTTCAACAGCTTCAACACTTCGGGCATCATGTCGCTGGCGCTCTTCGTGGGGCAGCTCGACAACGCCCATCTGATCGAGGGGAACCTCTATGAACTGCCCCGCACCGAGGGGTGGTCGTCGAACGCCTACGACATCTCCTGCACCGATACGCCGCCCGCAGGCCCGGTATCGTGGATCCGCATACGCTTCGGCATGAACGGCGGCAACAAATTCACCATCAGCGGACTGCAGCTGCGCGCCATGAACGACCGCGACCGCGACATCTTGGGCAACATCGAACGCCGCGACCGCGAGGACCGGGAGCAGTGCGACCGGCTGGCTGCCTATCTCAAGACGTCGTTTCCCTCGTCCGTGACGCACGTCGAAGTCTCCTATCCAGAATCGAAAGTTACTGTCGAAGGTATCCTCAAAGGCAAACCCGACGCCGCGGTAGGACTGGCCGAAATCCCGATGTGGGAGGACTACACCGCACTGAAAGAGACCGGCGAATTCCTGCCGCTGGCCAAAGCCGGAAAATTCCGCTTCACCCTGCCGCGCTTCGCCGCCGACAAGCACGACCGTCTTCTCTCCGGCTGGGCCGTGGTGCGCAGGACCGCCGGCGGTTACGAACTGCTCTCGGCCGTGCACTACCCCGACGACATCACTCCGCGCGAGAAGCTGCGCAAAGTGACGGCAACCTCACTGAAAGGCATCGGAGGGTGTCCGTTCGACCACGAGGACATGGTCGAACTGGGCGTGGGCGGTGCGAACTTCAACATCATGCTCAACGAAATTCTCTTCCCCGATCCTGCACCGGGGCGCAAGCCTTACGAATACTGCGGCCGGATATGGTACGTAGACGAGAACAGCCACGCCATCCGGCTACTCGACCTCAACGCCCGCAAGGCGAAGGAGCACGGCTGGCTCATCTCGGCCATCCTGCTGCTGCCGCTCGACCGCGACTTCACGCCCGGAACATGGATGATGGAAGCCGCGCACCCCGAACGTCAGGGCAGCGCCGCATTTGCCATGCCCAACATCCTCTCGCGCACGGGGCTTGAAGCATACGCCGCGACGATGACCTATCTCTGCGAGCGCTACAGTTCCGAGGAGCGGGGCCGCATCCACCACTGGATCGTCCACAACGAAATCCAGAACGGATTCTACTGGGCCAATGCGGGCGACCGCCGGATGCTCTCCTACATGAATCTCTACCAGAAGTCAATGCGCACGGTCTACAACATCGCGCGCCAGTACGACCCCAACGCGCAGGTACTCGTGTCGATGGACCACGACTGGAACCGCAAGAGCAACAAACGCAGTTACGAGGGCCGCGACCTGCTGAATATCCTCGTGGATTTCTGCCGTCAGGAGGGCGACTTCCAATGGGCGGTAGCATTCCACCCCTATCCGCAGGACATCAACAATCCGCGCACATGGGAGGACGATCAGGCGACCTACCGTTTCGACACGCCTTTCCTGACCCCCAAAAACCTCGAAGTGCTGAACGCATGGGTCGAACTGCCCGAAGTCCGCTACCGCGGCCTGCCGCGCGAAATCCACTTCACCGAGCAGGGTCTCAACTCGCCCGACTACAGCAAAAAGTCGCTCCTCGACCAAGCCGCAGGCATGGCCTACACATGGGAAAAGATCCGCAAAATGAAAAACGTGAAGTGCTACTACTACCACCTTTGGGCAGACGACCACGGCGAAGGCGGACTGCGGCTGGGACTGCGCAAATTCTGGGATTACGCCGACGATCCGCTGGGCAAGAAACCCATCTGGGACGTGGTGCGCGCTTTCGAGACGCCCGAATGGGAAAAGGTCAGCGAGCCGTACAAGGCCGTGATCGGCGTCGAAGACTGGGATGAAATCCGCTACAAAGGCAAAATCGAATAAATCCGGGCCTTTGGCCCCAACGCTATGAGAACCAAACGCATCATATTCGCCCTGCTCGCGGCGGCCGGTCTGGCGGCCTGCGGCGGCGACCCGCTGAAGGAGGCGTTCCGCGACCCCGCGAACGAATTCCGGCCCCAGCCTTTCTGGCACCTGAACGGCGCCCTGACCAGCGAGCACATCGACCGCCAACTGACCGAGGCCCGCGACAAGGCGGGTTTCGGCGGCGTGGCCGTGCTTCCCGTCACGGCCCAGCCCCACTGGCAGAAAGGCTTCATGTGTCCGGGCATGAGTCCCGAATACCTCGGCCGGGAGTATTTCGACCGCTACACCGACATACTCGAAGTCTCGAAACGCAACGGAACGCAGGTGATCCTTTACGACGACATCGACTTTCCGAGCGGTTCGGCAGGCGGACGCCTGCTGCGCGAATATCCGCAGTACACCCGTAAATTCCTCGCCAAGCATGAATTCGCGGCGCACGGCGGCACCCGCTTCCGGCAGGAATTCCGGCCCAACGCCGCCACGACCGTCATGGCCGTTTCGGCCCTGAATCCGCAGACCAAAGAGGTCGCGGACCTCGGCGACGCCTACCGCGACGGCGTACTGGAGTGGCAGGTTCCGGAGGGCGAATGGAAGGTGATGCTGTTCACCTGCAGCTATTCGGTGGGCGGCGTACACGGCCACTTGGTGGACTACATGCAGCCCGAAGCCGTCAGCACCCTGCTGGGCATGACCTACGGCGAATACGACAAACGCTACAAATCCTATTTCGGCGACGTTATCCGGAAAACATTCTTCGACGACGTGGGCTTCGTGCATATGGAGCAGACATGGACCCCGGCCATCACGGAGATTTTCCGCGAGAAGTACGGCCGCAATCCGGCGCTCTACTACCCTGCGCTCTTCTACGACATCGGACCCGAAACGGGCGCGGCACGCATCGCCTTCTACGACATCCGTTCGGAGCTGATGGCCGAAGGATACGTCCGGCAGGTCTCCGAATGGTCCGAAGCGCGCCGGATGCGCAGCATGGGCCATCCGCCTGAGAATTACAGTCCCAATTCGGTCGTGGCGCACGGCGACATCCTGAAATACTACCGCCATGTGGACATTCCGCTGCTCGACGCCATCCTCTGCTTCCGGCGGGGGTTGAACGGCTTCAAGCAGGTATGCTCGGCAGCCGATTTGGGCGACAAGCCCGTTGTCGGCGCGGAGCTGTGCGGCGCCTACCCCGAAGAGATGGATTCGGCGATGCTCTACCGCACCACGCTCGAAGCCATGGCGCGCGGCGTGAACTTCGTCGTTCCCCACGGCATGTGGTACGACACCGATCCTCAGACGGTACGCATCCCGCCGCTGATCGCTCCCGAAAATCCGTTGCTGGGTCCCGCGCTGAAAGGCTACAGCACCTCGACCGGACGTTCATGCATGTTGCTGCAGGGCGGCCGCCGCATCGCCGACATCGCCGTGTTGTGGCCCATCAACGCCATTCAGGCCGAATCGTATATGTTCCGCGACGCCGAATCGGGACTTCCCATCGCCAACTGGCATCCGAACGACGTGGTGAACTACGCGCTGAGCGGCATGCTCACCAACGACCTGCACCGCGACTTCACCTACATCCACCCCGAAAACCTCACGGACGGCAAAGTGTCGGTCGAAGGCGACCGCCTACGGCTCAACAATGCCGAGAACCTGCAGGAATACAGCGTACTCGTCATTCCGGGAGGCGGCTACATCTCGGCCGGAGCGCTGGCCCGCATCGGCGAATTCTACGACAACGGCGGCAAGGTGATCGCACTGGCGTCGCTGCCGTCGCACTCCGCAGAATTCGGCCGCGATGCAGAGGTGCAGTCGCTGATCGCCGCCATTTTCGGAACGGCGGCACCCGACGCAGAAGCGACTGCAACCAACGACCGGGGCGGCAAGTTCGTCTTCGTCCCCCGGACGACGGTCCAAAGCATGGCCGACGCCCTCGCACAGACGGGCTGCGAAGCGGACGTGATTATTCCGGACGCACAACCCGACGAATCCGGATTCATCAACTATACGCACAAGCAGCGCGACGGACGCGACTTCTATTTCGTCACGAACACCACCGCCCGGCCCTTCGCGGGCGAAATCTCGCTGCGGGGCGAATTCGGCACGGTCGAACTGTGGAATCCCCACACGGGAGAGACAGTGTCCGCCGAATTCCGCACAGACAAGGGCCGCACATTGGTTTCAGTCCGGATTCCGGCCGTTCGTTCGCTCTTTATCGTAACCCGAAAATAACCGGCCGTGCGACGACTGCTCTCCATAGCCTTTTTTCTGACGCTCGCGGCGGCCCCGCCGTCGCAGGCCATGAACCCCGGCACGCCGGACGTGCCCGAAACATCCGCCGCGCCGGAAACGCATGCCGCGCCCGCCGGCGAAATTATCCGGTGCAGGCTCTCCAACTCGGAAATCTATCCGGGGACCGAACGCGACTACTGGATTTACGTTCCGGCAACATACCGGGGCGACAAACCCGCATGTCTCTATCTGGACATGGACTGCATCCATTACGACGCTCCGGCGGTCTTCGACCGGATGATCGCCGACGGGGAACTGCCGGTCATCATCGGTGTTTTCATGGCTTCGGGCGCCGTGAATGACGAACAGGGCAATCCCGTGCGCTTCAACCGAAGCAACGAATTCGACCGTATCGACGAGCGGTTCGCCAACTTCGTCGAGCGGGAACTGCTGCCCGACGCCGAGCGTCGCACGACGGCCGACGGCCGGGCGGTCCGGCTGTCGAAAGACCCCAACGACCGCCTGATTACGGGCGGCAGCAGCGGCGCGATCTGCGCGTTCACGGCGGCATGGCAGCGTCCCGACCTTTTCAGCCGGGTATTCAGCGTCGTCGGAACCTATGTCTCAATGCGCGGCGGCCACGAATATCCCTACCTGATTCGCAAAACCGAACCCAAACCGCTCCGCATCTTCATTCAAGACAACGTGCACGACGTCTGGAACCCGCTCTTCGGCCATTGGTTCGAAGCCAACCGGCTGATGCTCTCGGCGCTCGACTTCGCGGGTTACGCGCCCAACCATTCGTGGGGCGACACGGGCCACGATGACATCGGCGCCGCACGGATATTCCCCGAAGCGATGCGCTGGCTCTGGAAAGACTGGCCCGCACGCGTTACGGTGGGAACGTCGCAGAACGACATGCTTGCGGCCATCCTCGAACCCGGCGCCGAGTGGCGGGAGATTCCGCTCTCCTTCACCCCCGCGGGACAACTGATGTCCGATGCGGCGGGACGGCTGTTCGTCTCCGACGACCGGGGTTGTGTCCGCTCGGTCACGGCAGAGGGACAAACGGAACCGTTCTTAGAACTGCCCCGCGGCGAAAAAGCGGCGGCGGCCAGCACAAAAGGCATCTACACCACGGACCGCAAAGGCCGCATCCGGCTCTACGCCGGCAGCGGCGTATCCGAAACAATCGCCCGGCTTCCCGGCGTCAGGGCGCTAATTCCGGCAGGTCCCGGCGGCGAACTGATCGTCTCGACCGACAAGGAGCACGGGAGCCGGATCGTACGCATCGGCGCGGACGGGACCCTCCGGACCATCGGCGGCTGTCCGGAAGGCGGAGAAAGGCTCGCCCTGTTTCCGAATCACAAAATGTTATTATCTTCGCGTATGTATTCCGACTGGATCGACAACTACGTGGTGCGCCGCGGCGGTTCGCTCGACTGCCGGCAGGAGTGGTACCACCTGCACAACATTTACGCCGATCACCTGCGGCCGCGCGGCAACATGCAGTGCGACCGGCAGGGCAATCTCTACGCCGCCACGCCGACCGGCATACAGGTCTGCGACCACAACGGCCGCGTAAGGGCCATCCTGCAACCCGCAGCCGGAGGTGTCGCATCGCTTTGCTTCGCGGGTGCGGACCACAGGACGCTCTGCGTGCTGGCCGACGGCAAACTTCTCATACGGCGCATGAAAGCGGCGGGCGCGACTCCCGACATGGCGGCCGCAGAGGTCGCGGCGCAGGGAGCCGGATGACGAAAACGAACAATGTTAAAAACCAACCCATGAAGAACAGCTTTTTACTTCCGGCACTCGCCCTGTTATTATCGCTCGCATCATGCGACGGCCGGAAAACCATCTCCGGCAACGAGCTGGCGGCGGGCTTCGCGGAAACACCCGATTCGATACAGACATCGGTTTACTGGTACTGGATTTCGAACCACATCAGCGCCGACGGCGTACGCCGCGATCTGGAGTCGATGAAGCGGATCGGCATCGACCGCGCCTTTATCGGCAACATCGGACTCGAAGACAGCGAATCGGGCGAAGGTCCCGTCAAATTCTACAGTGAAGCATGGTGGGAGGTGATGCACACGGCACTGAAAACCGCCACGGAACTGGGCATCGACATCGGCATCTTCAACTGTCCGGGCTGGAGCCAGTCGGGCGGTCCGTGGGTCGAACCGCAGCAATCGATGCGCTATCTGGCCAACACCTCGACCCGCATCACGGGCGGACAACTGGTAGAGACCGACCTGCCCCGGCCGGCCGGCGAGCGGAGTGCCGATTTCCAAGATGTGAAAGTGATCGCCTTTCCGGCAATCGACGGGCGGACGCTCACCCCGGCCGACACCGAAATAACAACCATACCGTCAGTACCGCACCCCGAACAACTCATCGACGGCGATCCCGACACCTCGGTGGAACTGCTGCCCACCGGTTCGCAGAGCAGGGAGGTCACGCTGGAATTCACGACCGACCGGCCGTTCACGCTGCGCAGCCTGAAACTCCGCGTCACCGAAGCCCCGGTGGATTGTCCGGCCCGGCTCGAAGCCGAACTGGACGGCACGCTGCATACGCTGGCCGAATTTCCGGTCACGCGCTTCAACCCCGCCCTGCACGTAGGCTTCGACCCCTATGCGCCGATAGTGATTTCGGTCCCGGCGACCGCCTCGACCCGCTTCCGGCTCGTGTTCACCGACGCCACGCCCGGCTTCGGACTGCGCGAGGCCGAACTCTCGTCGCTGCCCGTGGTGGAGCGTTACCCCGAAAAGACGCTGGCCAAAATGTACCAGACTCCGCTGCCTTACTGGCACGAATACATGTGGCGCGTCCAGCCCGCAGCGGACGACCCGTCGCAGGTAATCAAACCGGGCGACATCCTCGACATCAGCGACTGCCTGGAGGGCGACCGCCTGACATGGAACGCCCCCGCAGGCGAATGGACCGTCCTGCGAACGGGCATGCTTCCCACGGGCGTCGTGAACTCCCCGGCGCGTCCCGAAGCCCAAGGACTGGAGACCGACAAAATGAGCAAACAGCACATCGAAGCCCATTTCGAGGCGTTCCTGGGCGAAATATACCGCCGCATCCCGGCCGAAGACCGCAAATGCTGGAAGGTCGTGGTGGAAGACTCTTACGAAACCGGCGGACAGAACTTCACGGACGGTTTCCTCGAAGCCTTCAGCAACCGTTACGGCTATGATCCCATACCGTTCCTGCCCGTCTATACGGGCGCGGTGGTGCAGAGCGAAGAGGTCTCCGACCGGTTCCTGTGGGACATGCGGCGGCTGGTGGCCGACAAGGTCGCTTACGACTACGTCGCCGGACTGCGCGAAGTGAGCCCCAAGTACGGGCTGACGACATGGCTCGAAAATTACGGACACTGGGGCTTCCCCGGCGAATTCCTGCAATACGGCGGACAGTCGGACGAGATCGGCGGCGAATTCTGGAGCGAGGGAAGTCTGGGCGACATCGAAAACCGCGCGGCATCATCGTGCGGCCATATTTACGGCAAGAACAAGATTTCAGCAGAATCGTTCACGGCGGGCGGCGGCGGTTACCACCGCTACCCGGCCATGATGAAACAGCGCGGCGACCGCTTCTTCACCGAGGGCATCAACAACACGCTGCTGCACCTCTACATCTCGCAGCCCTACGAAGACCGTGAACCGGGCGTAAACGCCACCTTCGGCAACGAATTCAACCGCAAGAACACATGGTTTCCGCAGCTGGACCTCTTCATCAAATACGTCAAGCGCGTGAACTTCATGCTCCAGCAGGGACTCAACGTGGCCGACGCGGCCTACTTCATCGGCGAGGACACGCCCAAGATGACGGGCGTCACCGACCCCGCCCTTCCCAAAGGCTACCAGTTCGACTACATCAACGCCGAAGTGATCGAACGCGACATGACAGTTGCTAACGGACTGCTGACACTACCCCACGGCACACAGTACCGGATTCTCGTACTACCCAAATTGGAGACCATGCGACCGCAACTGCTGGACAAGATCGCCCGGCTCATCGAGCAGGGCGCCGTCGTACTCGGTCCCGCACCGCGCCGCTCGCCCAGCTACGAGAACTATCCCGCTGCCGACCGGAAGGTCCGCAGCACGGCCGACGCACTCTGGTCGCAGATCGACCCGGCGGCCGGTTACGCCCGCATCGGCAAGGGAATGCTGATCGACGGACTGACGATGCCGCAGGCCATGGAGCTGATCGGCTGTGTCCCCGACTGCCGCACGGCCGACGAAGATCCGGTGCTCTACTGCCACCGCACGGTGGACGGCATGGAGATCTACTTCGTCTCCAATCAGAGCGGCGAACCGATCCGCACGGCCCCCGAATTCCGCGTCAAAGACATGCAGCCCGAAGCATGGAACGCCGTCGACGGCACGATGCGCCCTCTGCCGGCATTCGCCCCGACATCCGACGGAGTGCGGGTTCCGCTGAAACTCGACGGTTACGAAAGTCTTTTTGTCGTATTCCGCCGTTCGGCCGCACATCCCGAAACGACCGACATTGCAGCCGGAACGGAGGTCAACTTCCCGCCCTACAAAGCCCTGAAGACACTCGGAGATCCGTGGACGCTCACCTTCGACCAAAGCAAACGCGGTCCTGCCGAACCACTCGCTGCAGACGAACTGTTCGACTTCACGCAACATCCCGATTTCGACATCCGCCACTACTCCGGCACAGTGGTCTATGAAAACAGGTTCACACTCGACACGCTGCCCGAAGGCCGCGTCTACCTCAACCTCAACGACGTGACAGCCATGGCGAAAGTCAAAATCAACGGCGTTTACGTCGGCGGAGTCTGGACCCCGCCCTACCGCGTGGAGATCACCGACGCCATTAAAACGGGCGAAAACAACGTCGAGATCGACGTGGTGACCACATGGAAAAACCGCCTTATCGGCGACCTGAACCTGCCACAAGACGAACGCCGCACGTGGGTGGCCTACCAGCCGTGGAAAGCCGACGACGAATTGCAGAAGTCGGGACTTACAGGCCCGGTAGTACTCGAAACCAATAATTTTTAACTGCATAAAACCATGAAAAAAGGAATACTGATCTTGACGGCACTTCTGTTCACAGGCACGCTTCTGTCCTTTCCGGCGGCAGCGCAGAAAAGCCGCACGTCCGATTACAGAAAATATGCAAAAATCATCCGCGAAAAGATCTACTCGACCTACCGCGACTACTGCCGCGAGCCGGGCGGGCATCTGCCATTCCCATTCATCGTACCGGGCGGCGCACAGTACGGCAACGTACTGTGGGATTGGGACTCGTGGCTGAGCGACATCGCCATTCACCAAGCAGCGGCCGATCAGGGTGGCAAGGCTCTCAAGGAGATCGCCGACTACGAAAAGGGCTGCGTACTCAACTTCCTTCGCTACTCAGGGATCGACGGCTGGGTGCCCGTCAATATCTCGATGGACGCCGGAACCCAAAAGCCCGAAGACATCTACAAGGAAAACATGCACAAGCCCTGTCTGGCCCAGCATGCGGCCTTCATCGTACAGCAGAACGGCGGTGACGCAGAGTGGCTGCGCGACGAGTTCTTCCGACTGGAATACTTCGTCGGTGGCTATGTAAACCGCTACCGCCATCGTGCGACGGGGCTTTATTTCTGGCAGACCGACGTGATGATCGGCGTGGACAACGATCCCTGCACTTATTTCCGCCCCGACCGCAGTTCCGGCTCGATATTCCTCAACTGCATGATGTATAAGGAGCTGCGCGCCATGGAATACTTGGCGGGCCGCCTCGACCTGCAGGAACTCGCAGCCGAATACGCCCGGAACGCCGACGACCTCAAGGCCGCGGTTCAGGAACACTGCTGGGACGAGCGCGACGGCTTCTTCTACAGCGTAGACCTCAATCTGCGCCCTGTAAGCACCGAAAAAGAGCCGTATCACGGCGGAGCGCCCCGAACGTGGGACTGCCTGATCCAACGCATCGGCGTCTGGTCGGGATTCCTCGCCATGTGGGCCGACATCGCCACCCCGGAGCAGGCCGAACGCATGGTACGCGAACACTTCTCCGACGAAAGGACCTTCAACGCCCCGTACGGCGTGCGCACGCTGTCGAAAATGGAGAAAATGTACTCGCTCAAAGCCAGCGGCAACCCCTCGACATGGCTCGGCCCGATCTGGGGCGTGTCGAACTACCTGACGTGGCGCGGACTGGTCAAATACGGATTCAAGGAGGAGGCGCAGGAGCTGGCATCGAAGACCATCGCCCTGTTCGGGCGGGATTACGAACGCACGGGCGTGCTGCACGAATACTACCAGCCCTCGAACGGCGAACCGATCCTCAATCCGGGCTTCCAGAACTGGAATACGCTGGTCATCAACATGCTCAACTGGATGGACGGCAAACCGGTCGTGGCGGAGTTCTGATTCACCGCACCGCACGAACGGCCGCACACCGCGCACTGCACACCGCACGAAGAGCTTCCGGAACACCTGTCCGGAAGCTCTTTCCATACGGGACCATTTCCCGTTCCGGCATCGCCCCGGCCGGAAGATGACGCTTCACCGGGAATTTTGTCAGAAATTAAAATCATTCTGTCAAATAACGCAACAGCCGGGCTTCCGTCTCTGTTTAATTTTGTTCAGAACCAGATCAAAAAACCAATGACCCGGAAAAAACTGCTTATCCTCACGCTCTCTTTCTGCCTGCTGGACACCCTCGCTCCGCTCGCGGCGACACCTGAAATCCGCATCCTCCAACGCCGCGCCGCGCAGGATGCCGCCGTCGTGCTTCCGGCCGACGCTTCGACCATACTCCGTTACACCGTCTCGGACTTCAACGAAGACTGCCGCGAATCGGCCGGCCGACGACTGCCCGTCGTCACAACGCTCAGGGAAGCGGGTTCGCGTCCGGTCATACTGCCTGCCGTCATCGGGAAAAGCCCGCTGCTCGACCGGCTGATCGCCGAGAAGCGCATCGACGTCGACTCGATCCGGGGAGAATGGGAAAGTTTCGCCATCATCCCCGTCGCCCGGCCTTTCGCCGACTACCCCGCGATCCCCGAAGCGCTGATCGTAGCCGGAAGCGACGAACGCGGGGCGATGTACGGACTTTACGAGGTGAGCGAACGCCTGCTGGGCACCGATCCCCAGAAATTCTGGACCGACGCCGTGCCGCACAGGGTCAAAAGCGCCCGCTGGGACCAAGGTATGGTCGTACAGGGACCCCCGACCTTCAGATTCCGCGGCTGGTTCGTCAACGACGAACACGCCCTGCTGGGCTGGCACCACCGCGAAGGAGAGGACAATTCGATCAAGGCCGAAGACTGGGCCGAGATTTTCGAAACGATCTGCCGCATGCGCGGCAATTTCTATACGCTGATCGAATACGGCCAGACGCCCGACAGCGCTTCACTCCGGCTGGCCAGCGACCGCGGCCTTTACGTCACCGGGTCACACATGCACATGCTCGTCGCCAACACCTCCTACGCCTTCGATCCGGGGCCTCATACGTGGACATGGGATGCTTTCTGCGAAAAGACCTACGGCAAACGCTATCCTTACAGCTGGATGACCCAGCGGGAGAAAATGCTCCGCTTCTGGGAAGAGGAGGGCGTAAAACGCCACAAGGACCATCTGGCGATCTGGACCGTCGGACTCAAAGGGGCCAACGACACCGATTTCCACGAAAACGACTCCGCAGCCCCGCGTTCGGTCGTCGAACGGGCGCGGCTCACCAACGAAGCAATCCGGCTCCAGACTCAAATCGTCGAACGCAACCTGCCCGGCACCGAGCCGCTCTACATGATCGCCAACCGCAACGACCTGTTCGACCAATATCTCACGGGCGAACTGCAGTTTCCAAAAAATACCCATATCCTCTGGCCCGACGACCCGTCGTTCGGCGTCTTCCGCCTGCTGCCCGAAAAGAAGCATCTGGAGCGCGACGCCCACCACGGCATTTTCTTCCACCTCACCTTCTGCGACAACCATTGGGTGCAATGGTACCCGATGGGCGGCGTGCAGCACGAACTGGTGAAGGCCGTACGTGCCGGAGCCGTTTCGATGGCCGAATTCAATGTCGGCGACATCCGCGAAATCCCGCTCAAAACCGCCATGGCGATGGATCTGGCCTACGACGCCCGTCCGTGGCTGGCCGATGAGGAGCATTGGCGCGCCTTCACCGATGCATGGATCGTCCGTCAGTACGGCATGCGCGACCCGGCGCGCCTGACCGATCTGCTGGTCCGCTACTGGGACCTCGAAATGCCCGTGCGGTCGATGATCATCCTCGAACGCATGTCGCAGTACACGATTCTCGACGAAGCGATTCTCAAAAAGATCGAGGGCGCGGCGGACAAACGCCGCGCGATGGTCGAATACGTCCGCTCGATCGAGGTGCCGACGGGAGGCCGTTACGGCAAAATGGGCCGGGACGAACTCCGGCGCAACGCCCCGGCGTGGGAGCGGTTATGGAAGGACGCCAACGCCCTCACGCCTGAAATCCGCTCCGACCGGCGTAGCTTCTACTACGATTTCGTCCTGCTTCAGATCGCCACGTCGCGGCTGATGAACCTCTGGGGCGGCAAGCTGTTCCGGGCTTTCGACGCCATCGGCGCGGAGCGCTTCGCCGAAGCCGCCGACCACATGGAGAAAGCCAAAGACTATGTCCGGGAGCTGGCCGAATGCCGCGCCCGCGCCGAGCACGGCAAATGGAAAGGCTGGTTCGACGGCGACCAGCTCTACCCGTGGACCAACCACATGTGGGGTTTCCATTACGAGCGAGAACTGGCCGCCGAAACCGAAATGATCCGCATGCTCCGTGCATGGAGCGCACGGCCTTAAATACGACCGCCCATGAAACGACTCTTACTGCCGCTCCTCGCCGCCCTCTGCGCAGGATGCGCCACCGCAAACCAGCCCGAAGACCTGAAGGCCGACGGGCAGACATCGCCGCCGGCCACCGACAGCCGGCAGCCGCGTCTGACATGGACGCTGCCCCAAAGCGCCGAAACCCCCGTCATGCAGACCGCCTATCACGTGCAGGCATCCTCCGCCGAAGATTTCCCGGCACCCGACCTCTGGGACAGCGGCGAAGTCGCCGGCACGCAAACCGCCTGCATCTACGGAGGTAAATTCCCGGCTTCGGGCAATCCCGTTTTCTGGCGGGTCCGGGTCTGCACCTCCGACGGGGAAAAATCGGAATGGTCACAGACGGCCCGCTTCGAGAACGGACTGCTGACTCCGCAGGAATGGACAGGACCGTGGATCGGCATGGACAGCACGGCCCGCGGCCACCGTGCCGCCTACCTGCGCGGCACCGTCCGGCTCGACAAACCCGTCGTCTCGGCACGGGCCTATGTCTGCGCCCCCGGCTGGTACAAACTCTTCGTAAACGGACACGACGCGGACCGGAACTGCGTCATGGGTCCGGCCCAGACCGACTACGAATTGCGCTGTCTCTACATTCCGACCGACATCAGCGGCTGGCTCGCCGGCACACGGCAGCAGGAGGTCGAACTCGGCGTCATCCTCGGCGACGGCTGGTACGACCAGTGGATCGCATGGGGCGGCGCGATGAGCTACGGCCAGCCCCGCCTGCGGGCGCAATTCGTCTTCAATCACCCCGACGGCACGCAGACCTCGGCGCCCGCCGACCTGACATGGCGGGCCGCGACGGGTCCGATCGGCGAAAACAACGTCTACCGGGGCGAAGTATACGACGCCCGGCAGGAGATTCCGCAGTGGGGCACGAACGACTATGCGGACTGGCAGGCGGTCGTGGAATACCCCGCACCGGGTCCCGCCACCCGTCTCGAACCGCAGTGCATGCCTCCCGAACGGCCCGTACGCGAAGTGGTCCCCGTCTGCGTGAAGCGAATTTCGGAACCCGACGGCGAACGGCCCTACCTCTACGATTTCGGGGAAAACCTGACCGGCTGGTGCCGCCTGCAACTGCGCGACGCCGCGCCCGGCACGCGCATCCGTCTCGAATTCGCCGAGAAAATCAATCCCGACGGAACGCTTTTCCGCACCCCTGTCGGCAACGAGATCAACGGCACGGTGCAGGCCGACTATTACACAGCCAAAGGCGGCGCCCAAGAGACTTGGGAACCCAGCTTCACCTTCCACGGATTCCAGTATGCGGCCCTTTACGTCGAATCGGGCGCACTGCCCGAAGCGCCGTCGGGCGAGACCCTCACGGCCGTCGTCGTCCACACCGACCTGCCGGAGACCGCCTCGTTCGACTGTTCCGATCCCCAGCTCGTCCGGCTCCACCGGGCCGCAGGGCGCACCCTGCTGGCCGGCATGCACGGGCTTCCGATGGACTGTCCGGTGCGCGAACGCTGCGGCTGGCTCGGCGACGGACATGCCATCGCCCAACTCCTGCTGACCCGTTACGACGCCGCATCGTTCCTGCACAAATACGCCCGCGACATCGAAACCGGAGGCCGCAGCTCCACCGACGAACCGCGCGTCGGTCCCGTTTACGGCACAACCGTCCGCGAACCCAAACCAGCGGGCGTGCCCCACATGATCGCCCCCGGCAAACGTCTCTGCAACGCAGCATCGCCCGACTGGGGCAGCGCGCAGGTATTCATCCCGTGGGAGATCTGCACCCAAACGGGCGACATGCGCATCCTGCAGGAGTTTCTGGAACCGATGCGCACATGGGTCGGCTACCTCGGCTCGATCGCCGATCCCCGAACCGGACTGCTGGTTACGGGATTGGGTGACTGGTGTTCGCCCTCGATGCGGCAGGCCGCCGAATCGGGAACGCCGTGGATCGGCAACGCCGAAATCCCGATTCTCACCTCAGGCATGTATATCCGCTGTTGCAGGATTCTGGCGCAGACCGAAGAACTCGTCGGCGATCCGTCCCGAAGTCAATACTGCCGGCAGTTGGCCGACTCGCTGAGCCGCAGGCTGACCGAGCGCTACTTCCTGCCGCCGCACGAACGGGCCGAATACAGCCAGACGGCGCTCGCATTCGCCTATTACTACTGCGATCCGGCGCTTCTTCCGCGGGAGAAAATCGTCGAAAAACTCGTCGCCCTGTGCGACGAAGGCCACTGCTTCGACGCGGGCATCTTCGGTACCGCACCGATGCTGCACATACTCGCCGCCGAAGGTTACGGCGACATCGCCCGCCGCCTGCTGACCAAGCCCGAATACCCCAGCTACCGGGCCATGCTCGACCTCGGAGCCACGACGCTCTGGGAACACTGGCCCGTGCAGGGCTTCGACGGCGGATACGAAGCCTACGACGGCTCGATGTCGCATCCCATGCATGCCGCATTCGATGAGTGGCTTTACACGGGCGTGGCAGGCCTCGCCGCCCGCGGGAGCGTCCGAGAACCATGGACCTTCCGCTGGAGCGATTTTCCGGAGCTGAACCGCGCATCGGCCGCCCGCCGGATTCCCGAAGGACGGATTTCGAGCGAATGGCGGCGTGACGGAAACAGCATCGTCTGGAAGGTCGAAGTGCCCGCAGGCATCGAAGCGCAGGTCGTCATTCCTGCCCCGACCGGTGAAATCCGCGAAGGCGGCCGCTCCATTGCAGACCGGGCCGAAACCGGACGCATCCGGATACTCCCCGCAGCATCCGCATCCGGCAAACAGCAACTCTCGGTCGGTTCGGGAAACTACGAATTCAGTTTTCCCGAACCGGGAGCAAACTCATAATCCGAAAATACCGCACGATGAACCGAATCAAACTATTCGCCGGCATCCTGCTCTGTCTCTCCGTACTGCGCACCACGGCGGGTACGGGAAGCGATCCGGCATCCGAACGTAAAATCGACAGCCTGCTGCGGCTGATGACCCTCGAAGAGAAAGTCGCCATGTGCGCCGGAGCCGCGCCCCGCATGGCGTTTCAGGGCGTTCCGCGGCTCGGAATCCCCGAAGTGCAGTGCTGCGACGGTCCCCGCGGACCCAACATCGGCGGCCCCGCCACGGCATTTCCGTCGGGAATCGCATGGGGCGCGGCGTGGAACCCCGCACTGGCCGAAAAGGCCGGCGGAGTAATGGGCCGCGAAACCCGGACCATCGGCCGGGGCGTATTGCTGGGTCCCGCCAACAACATCCTGCGCGATCCGCTGTGCGGCCGCTTCTTCGAATACTACACCGAAGACCCTTACCTGAACAGCCGCATCACGGCCGCCGCCGTGAAAGGTATCCAGCGCGAAAAGGTGGCCGCCTGCCTCAAGCATTACGCCTGCAACAACCGCGAGAACAACCGCAACTTCTACATGTCCGCAGTCAGCGACCGCGCCCTGCATGAAATCTACCTCCCGGCCTATGAAGCGGCCGTCGGCGAAGGCGGACTGTGGAGCGTCATGACCGCGGCAAACGGCGTGAACGGCGAGTTCGTGAGCGACAGCCGCCGCCTGCTGACCGACATCCTCAAAGAGGAGTGGGGATTCGACGGATTCGTCATCACCGACTGGCTCCAGACCCGCTCGACCGAAAAAGCGGCGCTGGCGGGACTCGACGTTTCGATGCCGGGCGGCGAAGAGTGCGGCTTCGGACGGCCCTTGCTCGACGCGGTACGCGACGGCCGCGTACCCGAAAGCGTCATCGACGACAAGGTCCGCCGCATCCTGCGCATCTACGACCGCATCGGCGCACTCGACGGCTGCAACATCTCCGCCGGGGCCGGCATCAATACTCCGGAACATCAGGCGACAGCCCTGCAACTGGCCGAAGAAAGCATCGTACTGCTTCGCAACGAAGGCGGCATGCTGCCGCTGCGCAGGGGTATGAAAATCCTCGTCACGGGGCCCAACGCCGACAAGCGTTTCTGCCTGCCCGGCATGGGCGGCAGTTCGGGCATCGAATCGCCCTACGAGGTGACCGTTCTCGACGGCCTGCGTAACTTGACAGGCAACGCCGACGTCAGCTATTTCCCCTCCGAACAGCTCGGCGGCTTCTCGCCCATCCCCGCCGAGGCGGTCCACAGCGACCCGTACGGCCGCGAACCGGGCTGGAAGACGACCTACGCGGGAGCAGAACAGACACTGGTCCGCACCGAACCGCAGATCGACTTCATGTGGGAGATGAAATCCCCCGAAAGGACGATTCCCGCCGAGTCGTTCTCGGCGAATTTTCAGGGGTGGATCACCCCGCCCGCCAGCGGCGTCTACACGCTCCGACTGACCGTCGGCGGCTGGTGCGCGATCTTCCCCGAAGGTTGCTACGGCGCCCCGACGATCGTCGCCGACGACTCGCGCGAGGGCGAACGCACCGTCACCGCGACGATCCGGCTGCAAAAGGACGAGCCCTATTTTTTCTGCGTCAATTACTCGAAAAACCGCGAATGCGACGCTTCGGTGCGACTCGAATGGAAACTGCCCGAATCACCGGAATCGGCCGGGGAGCTGGCGCGGCTCGACGCGGCCGCGAAAGAGGCCGATGCGGTGATCTTCGTCGGAGGGCTGGACCACAGCCTCGACACCGAGGGCCGCGACCGCATGACGATGGAGTTTCCGCAGGATCAGGAACGCCTGATCGCGCGCCTTGCCGCGGTCAATCCCCGCACGGCGGTGGTACTGATCAACGGCTCGCCGATGGAACTGGGCGGCTGGATCGACAAGGTTCCGGCCATCGTCGAAGCGTGGTATCCCGGCATGGAGGGCGGCACGGCCGTCGCCGGGATACTCTACGGCGAAGCCGATCCCGCTGGCCGTCTACCGTTCACATGGCCAAAAAAACTCGAAGACTCGCCGTCACACCGGCTGGCCACGCAGGACCTCGACACCGTAAATTACGAAGAAGAGCTGATGGTGGGCTACCGCTATTTCGACACGCAGGAGGTCGAGCCGCAGTTCCCGTTCGGTTACGGACTCAGCTACACGACGTTCCGCTACGGCAGGCTGCGCGTTTCGGAAAAGAACGGCAAAGTCCGCGGCCGCATCGAAATCCGCAACACCGGAGACCGCGACGGTTCGCAGACCGTACAGATTTACGTGCGTCCCGAACGGCCTTCCGCCACACGCCCCGTACACGAACTGAAGGCTTTCGAGAAGCTGTTCCTTCGGGCCGGGGAACGCCGCACGGTGGAGTTCACCCTTCCGGCGCGGGCATTCTCCTATTACTCCGAGACCGAAGGCCGCTGGGTCGAAGATCCCGGACCTTACACCATCGAAGCCGCTGCATCAAGCCGCGACATCCGCTCGACTGCACAGATCGATATAAAATAGACTTGCAACAAAACTGAAAAACTGCAGCCGGCCTTCGATCTGTTGCTAAGCGCCTGCGCCGAAGCGCCGCACCACCCTACAAATCAACGGATTGGGTGAAGTAAGCGAATGACGTTCGACAAACGTATGGCTGGCCTCCTGAGTCTCCTCCCTACAGCATCGAAATCACGAACCTGCTGCAACCCGGCGCCCGCATATTAGAACTCCGCCGAAAGCATTACTCCGGGAGTCATGTCCCGGAGTAATTTTTTTGTCCCCCGATCCGTCCGAATCGGGGCCGAAAGTTATGTATTAATATGAAATTCGACAATAATGCTTACAATCCGTAAGTTTAGCACCGGCAAAAACGACTGCATCGGCACATAATTTCCCGTTTCAGCCTAATTAAACCTCCGAAAAGGCCTTTCAGACCGCTTTCAAGGCGTCTTGGTCCCTGCAAAGCGGGATTAACAAAATTAAAGAAATTGTTATCTTTTCTCAATTTCGGGGGTGAAAAGCCCTCCTTCGGCAAATATTTCGACATTTTTTTGCGGTTTCCTAAAACCGGACGACAAAAGGAGGTCATTTCTTAAAATATATCAAAAACAAACGCCCGTTTTCCGCTTCCGTCCCTTCCGATTCGCCGAACCGTCAACCCGGAATCCGACCGCGCACCGCTCAGATAATGATAAAATTTCAAAATAAGCAAACTCATTTCTACATTTTTGTAAAAATATTTTGAATATTATTCAACCCAATTACAACAAATCAAAACAAAACCTTAAGTTATTAATTAAGAACCGAATAGACCGCTGAAACACACCGGACAGAGCACCGAAACAGCCCTTTTCAGGCACTCCGGCTTACATTTCATCCATTTTGAATATTTGGCAAATTCATTTTAATTATTTTTCTTTGCCGCGTAAGAAAGTATCATCCACTTATGCAAAAAACGAAACTCCTACTCAACATTCTTGCACTTTTCCTATGCATCCTGCCGGCCGTATCTATGGCTCAGGGGGGGGGAAACGTGACCGTCAGTGGCATCGTCACTTCGGCGGATGACAAGCAACCCCTGATCGGGGTCAACGTGATTTCCGGAGCCACGAGCGGAGTGAGCACACTCGCCGACGGCACCTACCGGATAACCGTTTCGGCGGGGACCACCCTCACCTTCCAGTACATCGGTTACAAACCGTTCGAGTTCACGGTTCCCGCAGGCCGAAGCTCCGTTACCTGCGACGTCGCGCTGCAGAGCGATTCGCAGACGCTCGACGACGTGGTGGTGATCGCCTACGGCGTCCGCAAAAAGGGCACCATCGCAGGCTCGGTATCGACCGTCAAGGCCGAGAAGATCGAGGACACCCCGGCGGCGGCCTTCGATCAGGCCCTTCAGGGTCAGGTTCCGGGCCTGACGGTACTTTCCGACTCCGGCGAACCGAGCGAGACCGCAGCCATGGCCATCCGAGGCACCAACTCGATCAACTCCGGCACCGCGCCGCTCTACATTCTGGACGGCGTCGCCATTTCGAGCAGGGACTTCAACACCATCAACCCCTCCGACATCGAGAGCCTTTCGGTCCTCAAAGACGCTTCGTCCACCTCCATATACGGTGCGCGCGCGGCCAACGGCGTGATCGTCATCACCACCAAGCGCGGCCGCATGGCCGACCGCGCGAAGATCAACTACCGCATGCAGCTCGGTTTTTCGCAGATCGCCTACGGCAACTGGGACCTGATGAACACTTCGGAGCGCATCCAGTATGAGAAGGAACTGGGGCTGACCGACGGCAAGAACTACAACGTACTGGCCAAGACCGACGTCAACTGGCTCGACGAGGTGTTCAGCAACGCCGCGCTGCTCCAGAACTACGAGCTTTCCGTCTCCGGAGCCAGCGAAAAGACCAACTACTACGTTTCGGGCGGCTACTACAGTCAGGACGGTACGGCCGTGGGTTCGTCGTTCGAGCGCTACTCGATCCGCGCCAACGTCGAGCAGCGGGCCGCCAAGTGGCTCAAACTCGGCACCAACACGATGATGAACTACCAGACCATCGAGAAGGCCGACGACGGGGAATACACCCTGACCACGCCGATCTCGGCCGCACGCTTCATGCTTCCCTACTGGAACCCGCACCGCGCCGACGGTTCGCTGGCGTCGGTGAACGACGGTTCGTGGAAGGGCGAGGGGCAGAACCCGCTCGAATGGCTCAAAAACAACCCCGTAGACTACAAGAAGTACAAGATCATATCCACGGTCTTCGCCGAGGCGACCCCGATCGAAGGGCTTACGCTCCGTTCGCAGTTCGGCGTCGATTATTCGCACTCGACGGGCCGCGGCATCTCCTATCCGAGCTACGCCCCCAACCTCGGTTCGGGTACCGTACAGCGCAACTCCTCCGACGGAATGAGCCTTTCGGTCACCAACACGATCACCTACCGGTTCGACATCGACAACAAGCACATGTTCACCTTCCTCGCGGGGCAGGAGGGACTCGACTACCGGTACGAGGCCTTCTCCTTGCAGACCAAGGACCAGAACAACGACAAACTGGTGAACATCTCGTCGAGTCCGCGCGCCACCCGCTGGAACGACACCACCGACGACAACTACGCCTATCTGTCGTTCTTCGGACGCGCCGAGTACAGCTATTCGGACCGTTACTACGCCGACTTCTCGCTGCGTACCGACGGCTCCTCGCGCTTCGGCGCCTCGAACCGCTGGGCCGGCTTCTGGTCGGTGGGCTTCATGTGGAACCTGCGCAACGAGAAATTCATGGAGAACTCCCGCCGCTGGCTGACGCTGGCGCAGATCGCCGTCAGCACCGGTACGTCGGGCAACTCGGAGATTCCCAACTACGAACACCTCGCGCTGGTGACCGGCGGCCAGAACTATTTCGGCAACGCCGGCATCGCCCCCACCCAGCCGGGCAACGAGGAGCTGAGCTGGGAGAAGCTCTGGACGACCAACGTGGCCCTGCATCTGGGCTTCTGGAACCGGCTCAATCTGGACGTCGAACTCTACAACAAGAAGACGACCGACATGCTGATGGAGGTTCCCGAATCCTATGCCGACAAAGGCTACGGCTACCACTGGAGCAACGTGGGCGGCATGGTCAACCGCGGTGTCGAGCTGAGCCTGTCGGGCGCCGTCGTCGCAAGCAAGGACTTCCTGTGGAGCGTGAACGCCAACGTATCCTACAACAAGAACAAGATCACCGAACTCTATAACGGCGTCACGGAGTACGAAATGTCCAGCACCAACACCAAGCTGGTCGTGGGACACCCCGTGGGCGAATTCTACATCAACCGCTTCGCCGGCGTCAATCCCGCCAACGGCGACGCCCTGTGGTACACCAAGCAGGGCGAGCTGACCACCGAACTCCGCGACGAGGACAAGGTGCTGACCGGCAAGAGCTTCTTCGCCCCGTGGCAGGGCGGCTTCGGCACGACGCTGACATGGAAGGGGCTTTCGCTCTCGGCGCAGTTCGCATGGGTGGCCGACCGCTGGATGATCAACAACGACCGCTATTTCGACGAGTCGAACGGCCGCTTCGTCTCCTTCAACCAGTCGAAACGCCTGCTCAACCGCTGGAAGAAACCGGGCGACATCACCGACATTCCGCGCCACGGCGTCTACACCGAGTTCGACGACCGCCTGCTGGAGGACGCTTCGTTCCTGCGTCTGAAGAACCTCATGCTCAGCTACACCTTCCCGCAGGAGTGGCTGCGCAAGACCCGGTTCATCGGAGGCGCCCGGATTTACGCGCAGGCCCAGAACCTGTTTACGTTCACCAAATTCACGGGACTCGACCCTGAGGGTAACTCCAACATGTACCAAGCGCAGTATCCTATGGCCCGGCAATTCACCTTCGGACTCGACTTAACATTCTAAAACGGGACTATGAACATGTTACGCAATATAAAATTCCGACTTTCCGCCCTTGCGGTGCTTCTCCTCGCCACTTCGTGTCTGGACAAATACCCCGAATCCGCCATCCCCGAAAAGGATGCCATGAAGACCTTCGCGGATGCCGAGCAGACCCTCACGGGCATCTACGCCACCTTCAAGAGCAGCTCGCTTTTCAGCGGACGGCTCACGCTGCTGCCCGACATTCAGGCCGACCTCGTCTATGCCGTCGAGGGCAACAGCAACCAGTTCGGCAACTTCTGGCGCTGGGACGTCCGACCGACCGACCTCGACCTCGAAGGCGTTTACGCCGACCTCTACACCGTCATCAGCCGCTGCAACTTCTTCCTCGAACGCATCGACGAAGTGATGCGGAACGAAATCAGCGACGACAACCTCGAAGAGCTCGAAGAATACACCGGCGAGGTCTACGCCATCCGCGCGCTCTGCTATTCGGAGCTGCTCAAGAATTACTGCAAGGCCTACGACCCCGCCACCGCGCAATCGGAGCTGGGCGTGGTCATCCGCACCAAATACTCCACGCCGGAGCCGATCCGCCGCGCGTCGCTGTACGACTCCTATAAGTTCGTGCTCGACGATCTGGCGGAGGCCGAGAAGCGTCTCGACAAGGAGGAGGACGCCTACAGCAACGAGTACATCACCTCGGCGGCCGCTCAGGCGCTGCACGCCCGCGTGGCCCTCTACATGCAGGACTGGGATACCGCCATCGAATACGCGAGCATCCTGATCGACGAAAAGAAGAGCACCTTCAAGCTGGCCGACGCCAAAACCAAGTACAACGCCGACTACACCTTCTTCGACTACATGTGGGCCTACGACCTGAGCTACGAGATCATCTGGCGCATCGGTTTCACGGAGACATCCTACGGCAGTCCGCTCGGAACGGTGTTCCTGAACTTCACCAAGGACCTCACCTATTTCTACCCCGACTACGTGCCGGCCACCGCGGCGCTGAACCTGTACGACGACGCCGACCTGCGCTATTCGGGTTACTTCGCCGGCAAGGAGGAGGGGCTGACGATCGGCTACACCAACGGACTGGACTGGCCGATGCTGGTGAAATACTACGGCAACCGCAACTTCACCGACAAGCTGATCTTCCACGTCTCGATGCCCAAGCCGTTCCGGCTGGCCGAGCAGTACCTGATCCGCGCCGAAGCCTACTGCCGCAAGAACGACTTCACGAAGGCCGGCAACGACCTCACGGCGCTGCGCAAGATGCGCTACGCTTCGGGCGGCACGCTGAACGTCTCGAAAAACAACTGGCTGCAGACCATCTCCGACGAGCGCGTGCGCGAACTCTACATGGAGGGTTTCCGCCTGCACGACCTCAAGCGCTGGGGCAGGGAGTACGCCGACCTGAACGGCGGCTACAGCATCCGCCGCACGCCGCAGTCGTGCTCGCAGCCCGAAGGCAGCTCGCTCAAGATCACTCCGGACAATCCGCTCTTCGTATGGCCGATTCCCCAGCACGAGCTGGAGTCTCCCGGCTCGGAGATTCTGCCCAACGAAAGCAACCGATAGCAACAACGAACAGACCATAAACAATGAAACAAATTATCACGGTTTTATTTGCAACGGGACTCCTCGCCGCCCTCTTCACCGGCTGCAAGGAGGAGTACAAGACCTATTCGGACCGGGAGTTCGTCATGTTCGCCGACACTGCGGCGACCTACATGGTGCTTCAGGACAAGGAATACTTCTCGGTTCCCGTCACCTCGACCGTCGCGTGCGATTACGACCGTACGTTCGGCGTGGAGATCATCGACAAGGGCAGCAACGCCATCGAAGGGCTGCACTACGCCCTGCGTTCGAACACCATCACCATAAAGGCCGGCCAGCGCGCCGCCAACGTAGAGGTGCGCGGCCTGTACGACAACATCGAGCCGACCGACTCGCTGGGCTTCATCCTCAAGCTGGTCATGCCCGAACAGGTCAACTGGAATCTGTACCACGACCAGACCAAGGTCGTGATGATGAAGAGCTGCCCGTACGACGTCAACGACTTCACGGGCTGGTGCGTCGTGACCTCGCTCTTCCTCAACCAGTATCCCGGCATCGAGAACACTTCGCTCCAGCGGCTTATCCGCACCGAGAAGCACCCCACCGAGGAGAACATGATCATCCTTCACGACTGGCTCTTTTCGGGCTACGACGTGACGATCCGCCTCGACCCGGCCGATCCGGTCGAACCGCTGGTGACCATGGACAAGAACCAGATACTCGCAGACGAAGGCTCGGTTTTCGGACAGATCCTCGGCGACAACAAGATTCTGGTCACCAACAGCCCGCTCTACGACTCCTACTTCAATTCGTGTCAGAAATACGTCACGCTCTGGATCAAGGTCCACGTCGAGAACATGGGCGAGAACGTCGGTCTGGTAGGCCACTTCTACAACATCATCGAGTGGGTCAGCGACGAAGAGGCCGACCGGCTCCAGCGTGAAGAGGGCATGAAACCGGGCGGAGTCATCACGCCGCACGCGCGCTAAATCCATTAAAGCAGAAAAAGACAAGAGATATGAAAAGGCACTATTTACACTTGGTGATGTCACTGCTCGCGGGAGCATGTCTGGCGGCCGCTTCGTGTTCCGATTCGGACAAGGAGATCAAGGCTCCCAGCCCCAACTTCCCCGAAGCGGTCTCCCCGACCATCGGAGCCGGAGAGACCTTCACGATCGAAATCGACCCCAATCAGGATTGGGAGGCAAGCATCCCGACCGCAACGGCCGCATGGTTCTGGATCGAGGACGGAACGCAGAAGGTCTGGACCCTTCGCGGCGGCGCGGGTCCGGCCCGGATCGTCATCGCCGCGGCCGAACTGGAAGAATTCGACGACAACCGCGTCTGCGAGGTGACCATGACCATGGGCGGACAGAGCAAGGTCATCGCCACGATCACGCGCGGCACGCTCCAACGCGGCTTCACGCTCCGCACCTGTCAGCTGGACGAGTACGGCGACTTCATCTACAACCCCGACGGCACCGAAAGCGGGCTTACCTACCTCTACGGCACCGACCCGGCCGAAAACATCGCCCTGACGTGGCCCGAAGGCCGCACCGGATTTTCGATGCCGGTACTCGTGGAGGCCAACTTCGAATGGGTGCTCGGCAAACTGCCGGAGTGGCTTGAAATTCCGGCCAAGACCATCGGCGAACCGGGCGCGCAGCTCGAACTGCGCCTGCAGGGCGACGCTTCGCGCTACCCGCTCGACGGAGCCGAGGAGACGCTGGTATTCACCGACAAGAACAACTCCGAAGTGAGCTACGAGATTCCGATCTCGATTCCGGCCTGCCGCGACATCTTCTCCGTCAGCGGCATGAGCGCCGAGACCAAATTCAACGCCAAGGCCGAATATTTCAACAGCATGAACGGCGACTGGGTTCCGGGCAGCGCGATGGGCAGCGTCCAGAGCATCGACGGCGCGAAGTTCTACCTCTTCGCGGAGGTCCCGCAGCAGTGGGGCGACCCCTACCTGAGCGCCGAAGCCGAAGACCTCGCATGGATCCTGCTGACCGAGGAGCCGTGGGACAGCACGCCCGGCAGCGACGTCGTACAGTCGCGCCAGTTCACCGTGGGCGTGACCGAGAACGGCGGCGAAGCCCGCAAGGCATACCTGCTGGCGCTGCCTGCGGCGGTCGCCGAAACGATCTCCGACCCCTATCAGCTCATCGACGCGGAGATCCGCGACGAATACAAACAATATCTCGTCACCACCATCAATCAGGAGGCCAATCCCGGCTCCATCTCGGCGAACAACCCCGCAGGCATGACCGAAATCGGCGCCGCCTTCGAGAAACTGCCGGCCGACGACTGGTACATCGGCGAATTCGGCGTCAGGGACGGCTACAAGCTCATCTATACGAAGGAGTGGTCGAACGATCCCGAATCGACGCTGACCGTGGACCGCGAATATACCGGCATCGCCTTCTTCGACTACGACCTGCAGCCCATGAGCGGCGAGGAGAGCTGGCTCTCGGTACGCAAGACCGCGGAGGGCATCATCGTCGACATGGACCCCGCCAAGGACAAGTGCGGCGGCAGCTCGATGGCGAACGAGGGCATCGCCCACATCGGTTTCGCTGTCTTCACTGACGCCGACGGCCGGTTTGCGCTCATCCAGTGCATCTACGACGAGAATTACCCGATCGGCGGTGGCGGCGAGGGCTTCGAAGTGAAGTTCGCCATGCCCGATCTGGTGAGCGGCGCGACGCTGGTCGAGATCACGAAGGAGAACTACGAAACGGTCGCAGGCGGCAACACGGACCTGCTCGCCTCGTTCGCCGAGAACCTCGGCATGGGAGTTCCGCAGTACATGCTGACCTACACCTCGGCCGAACCTTCGAATGCCGTACTGGAAGTCTCGCCCTACCAGCAGATCATGCTCATGCCGATGTCGGGCGCCGAGTGGCTCGACTACGAACCCCTCTCCGACACGCAGATTCTGGTCTCCATGGCCAAACCCGAAGCGGAGCAGGCTTCCTACGGCATGCTGCAGTTCATGGACGGCAGCTGGAACATGAAATGCATCGTTTACTGTACGCCCGCGTTCTAAACACCACCCACACGACAGGTCCCCGTTCGAAGGGGCGGGGACCCGTTCTATACGACTACAATTTATGGAGAATATACAGAACAGGTTTTTAGATATGAAACTTTTAAAAATTTTCGTAGCGGCGATTCTCGCACTGGCAGCGGCCCTCACCGGCGGATGTTCCGACGACGACGGCATCGACAACCGCGATCTCGACTACGGATACGTCCAGTTCAAACTCTACAAGGAGGCGTCCTACGACGCCGTCAGCCGGGCGCAGAAACCCCAGCTCGACTACCTTTACGAAGCCGCCAAGGTGCAGGTGTCGCTCGGCTGCAACGGCACGACCGTCACCCAGACGCTGACGCTCTCGGCCTCCGACAAGGAGAGCGCCGAGTTCGGCCTGCGCAGCGAGAAGCTGCGGCTGCTGACCGGGCAGTACCAGATCATCACCTTCTCGCTCTACGACGCGAACGACGAGCTGATATACAACGGCATGCCCCTCGACGACAGGCTCGTCGTCGAAGCCGGCGGCCTGCAGGTCCACGACCTGACGGTCGATGTCGAACCGCGCGGAAAAGTGCGCTTCACCATCCGCAAGGACCTCTCGGACTTCACCGAGACGCCCGTCACCCGTGCGGCAGACAGGCAGTATACCTTCGACGAGATCGCCTTCATCAGCCTCACCGTAAAACAGGGCGAGACCAACGAACAGACGACCTTCAAGATGCTGCCCACGAAGTTCTCGATCCACTTCGACGAGGACGACGACACGTTCGGCTACCAGACCTCGTCGCTCGAATGCGACACGCTGCTTTCGCTCAAGGCCGGCAGCTACAAAATGATGCGGTACGAGACCTACGACAAGAACAAGCTGCTGCTGGAGACCAACAAGCGGCCCAAGAACCTCGACTTCGCCATCGAGGACAACAAGACCACCGAAACGGAGGTCGGCGTCACGCTCTACGAGGCCGACGAGTATATCCGCGACTACTACGCGCTGTACGAAATCTGGAAGGCGCTCGACGGTCCCAACTGGTATTTCTCCGGCGAGAACTACCCCGCAGGCACCAACTGGGACTTCAACAAGGATCCCGATCTCTGGGGCATCCAGCCCGGCGTGGAGGTGCACTCCAACGGTCGCGTGGCGAAGATCACGCTCAGCGACTTCGGATTCCGGGGCCACCTGCCCGCGGCCATCGGCCAGCTCACGCAGCTGATCGAGCTTTATCTGGGTTCGCACAACGACGCCAACCTGCTCGAATACGATCCCTCGATCGCGCCCGACAAGAGCCTGAGCGAGCGGAACCGCACCCGCATGGAGCGCAACAAGGAGTTCCTCCGCCTGATCCACACGCCGACGCAAACCACCGAGCCGATCGCCCGCGCGCTCAAGGAGCACGACCTGACCATTCCGGGCATCTCGCTCTACGAGGAGAACTATACCGAGGACGAGATCATCGACCGCAAAACCGGACTTCAGAAGCGCATCCGCCCCTACGACGTGGTGCACGGCAAGCTGACCAACGGACTCAAGTCGATCGACCCGGCCATCGGCAAGCTCGAAAACCTCGAATACCTGTTCATCGCCAACGGCGAGATCGAAACGCTGCCCGACGAGCTGGCAAACCTCAAGTCGCTGACCGACGTCGAGGTATACAATTGCCCCAAGATGACGCAGTTCCCGATGGCGCTCGCCAAGCTCCCGGAGATGATATCGCTCAATATCTCCAACAACTCGCAGTGGTCGGCCGAAGAGGTCTACAAGGGTCTGGACGCCATCGCCAACGGTCCCGCGAAGGAGAAGCTACAGATTCTCTACGTCCGCGACAACAACCTCCGGGAAGTGCCGGAATCGTTCCGGAACCTGAAGAAGATCGGTCTGCTGGACTTGGCCCAGAACCAAATCGAGACGATCCATCCGCTGGGCAAGGAGGTGGCTCCCGTGAAGCTCTATTTCGACAACAACAAGCTCACGTCGCTTCCCGCCGACGGAAACGGGCTTTTCTGCACCATGGACGACATCGAGACCTTCTCGGCGACCTACAACAAATTCACGAAGTTCCCCAACATCTTCTCGGCCAAGAGCAAGTTCACCATCGGGGAGGTCGATTTCTCCTACAACGAGATCGACGGCTTCGAAGGCGAGGAGGACGGCACCTTCCGGGGCCTGAACATCGAACAGCTCTCGCTCGCGGCGAACAAGTTCACGAAGTTCCCCAAATGCCTCGGCACGACGGGATCGCTCGTCGCGTACATCATCCTGCGCGGCAACATGATCGACGAAATCCCCGAAGGGTCGTTCTCCGGCAAGTACTCGACTTCGATGACCTCGCTCGACCTGACCTACAACAAGCTCAGCAAGCTGCCGAAGGATTTCACAGCCGAGCAGCTGCCCTACCTCTACGGGCTGGACGTCTCGTTCAACTCGTTCGACAAGTTCCCGTGGTCGCCGCTCAACTGCGCGGGCCTGACGGTCTACGCCATCCGCGGCCAGCGCGACGCTCAAGGCAACCGCTGCCTGCGCGAATGGCCCACGGGACTCTACCAGCACACCGGCCTGCGCGGATTCTACATCGGTTCGAACGACCTGCGCAAGATCGACGACACGATCTCCTACCTGATCTACCACCTCGACATCAGCGACAACCCCAACATCACGTTCGATGCCTCGGCGATCTGCTACTACTGGCAGCAGGGCGCCTACAACCTGATTTACGACAAGACCCAGAATATCCTGAACTGCGATAAAATGCTCGAATAACCACTAAGGAGAAATGACAATGAAAATAACGAATTACATACCGGTTATCCTCTGCTCGATCGCATTGTACGGCTGCTCCGACGCCGCCAAAACCGTCGGATTCGGCACCGACAGCGACGCCATCGAAGCCCCCGCCACGGGAGGAACCCACACCGTCAGGGTGTCGGCGGAGAAAGAGTGGGTCGCCACCACCGACGAGCCGTGGATCACCGTCTCGCCCGCCAACGGCCGCGGCACGACCGAATGCCGCGTACTCATCGACTCGGCCCTGACCGACCAGCCCCGCAGCGGCGTGATCCGCATCATGGAGCAGAACACTTGGGTCAAGAAGGAGATCGCCGTCTCGCAGAAAGGCTTCGACTACCTCATCGGCATCGACGACAAGGAGGTCACCGTCGCCAACTACGCGGCGTACGGCACGCGCCACTTCGACGTCAAGATAAAGACCAACGTGGATTTCGACGTCAAGGTTCCCGAATCGGCCGAAAACTGGCTCAAGTTCGAGAAGCCGGCGGTCGAATTCGACCGCGGCATCCGTCCGCGCGAAGTGACCGTGCGTTTCAACTGGAACATCAACTCGCAGCCCAATCCGCGCATCGCCGACGTCACCTTCGCCTCCAAGAAGGAGGTCGAACTCGTACGCCACGACAATCTGGTCGTCACGCAAGAGGCCGCCGAACCGATCGAGGAGAACACCCGCGGCGGCGACTCGATCGCCCTGCTGGCCATCGCCCGCACGCTCGAAACCAACGTAAGCTGGGAAAACGGCGAACGCATGGACAACTGGGACAACGTGATCCTCTGGGAAGAGGGCATGGAGGGTTACACGCCCGAAAAGAAGGGCCGCGTGAAATACGCCCGGTTCTTCATGTTCAACACCAAGGAGGAGCTGCCTTTCGAGGTGCAGTACCTGACGGCCGCCGACGAGCTGAGCTTCTACAGCAACGTCAACGCCTTCCTCAAGGACCTCACCACGGGAGAGTACATCACCAAACTCACGCAGCTGCGCCGGCTCACCATCTCGGCCTACGGTCTGGTATCGCTGGACAAGAACTTCACGGCGCTCAAGAACCTCGAATACCTCGACCTGAGCAGCAACAACTTCCAGAAGATTCCCGAAGAGATCAATCCGACGAACTTCCCCAAGCTCCGGACGCTGAACATGGGCGCCAACACGCGCAAGAACATCTACGACCTGAGCAACACCGTCGAAACCAACTACGGAGGCCTTGTCGAAGAACAGGGATTCCCGCGCCGCATGATCGAATGGGACCTCGACACGCTGGTGCTCTCGGTCAACTACCTGCAGGGACCGCTGCCCAAGATGGATGACTGGGAGAAATACACCGAGCAGGACATCATCGACGCCGACACGCTGCCCCGCGCGCTGATCGGCACCCCGAAGGTGATGCCGCACACCAAGCGGTTCGCCATCAACCTCAACCGACTGACCGGCGAGCTGCCCGACTGGCTGCTCTACCACCCGGCGCTCGACTGGTGGGTCCCCAGCGTGCTGGTCTTCACGCAGGAGGGCAAGGATGCGAGCGGCACGCTGGCCGGATTCACCAACGAACCCGCCAACATGAACTACTACTACGAATTCTACGAGGGATACAAGAAAGACCCCGGCACGGAAGAAGAAGAGGAGGAGACGACCAAATAATTATGACGATGAAAAACTATCTATACGGCATTCTTGCCACCGCTTTACTGGCATTTACCGCATGCACCAAAGAGGAGCTGTCCGCCCCGGAGCCGGCTCCGGCACCGGACGTTCCGGCCGAATACCGTTCGGGGGAGGTGCTGGTGAAATTCGCACCTTACGTAAGCGACATCCTCGACCGGGAGGGCATCACCCGCAGCGGCGGCCCCGCGACCCGTTCGGGCATTCTCTCCGTCGATGAGATTCTGGACATCGTCGGCGGTTACGAGATCGAGCGCGTCTTCCCGGTGGACCCGCGCAACGAGGAGCGCACCCGCGAATCGGAACTGCACCTGTGGTACGTGGTCCGCTTCGGCGAGGAGTATACCGCCGCCGAGGTCGCCGAGAGATTCTCGGCGCTGGGCGAGGTGCAGCACGTCAGCGTCAACCGCACCATCCACCGCGCCTACAACGCCGGCAAAAAGGCGGCGCCCCTCTCCCGCAAGACGCTGGAAGCCCTCCAGCAGCAGCGTGCGACCCAGACGGGCGAAGCCTCGGCCTATCCTTTCGACGACGTGCTGCTCCCGCAGCAGTGGCACCTCGTGAACCGCGGCAACATGTTCGGCGGGAAATCCATCGTGGACGCCGACGTGCAGTGCGAGCAGGCGTGGGAACTCTCGACGGGCGACGAGTCGATCGTCGTGGCCGTCCTCGACGAGGGCGTGATGATCGAGCACCCCGACCTGAAGAACAACATGTGGGTCAACGAGAACGAAATCTACCGCTCGCACAAGGACAACGACGGCAACGGCTATCAGGGCGACGTCTACGGCTACAACTTCGTCAAGAACACGGGCGTCATCTCGTGGGACGACGTCAGCGACACCGGCCACGGCACGCATGTGGCGGGCGTAATCGCCGCGCAGAACGACAACGGCATCGGCATCAGCTCGATCGCCGGAGGCCGGGGCAGCATCCCCGGCGTGAAGATCATGTCATGCCAGATATTCTCCGGCGACGCCGCCGGCAACGCCCTCTCCACGGTCAAGGCCATCAAATACGCCGCCGACAACGGCGCCGTGGTCCTGCAGTGCAGCTGGGGCTACGTCTCCGGACTGGCCAACAGCTACGAATGGGGCGATCAGGGCTTCAAGACGCAGGAAGAGTGGGAGCAGGCCTGCCCGCTCGAAAAGGAGGCGCTGGAGTACTTCATACACAACGCAGGGTCGCCCAACGGCCCGATCGAGGGTGGTCTGGCGATCTTCGCCGGCGGCAACGAAAACGCCCCCATGGCCGGATTCCCCGGCGCCGCAGACTACTGCATCTCGGTCTCCGCGACGGCCGCCGACTACACCCCCGCCGTCTATAGCAATTACGGTCCGGGCGTCACGATAGCGGCTCCGGGCGGCGATCAGGACTACTATTACGAATACTTCGACGACGACCACAAGCGCGGCGAGATCGGCACCGTCCTCTCGACGCTGCCCTACAACGTCAGCGAAAGCGGCTACGGATACATGGAGGGCACCTCGATGGCCTGCCCCCACGTTTCGGGCGTCGCGGCGCTGGGACTCTCCTACGCGGCCAAACTGCGCCGCCACTTCACGGCCGACGAATTCAAGGCCCTGCTGCATGAGACCGCGACGCCGATCGACGACTACATGAGCGGCATGAAACTCTACTACCGCTACGTGGCCGACGTGGGGCTGAACCAGCCCATGCAGCTCAACAAATCCAATTACCGCGGACAGATGGGCGCCGGTCAGGCGAACGCCGCCAAACTGCTCAACGCCGTTGCCGGCAACGGCACGCAGGTGTCGTTCCCCAACCTCTACATCAACCTCGGCGGCAAAGTGACGGCCATACCGGCCAACTATTTCCTCGGCGGCGAGACCATGACCTATACGGTCTCGATCTCCGACACGACGGTCGCAACGGCCTTCGTCGAGGGCAGGAAACTGACGGTCAAGGGACTCAGGAGCGGCACGACCAAGGCCAGCATCACGTCGAGCGGCAACGAGACGCACACCTTCAACATCACGGTGCGCAAGGTCGCGAACGGCAACGGCTGGCTCTAAACCAGCAACGATGCGCAAAACAGCGACGATAACACGCATGCTTCTCTGCTGCGGAGCGTTGTGGGCGGCTCTCGCCGCCCCGCCGCTCAGCGCCCAGATCCGCATCGTCCCGCGCGCCAAACTCGACAGTCTGGCCCACCCGGCCACGGCCGCGGGAGGAGCCGAAGCTATGCGTTTCGAACGCACGCAGATCGACGCCGGGCATATCGGCGAGGACGACCTCCCGCCGGTCTACACCTTCCGGTGGCGGAATACGGGCGGCAAGCCGCTGGTCGTCACCCGCGTGCAGACCACCTGCGGCTGCGCCGCGGCGAGCTGGGACAAAAAGCCCGTCGCACCGGGCGGCGAAGGCGCCGTGACGGTGACCTACCGTCCCAAGGGACATCCGGGGGTTTTCGACCGGCGGATTTTCGTCTACACCCAGCTCTCGGACAAGGAGCCAACGGCGATCCTCAGCCTCCGGGGCGCAGTCACGGCCTCGGTGCGCACGGACGACGACTATCCCCATGCGATGGGCGCGCTGCGGCTCAAGCAGCGGACCGTCCGCTTCGGCCGCACCGACAAGGTGCAGAGCGAGCGTATCGAGTGCCTGAACGCGGGCGACAAACCGCTGACCCCGGCTTGCGACGAGGGGTTCGCGGCGACCGGCCTGAGCTTCGCCTGCGAACCGGCGACGCTGGCACCCGGCGCAAAAGGCGATCTGGTCGTCCGCTTCGACCCGGCCAAAGCCCCGCAGCCGCTCCGGCGGACTCCCCTGCCGGTCGGGGGACCGGACGTGCCGCCGAGTCAGCGCATGTTGTGGATCGAGTTCGGGGAAACAGAATAAGAAACAGGATAAAAACAAGTCATATGAAAAGATTTTTGAGATTTGCGGCCCTTTTGTCGGCCCTCGCGCTGCTCGGCGCCTGCGACGACGATATGTACGTAACTCCGCTGGAGGTGACCAACAACAACATCGCGGGTACGTGGCAGCTGGCCGAATGGAACGGCGCGCCGCTCGCCGAAGGCAGCTTCGTCTACATCGAATTCATCCGCAAGGACGCCAAGTACGTCATGTACCAGAACCTCGACAGCTTCGGCACCCGCAAGCTGACGGGCCGTTTCGTCATCGACAACGACGCGGAGCTGGGGGCGGTCATCCGCGGCAGCTACGATTACGGCGCAGGCGACTGGGCGCACCGCTACATCGTGACCGACTTCACCGAGACCTCGATGGTCTGGACGGCCAAGGACGACCGCTCGGACGTACAGGTCTTCGTGCGCTGCGACGGCATTCCGGACGAGGTAACCGGCGGAAAAACAGAAGAATAAAGGAAATAAAAAGTTCGCGCCGGAAGGCGCCGGAAGGGATGTCCGGACCGGGCGTCCCTTTTTCGTCGTCCCGGCCGTCCGGAACGCCCGCAGAGAGCCGCGGAGAGCCGCGAAGAGCCGCAGGAGTTGGCAATGCGCGGAATTTGCACTATCTTGCGCAAAATTACGACGACAATGACACAGGAGCTGCAATTCATACCTTTCGAATCCCGTTCGGACAAAGGCTGGACCGAAGCGTGGGACCTTTACGAAGAGTCGTTCCCCCGCTGCGAACGCTGGAACGCGCAAGGGTACGACCGGGCGTTCGGCGATCCGCGCTTCGAAGCCGACGGCATCTGGCGCGGCGAAGAGTTCATCGGCATCCTGTTCCACTGGAACGCCGGAGCGTACCGCTACGTCGAGCATCTCGCCGTTTCGCCCGCCCTGCGCGGTCAGAACATGGGTTCGAAGGCACTTACGGCATTCTGCCGGAAGGTAGGCCGCGTCATTCTGGAGATCGACCCGCCGGTGGACGACATCTCGATCCGCCGCCGTCACTTCTACGAACGGCTGGGCTTCGTCGCCAACCCCTACGAGTACATCCACCCTTCGTTCCGCAAACCCTTCACGCCCCATCAGCTGATCCTGATGAGCTATCCCGGCCCCCTGACATACGACGAAGCCCGCGGCTTCGCGGACTTCGTACGGGAGACGGTGCTCGGCTATTCGGAGCACGAAGCCCCCACGCTGCCGAAATTACCGTAAAACGGAGGCTCCGGGCAGACCTGTTTACAAGATTCCGACCAGATATTTGGTGACGAAATAACCGCCCGCCACCAGCCAGACGTACAGCAAGCCCGCCAAGACGAAGGGCTTCGCCCCGGCCTGCCGGAACTTGTCGATACTCGTCTCGGTACCCAGCGCCGTCATGGCCATCGTCAGCAGGAAGGTATCGGCGTATTCGATCGCGCCGTTGAGCGGAATCTCACGGACGCTCTCCACGCCGCACAGGTATTGCAGCAGCGAATTGAGGCAGATGATCCCGATAAACCCGAAGGCGAACCACGGCACGGTGATCTTGCTCTTCTCCCTGCAGACTCCGGAACTCTTCCGGCGGCCCAGCACGAAGCCCATGACGACCAGCACCGGCGCGAGCATCATCACGCGGATCATCTTGGTAATCGTGGCCGTCCCCGCGATTCCCAGCGCATCGGTCGGGTCCATCGCATTGCCGGCTCCGGCCACATGGGCCACTTCATGCAGCGTACTGCCCGTGTAGACGGCCACGCCCGTGTCCGTAAGTCCATCGAGCAGCCCCATCCGGTACATCAGCGGATAGAGGAACATCGAGAGGGTTCCGAAAATCACGACCGTGGAGACGGCGATGGCGGTCTTGTAACCCTCGCACTTCACGACCGGTTCGGCGCCCAGCACGGCGGCCGCGCCGCAGATGGCGCTGCCCGTCGAGGTCATCAGCGCCGTGTCGCGGTCTATCTTCAAGAGACGGCCCAGCAGGACTCCCCCGAAAATGGTGACCGTCACGATGACCAGATCGACGGCGACGGCCGGAATGCCGACAGCCGCCACTTCGGTCAGCGTCAGGCGGAATCCGTACAGGACGATGCCCCAGCGCAGCAGCTGCTTGGTGCAGAACTTGATGCCGGGGACCCACGTTTCGGGCAGTTTGTTGCGAAGGCTGTTGGCGTAGAGCATACCCAGCACGATGCCCACGATCAGCGGACTGAACGACAATCTTTTTACGATGGGAAAGCCGGCGATGTAGAAGGCCGCGAACGAAAACAGCGCGATCAGCAGAATTCCGTGCAGGGTGTTCGCCCTGTTACCTTTTTCCAGCATATGCTTGTATTTTTTAAATGGTCACTATAACTTTTTCTTTATTCCGCCGGCAAAGGTCGCATCTTTTAATGGAATATGAAACAAGAAATCATTATACACCATAACAAAAAGTTATACTGAAGAGCAAACGGGCGGATCGTCCCCGGAAGCGGCGGCAGGAAGAAGGGAGAAAACAGAGTCCGGAACCGCAACGTGAGCACGACCGGAATGCGGCAGGATCTCGGCGGAAACAGCGGCTGCGAAATGGCGGCGGGAACGGCGGCGGGAACGGCGGCGGGAACGGCGGCGGGGAGTGTCACGGAAACTGCAACGGAAACCGGGACAGGGAGCAGAACCGGAACCAAAACCCGAAACTGGAACCTCCTCTGAAAACCACGATTGGAACCGCAACGCTGAAACCGCCACTAAAACTGCAACAAATACGCTCGTCGAGACTGCACCAAAAAGCCCGTCCGATCAGCGGTCGGCCCTTGCGAATTCGATGAACTGCCGGACGAGAGCCGACGGCTCGGTTTCGACGTGCACGAACGCGAAATCGCGCCGCAGGGGAAGGTCTTCGAGGTCGATGATCCGCAGCACGCCGCTGCGCAGCTCGTCCACGACCGAGATCACCGAAACGATGGCCATGGCGTCGCTGTTGCGGACGAAAGCCTTGATCCCCTCGGTCGAGCCTAGCCGCATGACCACGTTGAGCTGCGGAATTCGGATGCCCGCGCGCCCCAGCGCCGCCTTGATGACTTCGAGCGTCCCCGATCCGCCCTCGCGCAGCACGAGCGGAATTTCGCGCAGCTCATCGGCCGTTATCGACTCGGTCCGCGAATAGGGACCGCCCGTGCGGGCCACCAGCACCAGCTCGTCGGGAGCGAAAACCGTATAGTGCAGCCCCTGACGGCGGCTCAGGCTCTCGACCATTCCCAAGTCGATGCCGTGCCCGCCGAGCGCCTGCTCGACCTGATCGCTGTTGCCCGACATCATCGCGACCCGAACGCCCGGAAAGCGCGTCGTGAATCTGGCCAGAATCGGCGGCAGAAGGTATTGGGCGATGGTCGTGCTGGCCCCCAGCCGCAATTCGCCCACGGGAGCGTCGGCGCAGAGACTCATTTCATACTGCATGCGGCGGTAGTCGTCGGCCAGCCGTTCGGCGCAGGCGAGCAGGGTCTCCCCGGCCCCGGTCAGTTCGAGACGGCTGCCGCGGCGCACGAAAAGCTGTACCTTATATTGGGATTCCAGCTCGCCGATGTGTTTGCTGACGGCGGGCTGCGAGATGAAAAGCCGTTCGGCCGTCCGGGTGAAGCTGAGCGTCCGGGCCGCCGTAATGAAGACTTTGAGTCGGAAATCGTCCATAACGTTCCAAATTAATGAGACAGCATCTTTTGCGGCAATCGGCGGAATTTACGGCCGGAATTCGGGTGCACGACGGCCCGAAAACCGGGAACCGCACGCGGCTGCCGCGAGCGCACCGGAACCGCAGCGGCCGCAGGGGTCCGGCAAAAGCGATACGGCAGGCCCCGGAAGCCATGCAGCCAAAATCGGGCGGCGGAAATCGCCGCAAAGGCGATCGACGGCCAAAATCCGGTGCGGAACCCACCGCAAGACAGTTGACAGCCGGAATCGGACGGGCAAAAGTCGCTGCAAAAGGCGATCGGCAGCCAAAAATCCGGCGCAGAAACCGCCGCAAAACGATTGACCACCAAAAACCGGACGAACAAAAGTCGCTGCAAAGGCGATCGACAGCCAAAAATCCGGCGCAGAAATCACCGCAAGACAGTTGACAACCGGAAACCGGGCGGGCAAAGTCGCTGCAAGACGATTGACAGCCGGCAACCGGTCTGCCGAAACCATTGACAACCGGAAATCCGGCCGCAGAGAACTGCCGGAAACCGCCGCAGCGCGGCCGCTCCGGCGGATCAGCCGAGATGGCCCTCGTCGGCGAACTCCTTTACCGACTTGATATAGTGTGCGATAGTCTCCTGCATCGAAACGAACGATTTACCTCCGGCGGCGTTCTTATGGCCGCCGCCATTGAAGTACTTGCGGGCGAAGAGATTGACGTCGACATCTCCGCGCGAACGCAAGCTGACGCGGATGAACTTGCGGTGGGCCAGAAACATGGCCGACATCTTCATCTTCTTGACCGTCAGGGCGTAGTTCACGAAGCCCTCGCTGTCCCCCTGCTGGAACTGGAAGCGGCGCATCTCGTTCTCCAGCAGCGACATGTAGGCTACCGTGCCGTCCTGAATAATCTCCATCTTGCGGTTGATGGCATAGCCGAACAGCCGGGCGCGGCCCTCGGTATAGGCGTTGTAGACGTTGTTGTGAATGTCGGGAATGCTGATGCCCGTCCCGACCAGCACGGCCACGGCGCGGAACAGCTCAGGCGTGAGGAACGAATAGGCGAAATTGCCCGTGTCGGTCATGATGCCCACATAGAGCGCTTCGGCCATGCGGCGCGTAACGGCCTGCGCGCCGAACAGCGCTTCGACGATGGAGTAGACCAGAAAGCAGGTGCTCGACGAATCGGGATGCGAGAACGAGAGGTCGAAACCCTCGTCGGGCGAAAGGTGGTGGTCGATCAGCACGCGGCGGGCCGTCGTATTGGCGCCGATGGTCTCGCTGAGGATTTCGAGCCGCGAAACGGCGTTGAAATCAAGACAGAAGAGGATGTCGGCTCCGGCGATGGCGCGGGCGGCGCGGCCTTCGGTGTCGTTCTTGAAGACCACGACCTCCTCGATGCCCTGCATCCAGTCGAGAAAATAGGGGTATTTGTTCGGAACGACGCACGTCACCTCATGTCCCATCGACCGCAGCGCCTCGGCCCATGCCAGCGACGATCCCACGGCGTCGCCGTCGGGATTGGTGTGCGACACGATCACGATCTGCTGATGGGCGGGGGCAAGCAGTTCCCGCAGGCGTTCGAGACGCTCTTTCGATAACTCCATTTCGGCTCTGTTTCGCTAAATGATCTTTGCAAAGATACAAAAAAAGAAGAGATATGCAACCGCGGCCGCGGGAACGTACCGAAATAGCACGTTTCCATACTCCGGAAAGCCGGCGGCCGGCGATCCGGTTTCGGGGCGGCGGTTGTCGGTTCGGTATTTTTGCGTAGCTTTGCATACACAAAAAAAACGCATTATGGCTTGTTGTCTTCAGGTGGAGAACCTGACCAAATCGTTCGGCGATCTGGTACTCTTCGAAAATATATCGTTTGCGATCGAGGACGGGCGGCGCGTGGCCCTCGTCGCCAAGAACGGCACCGGGAAAACCACGCTCCTGAACATCATAGCGGGGCGTGAGGATCACGACGGCGGGGAGGTCGTACCCCGCCGCGATCTGAGGATCGCCTACCTCGAACAGAGTCCGGAATACCCGGCGGAGATGACCGTGCTGGAAGCCTGCTTCCACTCGGAGAATCCGGCGCTGAAGGCCATCGCCGAATACGAACGGGCGATCGAAGAGCCGTCGGGCGAAGGATTGCAGGAGGCGATGGCCCGCATGGACGCGCTCGAAGCGTGGGATTACGAACAGCGGGCCAAGCGGATTCTGTCGCGGCTGAAGATCCGCGACTTCGGACAGCGGGTCGGGACCCTTTCGGGCGGACAGCTCAAGCGCGTGGCGCTGGCCAACGCGCTGATAAGCGAGTCGGACCTGCTGATCCTCGACGAGCCGACCAACCACCTCGACACCGATATGACCGAGTGGCTCGAAGAGTATCTCACGGCAAGCGGCGCGGGGCTGCTGATGGTGACGCACGACCGCTACTTTCTGGACAAGGTGTGCAGCGACATCCTCGAAATCGAGGACCGGCAGCTATACCACTACGCGGGCAACTACTCCTATTATCTGGAGAAGAAGCAGGAGCGCGAGACGGCGCAGGCGGCCCGGCGGGAGAGCGAGACGAATCTCTACCGCCGCGAGCTGGAGTGGATGCGCCGCCAGCCGCAGGCGCGGGCGACGAAGGCCCGGTCGCGCATCGACGCCTTTCACGAGCTGGAAGCGCGCCTGCAATCGACGCGCAGCCGCGGCGAAGTGCGGCTCGACGTCAAGGCGTCACGGATCGGGACCAAGATATTCGAAGCCAAGGAGGTCGGCAAACGGTTCGGCGAGCTGGTGATCCTCGACAAATTCAACTACAACTTCACCCGCTACGAGAAGCTGGGGATCGTGGGCGACAACGGCTGCGGGAAATCGACGTTCCTCAAACTGCTGACGGGGATCGAACGCCCTGACAGCGGGACGATCGAGGTCGGCGAGACGGTCCGCTTCGGCTATTACAGCCAGCAGGGGCTGGAGTTCGACGAGGGGAAGCGGGTGATCGACGTGGTGACCGAAATCGCCGAGCAGATCGACTTGGGCGACGGACGGCGCATGAGCGCGTCGCAGTTCCTGCAGCACTTCCTCTTCACGCCCGAAACGCAGCACAGCTTCGTGGCGCGGCTCAGCGGCGGCGAGCGGCGGCGGCTGTATCTCTGCACGGTGCTGATGCGCAACCCCAATTTCCTGATTCTGGACGAGCCGACGAACGATCTGGACATCGTGACGCTCGGCATTCTGGAAGAGTATCTGCGCGCATTCAAGGGGTGTGTGATGGTAGTGTCGCACGACCGCTATTTCGTGGACAAGGTGGCCGATCACCTGCTGGTCTTCTGCGGCGGAGGCGAGGTCAAGGATTTCACGGGCACCTACTCGGAATACGTGGCGTGGAAACGCGAATACGAAGCCGCACGCCACGCGCAGGAGGCGCAGGCCCGGCCCAAGCCGCAGGCGGTGCGGACGCAGGCGGCGGACGGCGCGCCGCGCAAACTCTCGTACAACGAAAAGCGCGAGCTGGAGGCGCTGGAGCGGGAGATTCCGGCGCTGGAAGCCGAAAAAGCGGCGCTGGAGGAGTCGCTTTCGTCGGGTTCGCTCGGAGTGGACGAGCTGACGGCCCAGTCGCAGCGCATCGCGGAGCTGATCGGGCTGATCGACGAAAAGACGATGCGCTGGCTCCTCCTGAGCGAGCGGTAGTCGCCGGACGCAGAACGAAAAGCCGGGAAAACAGAGAACAGGCTAACAGAGCGAGAAAAACGGGCGGTCGGAAGAGCGGAAAACCGAGACGGGAGAAAAGCGGAAAACCGGCCGCAGCCGGGAAAGCGGGGAACCGGATGAAAACAGAAAAGCGCAAAGAACCGGACACGAATGGAAGAACGGGCAACCGGGCGCAGGCGGCAGAACGAGGAACCGGATAAACGAAGAACGGAAACCGGACGGAAGAAAACCGTCCGCGACCGGGAAAGCGGGGAACCGGAGGGGAACAGAAAAGCGCAAAAAACGGATGCCGCCGAAAAGACGGAAAACCGAAGCGAAAGAGACCGGACGACTTATAAACGACAACGGCGGAGCCGAATGCTCCGCCGTTGTCGTCTTATTCGGGTTCGGCCGTCGAATCCGGCCGCCGGGTTATTCGAGATTGAGCAGCGTCCGGTTTTCGAGGACCGTTTGCTGGGCTATGCGCTGGAGGTATTCGGCCTGTTCGGGCGGAAGGCCCATCGTGCAGTCGGTCTGGTAGGGTTTGCCGTAGATGGTCGTGAAGATCACGTTGGCCGCGAGGTAGCTGCCCGGCAGCGCGGGGTGAAAACAATCCTGCGCATAGAGCACGCAGTCGGGACGTTCGGCACGCACGCGGCGCCACGCCATACCCACGGGGGCGCACCACGCGTCGTTGTCGTAGGCCATTTCGAGGTAGCTCGTAATCAGCCGCTCCTGCATGGTCTCGTAGCGGTTGATGGGCGGGTATTCCGGAATCGGGACGCGGTTGCCGTTCTTGTGGCCCCACGTCATGTAGAAGATCACACGGGCGTCGGGTGAACCCGCATGCACGAGACTGTCGAGCGTGCGGGCCTGCGGATAGACCTCGCGGGCGACCTGCCGCGTCGGCATGGCGGGCGCGGAGCTTTGCTCCTGCAGGACGACGTAGTCCCAGCCGCCCGCGGCCAGCGCCTTCAGCAGTTTCTGGTTCGTCAGGTGACCGGAGAAGCGTTCGCCGCCTTTGAGGAAGCGCGTGCAGGAGACCTTCACCTTCTGCGTCGCGGCGATCTGCTGGACGATGGCCGGCATGTCGTTGTAATAGGTATAACTGTTGCCGACCCAGAGCACGCGCAGCGAATCGGCGTCTTTGGCCTGCCCGGCGAGGGGCAGCAGCAGGAACAACAGAATACGGAAGAGGTTTTTTGTCATATCGTTGAAGTTTTTAGGGTTTTCGGTCGGTGGTTCAGTCCTTCGGGGCCTTATGGTCGGCGGCGTATTTGCGGCACCACACGGCGATGCCGCACTCGCCGCACTTCGGGGCGCGGGCCGTGCAGACATAGCGGCCGTGGAGAATGAGCCAGTGATGGGCCACCGGCAGCAGGTGCGGCGGGATGTTCTTTTCGAGCGTCAGCTCGGTCTGAAGGGGCGTTTTGGAGTTGGTCGTCAGGCCGATGCGGTTCGAGACGCGGAAGACGTGCGTATCGACCGGCATCACCTCCTTCTGCCACAACACCGCGCCCAGCACGTTGGCCGTCTTGCGGCCCACGCCCGGCAGGCGCTGCATCTGCTGCAGATCGCTCGGAACCTCGCCGCCGAACTCCGAACAGAGCATGCGGGCCATGCCCGCGAGGTTGCGGGCCTTGTTGTTGGGATAGGAGATGCTCTTGATGTAGGGGTAAATATCCTCGGCCGTGGCCGCGGCCATATCGAAGGGCGTGGGAAACGCCTCGAACAGCGCGGGAGTGGTCATGTTGACCCGTTTGTCGGTGCACTGCGCCGAAAGGATCACCGCCACCAGCAGCTGGTAGGGGTCGGTGTAGTGCAGTTCGCTCTCGGCCACGGGCATATGCTCCGAGAACCATGCGATTACGCCGTCGTAACGTTGTTTGGTCGTCATAAATGCTGTTTTTTACGTCGAAAAAGAATTTTCTTCACCAGAAAAATAGCCCCCTCCGGGCAGAAGACGAGCCGCGGCGTCCGCCGCAGATCGGCCCACCAGCGCGCGAGGTATTCGCCGACTCCGGCCCCCTTCCACGAGAGCAGCCAGAGTCCCACCACATGACGGCGGCGCAGAATGCGGAAGCGGTTGCGCGAAGCCGTGAAGCGTTCGTCGAACCAGAGGCTGGTCTCCATCGCCGAATCGCGGCTCGCAAGGCGTCCCCTGTAGGAATCTCCGTGGCTCACGCTCCCGACCATGCGCCGGTGCACGGCCGTCACGCGGTCTATGAAGCGTATTCGGGAACGGCAGGCGAACCACAGCCACATGGGCCAGTCGTCGGTCAGCCATTCGGGATGCTCCTCAGGGCGGATCTCGGCATAGTAGGCCGCGATCAGCTCACGGCGGGCCAGCGCCGTGCAGTTGGGGACCGAAATGCCGAGCAGCATCTGCTCGAAATCGGTATAGTGCCGGTCGGGATCGGGTTTCAGGGTCCCTTCCGCCTGCCAGTATTCGTCGGCGCCCGTATAACACATGCCGCAGCCGGGATCGGACTCCATCAGATCGGCCTGCATCTGCAGCTTGCAGGGGTCGGTCCACCAGTCGTCGCCGTCGCAGTAGGCCACGTATTTCCCGCAGCAGGCATCGAACGTGCGGCGGTAGTTGGCCCGCCAGCCGACGTTGCGGCCGCCCGTCACCAGCCGCACGCGGCCGGGATATTTCGCGGCGTATTCGCGGCAGATCTCCGCCGTTAGGTCCGTGCTGCAATCCTCGCCCAGCACCAGTTCGAAGTCGAACGAGGTCTGCTGGCTGAGCACGCTCTCGACGGCCTGACGCAGGTAGGGCGCGTGGTTGTAGGTGGTCATGCAGACCGAGACGAGCGGAGTTTTCATCGCAGTTACAGTTTGGTCAGTTTGGCGAATTTGGCCAGCAGGGTTTTCTCGCCCACGCTGTCGAAAGCCACGACCAGTTTATGGTCCGTGGCGAGGGTTTCGATGCGTTGGACGATGCCGACGCCGAATTTGGGGTGTTCGACGCGCTGGCCCACGGTGTAGTCGCCGCTGACGGGCATCGACGTCCCTACGGGCACGCCGCCGTCGACCGCCTGCCGCACGCCCACGCGGCGCATGCCGTCGGTCGAGGGACGCGGCGTCTGGACGAGGGCCGGATCGGGTCTGCCCGCAGGGCGCGCGCCCTGCGGAGCCGCTGCGCGGGCGAAGCGCCGGGCGGGACCGGACTGGCCGTCGGCGGAACGCCCGCCGAAACTGCCGCCGCTGCCCCGGCCGCCGAAGCCGCCCTGCTGGCCGCCGTTATTGCCGCCCGCACGGTCGGCCTGCCGTTTCTGCTGGAAGCGGTAGTCAAAGCGGCGGCGCAGTTCGTCGATGGCCGAGGGGCCTTCGCCATCCTGCGGGCGGCGCGGACGCTCCTCGCCGGCGTCGAAGTCGGCGCGAACATATTTGGGGTCGATCTCGCGCAGGAAACAGCTCGGACGCGAGAACTCCATATTGCCCCACTTGAAGCGCATCTCGGCATAGGAGATCGTCGCCTCGACCTTGGCGCGCGTCAGGGCCACATAGAACAGGCGGCGCTCCTCCTCGATGCCGTCGGGCGACTCGGCGGCCCGCTGCGAGGGGAAAAGGTTCTCTTCCAGACCGACGATATAGACGTATTTGTATTCGAGTCCCTTGGCCGAGTGGACGGTCATGAGCGTCACCTTGTTGCGGTCCTCAGGATCGTCCTTGTCCATGTCGGTCATCAGCATGACGTTCTGCAGCCACTCGTCGATGGTCGCCTCCTCGTCCTCCTGCCGTTCGCCGCTGCGGATCTCGGCGTCGCGCTGCTCCTTGAAGAGCTGCATCGAGTTGAGCAGCTCCTCGATATTGTCCAGCGCCGAGGTCGCTTCAGGGGTATTCTCGGTGCGGTAGGCGGCGATGATGCCCGAACGGGTGGCGATCTCCAGACCGAAGTCGTAAAGGCTCTTTTCGTTGCGGGCCAGAGACAGGCCGCGGATCATGGCGACGAAATCCGACACCTTGCGGGCGATGGTCTTCTGCACGGGATCGGCGGCGGGTTCGGCGACCAGCGTATCGACCGCCTCCCACATCGAGACGCCGCGCCCGGCGGCCAGCTCGGCGATGCGCTGGACGGTCGTGTCGCCGATGCCGCGCGCGGGATAGTTGACGATGCGTTTGAACGCCTCGTCGTCGCGCGGATTAATAACCAGCCGGATATAGGCCAGCATGTCCTTGACCTCCTTGTGGTCGTAGAACGAACTGCCCTTGTAGATGCGGTAGGGGATGCCCCGG
>OJQL01000232.1_pt1 | contig 66262 bp, 48 predicted proteins | sample 1598731 | NCBI WGS metagenome assembly OJQL01 (sample SAMN03922510, study PRJEB24848) | human gut metagenome | isolation source: stool sample | host: Homo sapiens | place: Germany | collected 2010-02
ATTTGGCATACGCATACCACCCCGTGTCGCCATATGCGTACTGCAATGGCAATCCGGTAAGGTATGTAGATCCGGATGGAAAACAAATTGTTGGTGTTACAAGAAATGATGCTGCAAATGCCGTAGAAGATTTAAGACAGATGTTTCAGGGTGAACAGTTTGCGGCATTTAGAAATTTAATAGTCCAATCAGGAAAAAAGGGAAACGGGAAAAGTCTTGCCTCTATCAGCAATGAAGCTCTGGAGGTGGCTTTTAACGGAATCTCCTTAAATGAGGATCAACAGGCTTTAGTCAACATGGCTGTAAATACTATTAATTCTTCTGACAAACATATAGTTGAGTACGTTTCAGAAGGTGTCATATCGGGACAAGGCCAAAATGCTTTTTCCGGAGAATTTTCCAATGCAGGGTTGCCTATGGGGGATATCATTGCTGCAAATGGAGGCATCCCTGTTGCAATTATTGCAAATTTTGGAGGCGGTGGGTTAACTGTGCCAACTCAAAATGGCTCGCACTCAGTAATTGTTGGAAATAACCATCCGAATGGAAGAGCTGTAACAACAGGACACGAAGTGATTGGTCATGGTCGGTCACTGGCCGTAGGACGCGGACAGGCGAATCAACATATTGATGCTGTAAGAACTGAGAATCTGATTTTACGAGTTATGGGAATTAATTATATTAACAATGGCAGTACGCATGGGCCTCGGATTATTATCCCCGCCCCATCAGCACTTCCCAGATTTAGATAATTGTAATAATATGAAAAGAATTTTCGTCGTTTTGATAATGTTATTCTTCTTTTCGGCAAATATATTATCCCAGAATAATGTAGGCTTGCCGACACAAGCAACAGCCGATGAATATGAAGCTGGTAGAAAAGTAATTAATGGGATTATAGCGGATAATAAACTCTTAAAAATAGTCGAAGGATATGCTTATGCCGGCTATTTCATCGGTGAATATTGGCTGATTATAAAAAGAGGCGAGGAGTCATTTGATATTTTTGCCGGGCTGAGAGATAAAGGCATCAATAAAACATATCATTATGATCTATCCAATAAAACGCTCCAATCTCTATTCAATTGGACAAATAAAAAGGCATCTATTGTATATAATATAAGGAATGAAGAATACATCCCTCTCTATTTTTATTGCATTCTTTTCGATGAGCATCACATTAAAAAACTTGAATTCAATATCTATACAATGTCTGCTTATAAAAAAGCACAACCCTCGAAGCAGTGGCGTAAAATGCTGCCTTTCACAAAAAAACAATCTGAATTTATTGGAAAAATATTAGTTAGTGAATAATGTCCGGAAAACCAAGTTTATCATAACGACTGTTTAGAGCCACTCTTTGAGTGGCTCCTTTTTTAATCGAATCCTTCGAGATAAGCGAAAAGGCGAAGATAATTCTCGAAAAAACCGGAGGAATAAAACTATAATCAGCATACAATCCCCTCAAAACTTTAATATTATGAAAACAAAAAATTTGACTTTAGCAATTTGGATTATCGCTCTATTTTCTGTAGATTTGGCATACGCATACCACCCCGTGTCGCGGTATGCGTACTGCAATGGCAATCCGATAAAGTATGTAGATCCAAACGGAATGGACGTTTATCGCTACGATGACAAGACAGGAGAAATGATTCTTTTCCAAAAAACAGATGATAATTTCGACTAGATCGGAAAATTCAAATATGATAAAAAACGGATGCCTATACGTTAAAGACAAATAAACAAGGCGAAGCGCGCACGAGGATGGATAATATCGAAAAAGGCATTCTGAGTGATGGCATGAATTTAAAAACTAACGACAATTCGTGGTCGATTGGAGGTGAAGGTCAGCCAACAGTGGAAGGGTTTCAGGATTTCGCCATTGGTTTTGCAGAAATGATTCATAAAGAAGTTTCTGGGTATTATTTAAGTAATCCTCAAACACCGGATGTTGTAAGTACAATTTATATGGGACGGCACATAAACAACACCGCAACCGAATCTCGAAAAGGCAGACTTTGGGGGCATTTGCCGGATATGCAATTTAATATGCAAGTTCATACAGATTGGCATACCCATCCAACTTATGGACACAGTGAGGCCGCTCGCACAAGACCATCCGGGTTGTATGATGGCAAAGGAGACATAGGATCAAAAAGAAATGCTCTTCAAGCCCCACATCCTTATAACCGGCCATTAAATTTTATCATTTTAACCAGCGGTTACGCACCTATACCTTATTGACATGAAGAAAATATTATCGTTACTGATTTTTACAGCGTTTATTTATTCTGCGATGAGTCCGCCGGTTCAATAGTATGGTAGAAACAGCTATTGCGGATTATCTAAAATGCAGGCAAAGTAAACCGTTTGATACGTTCATTTTGTGGATAGATGAAATTAGCAAATACGCCCCTTACAAAATCAATGACGAGGTGACCGTCATAGACATATCTCCGGCATTTCACAAAGTCTATCTCACATCTGTCGATACAATGGGGAGTATACGTGTGCCGACCAGACATCTTATTAAGGATGGTAAGCTTTTTTATTGGCATGATCCTGATTATGGCCTTACCGAAGAAATGATAAACGTTCTTTATCAATTTAATATCGCAGACTCGATTGCTCTCACAGATCTCTTTGCTACGCAGGATGAGCGTACCGACAACTATATTTACCATCGGGCCAATGAGAAAAGTAAAAAGGTAGCGACTTATTATTTTTGTAAAAATAATCCGGAAAATTATAAGCGGGTAATAACAAACATTGCAACAGGTTGGTATGAACCTCCAAAATTGAAATGCAAATAGCATGTGTATATAGAACCGGGGGACGGCGCCTGCTTTGTTTTGCCCTATATACCATCAGGATTTCATCCAACAAAAATACGACACTTTCCGTTGCAAAATTAAAATAGCGATCGGATAATCTCTCGATACAACTCAAAAAATAAGGCGCAGGAATTCCTGCGCCTTGGTTTTGTTCCATGATGGAGAGCCAATAATATGTTGCAAATCAAAACTCCACCTCCCCGCGTAAGGACGGTTTTTTTTATGAAAAGCGCGCCGTTTTTTTCGGTTTCGAATAGGTGATAGTCCCGTTTCACTTGTATATATAAGCAAGAAACGAAGTTATGCGACAACAAATCCAGCAATTCGGCAGGACCCTAAGCGGCATGGTCATGCCCAATATCGGCGCGTTCATCGCGTGGGGATTCATCACCGCGCTTTTCATCCCGGAGGGATGGTGGCCCAACGGACAGCTCGCGCAGCTGGTCGGGCCGATGCTGACCTACCTCCTGCCGCTGCTGATCGCCTACACCGCAGGGCGCAACGTCGCCGGGGAGCGGGGCGGGGTGATCAGCGCCATTGCCGCCGTCGGCGTGATCGTCGGCAGCGATATTCCGATGTTCATCGGCGCGATGATCATGGGTCCGCTGGCGGGATATGCGATCCGCCGGTTCGACCGCATGGTCGAGGGGCGCGTGAAGGCAGGCTTCGAAATGCTCGTCAGCAACTTCTCGATCGGCATTCTCGGCATGCTGCTGGCCGTTCTGGGCTACTATGTCGTCGGCAGCGTGATCTCCGGCCTGACGATGCTCATAAGCAGCGGTGCCGAGCTGGTCATACGCCACGGACTGCTGCCTCTTGTGTCGCTTTTCGTGGAGCCGGCCAAGGTGCTGTTTCTCAACAACGCCGTCAATCACGGAATCTTCTCGCCGATCGGCATCGAACAGGCCCGCGAAACGGGGCAGTCGATCATGTTCCTGCTCGAAACCAACCCCGGTCCCGGATTGGGCGTACTGCTCGCATACTGGCTTTTCGGCCGGGGAAATGCGCGCCAGTCGGCTCCCGGAGCCGTGATTATCCAGTTTTTCGGCGGTATCCACGAAATCTATTTTCCCTACATACTCGCCCGTCCGGTACTGATCGTTGCCGCAATCGCGGGCAGCGCCGCGGGACTGCTGTTTTTCTCGCTCTCCGATGCGGGGCTGGTGGCACCGGCGTCGCCCGGAAGCATCCTCTCGGTGCTGGCGATGGCTCCCAAAGGCAAGACGCTCATCGTCCTGCTGGGCGTCGTGATCTCCGCAGCCGTGTCGCTGGTCGTCGCTGCACCCTTTATCCGGCGCGCGTCCAAGACCGAAACGGAAGGCGATCCAGCCGTCGGAAAGCTCCCGCAGAGCGTAGCGGGCATATCGCCGCATGCAGCCGGACGACCCGTCCGCAAAGTGATCTTCGCCTGCGACGCGGGCATGGGATCGAGCGCCCTCGGCGCGACCCGTTTCCGCAAACGCTTACGGGACGCGGAAATCGGCGTTGCGGTGGGCAACAGCGCGGCGGACCGTATTCCGTCCGATGCCGATGTGGTCGTATGTCAGTCCGTACTGGCGGAGCGGATCGCCGCAGCCGCAAAAGGCGCCGAGCTGATCGTAATCGACAACTTCCTCTCCGATCCCGGTCTGGACGCCCTGTTCGCCCGGCTGGAGAGCGCGAAGCCGACGGCGGCAGGCCCCGGAACCGTATCCTGCGGCGAATCGGACTCCGATATGTCCGATGCCCGGCTTGCGGAAGCCGTATTGCCTTCCGACGTCTGCGACGCCCGATCTGCCGGAGCGACGCCCTCTTCCGAAACATCCGCGTTCCGACCGGCAGAAACAACAGCGTCTCCCGACATGCCCGCCGCCCGGCTTGCGGAAACTACGCCCTCTTGCGGTGTATCCGGTTCCCGGCCCGCACAATCCGCACTCTCTTGCGACCAATCCGGTCTGCGGGGCGCCGCGGCCGATTCGGCCCCGCAACCCGAAGAAACCGCATCCGCCCCCAAGGACGCCGCTCCGGACGGCGCCATCCTGCAACCCGGAAATATCCGGGTCGGACTGCCTGCGGAGCCGAAGGAAGAGGCGATCCGGCGGGCGGGCGAACTGCTCGTCGCGGGCGGATATGCCCGGCCGGAGTATGTCGATGCGATGCTGCGCCGCGAAGAGCTGGCGACGACCTGTCTGGGGATGGGGCTTGCGATTCCGCACGGAACCTCCGACGCCAAGGAGCGCGTGCTGCGCTCCGGCATCGTGGTCCTGCAATACCCCGACGGCGTGGATTTCGACGGCGAGAAAGCGCACCTGATCGTGGGAATCGCAGGCGTGGGGGACGAGCATCTGGAGATCCTCGCCCGGCTGAGCGCATCGTTCGAGGACGAGGAGCTGTTGCAGCGGCTTATGACCGCGACCGACCCGCAGGTGATCTACGACGCGCTGAAATAGCCGCAGGATGCACAACCGAAAACCGACCGAACCAACAACGACTTATATGACATCGCAAAAAGTAACGATTACGGCTCCCAACGGCATGCACGCGCGGCCGGCCGGGGAGCTGGCAAAACTTGTCAAGGGCCTTGCGCCCGTCAGGATCACTTTCCGCACCGCCGCGAAGGAGGTCAATGCCGCGAGCATGCTCGCCCTGCTGTCGCTGGGGCTGAAGTGCGGCACGGAGATCGAAATATGCGCCGAGGGCGGCGACGAAGCCGCCGCCGTGAAGGCCGTCGCGGCGTTCATCGCAAACATGAGCGAGTGATGCGCGTGCTTCGAACCGGAATCCCGGCGGCGGGAATTGCCGCAGGAACGGCGTTCGTCCTCGAACGCCGCGTTTCGGCCGCACCGTCGGCCGCGACCGGAGATCCGGCGGCCGAAACGGCCCGCTTCCATGCCGCGCTGGCGCAGGCGAAAACGGAGCTGGGCGTATTGGCGGCGGAAAACGACATCTTCGCGGCGCACTTGGAGATGGCCGACGACCCGATGCTGGCGGAACAGGTCGAAGAGCGGATTTCGGAACACGGCTTTTCGGCCGAACGGGCTTTGGACGAAGCCTGCGAAGAGGTGTGCGGCATGCTCGCCGCGCTCGACGACGAATACCTCGGAGGCCGCACCGACGACGTGCGGGACGTATGCGGCCGCATACGCCGTATTCTCACGGGCGAAACGGCCGAAAATCCGTTCGCCGGACTTGCTCCCGGAACGATCGTCGTGGCCGAGGAACTGACGCCGTCGGATACGGCGCTGATGGATTTCAGCCGCATCGCGGGCGTGGTGACGGCCCGCGGAAGCGTCACGAGCCATGTCTGCATCATCGCCCGCGCCAAAGGGATTGCGGCAATCGTCGGAGCATCTGAATGCATGCTTGAGATAAATACGGGCGACAAGCTGATAATCAACGGAGAGACGGGCGAAATAATCGTCGCTCCCGATACCGCAACCGAACGGCGATACCGCGCCCTGAGCGCATCGCGGAAACGGCACGGCGAGCATTGCCTGAAAGGTGCGCATACGCCCGCCGTGACGCGCGGCGGACGGCGTATCGCCGTGCTGGGGAATGCCGGCAGCGTCGCGGAGGTGCGCGCGGCCCTCGATGCGGGAGCCGAAGGAATCGGGCTGTTCCGCAGCGAATTTCTCTACATGCAGAGCCGCGGCGGGTTTCCCGGCGAGCAGACGCAGTTCGAAGCCTACCGGCATGCGGCGGAGTTGTGCGGCGAACGGCCGTTAGTTATACGAACGCTCGATATAGGCGGGGATAAAGCATTGCCGTACATGGATTTCGGACATGAGGAAAATCCGTTTCTCGGATGGCGCGCCATCCGCGTTTCGCTCTCCATGCACGACGTGTTCCGTACGCAGCTGAGGGCGTTGCTCCGGGCGAGCGTATTCGGCAACCTGCGGATCATGTTCCCGATGATTACGTCGGTCGGGGAGTTCCGCCGGGCCGAAGCTGCCGTGCGGGAGTGCATGGCGGAGCTGGACGCGGAAAAAGCCGCTTACAATCCCGGAATCGAGCTGGGCGTGATGATCGAAACCCCCGCCGCGGTCATGGTCGCCGACCTGCTGGCCGCGGAAGCGCGGTTTTTCAGCATCGGGACCAACGACCTTACCCAGTACGTCATGGCCGCAGACCGGGGAAATCCGCGCGTGGCGCATCTCTGCGACCCGTCCGATACGGCCGTGAGACGCTCCGTCGCCATGACGCTCGCAGCGGCGCGCAGCGCGGGCATCGAAGCCGGCATGTGCGGCGAACTGGCCGCCGACCCGGAAGCCACGGCGTGGCTGCTCGAAGCGGGACTGGAGGAGTTCAGCGTCAGCGCACCCGCCGTCGCGCCGCTCAAAGAGCGGATACGGACGCTGGACCTGCCTGAGGTGCGAAAAACACCCGGCGCAGCCGAATAAATTTGCCGCGGCACGCGGTTTACACTATCTTTGAATCCGATTTACCCGTTTAACCCAAAATAAACTGCAAACCATGAAAAAAACACTGCTCCTGCTGGCCGCCCTGACCTTGTCGCCGGCCCTTTATGCGCAGGACTACCATGTCGTACTCTGGGACAACGCGACAGCGCCCACCTCCAACGGCCTGACGGGCGAGGAGATCCAGCCCAAACCCGGCCAGTGGTCCAACACCCAGAAAGCCGAAATGTGGATATACAAGGCAGGCGACAACGCCACGGGACAGGCGCTGGTATTCTTCCCCGGCGGCGGCTACTCGACGCTTTCGGTCGGCAACGGCCACAAGGAGGCCAAGTGGTTCGCCGAAAACGGCGTCACGGCCGCCGTGGTGAAATACCGTCTGCCCAACGGTCACAGCGAAGTTCCGCGCAACGACGCCGACGAGGCGCTGCGCGTCATGCGCGAAATGGCCGCTGAGCTGAACATAGACCCGGCGAAAGTAGGGGTGTCGGGCACCTCGGCGGGCGGCTATCTCGCCGGCAGCGTAGGTACGCTTTCGGAAGTGAAGCCCGATTTCATGATCCTCTACTACCCGGTGATTTCGGCCGACGCCGACAAACGCCACAAGGGGACGTTCGTGCAACTGCTCGGCGCCGACGATGCCGACAAACCCGTCGCGCAGGAGTTCTCGCTCGAAAAGAAGGTCGATGCCCGGACCCCGCCGACGCTGCTGTTCCACTGCGACGACGACAAGGTGGTGCCGGCCGTGAACAGCGCGCTCTTCTACCAGAAGCTCAAGGAACACGGCGTCAAGGCTACGCTCCATATCTATCCGTCGGGCGGCCACGGCTGGGGCATGAACCCGAAGTTCCGCTATTACGACGACTGGCAGAAAGCCACGCTCGACTGGCTCTCGACGCTTTGACGAACCTGTGAATATAACTGAAAGCCCCGCCGGAAAGCGGGGCTTTTTGTATGCGGTTTGCTCCGGATGCCGGCAGCGGGGCAGTATCCGGCTGCAACCCCAACCGGCGATGCGGCGGAGCGACGTTATTTCTGGCGGAAGATCACCTCGCAGTGTTCGCCCGTCATGTACTCGACGATGTTGAGCACCTCTTCGAGCGAGTTCGAACGCTGGTAGTTGAACGCATAGCGCTTGTCGCCGTAACGGCCCGGCACCGAAATCCGCACGCCGTAGGTCGTTTCGATATGCGAGATGATTTCATGCAGGGTGGCGTTGGCCATCGTCACCAGATCGTATTGCGAAAGCACGAGGTGCGAAGCGTTCACGTGCGAGATTTCGAGGTTGTCGGCCGCCGCGTCGTACAGCGCGCGCTGGTCGGGCTGCAAGGTGACCAGATTGACGCCTTCGGGGGTTTGCAGGCGCACCGAACCGTGTTCGAGGACCACTTCGGCCTGCCCGGAGTTCTCGTAGGCCTGCACGCAGAAGGCCGTGCCGAGCACCCGTACCCGCAGGTCGTCGGTAGCCACGGTGAACGGCGCCGCTTCGTCCCGCGCAACTTCGAAGAAGGCCGCGCCGGCGAGTTTCACGTTGCGCTCGGTCGGACTGAAAGCCTTGGGCAGCGTCAGCCGGGTGCGGGCGTTGAGCCATACCTGCGTGCCGTCGTCGAGGGTGACGGTCGTCACGGTTTCGGTATTGTTCTCATAGACCCGGTAAATGTCGGGACCTGCGAGGAAATGCCATGCGAATCCCGCACACACCACCAACAGCACGGCCGCTGCGGCGCTCATCGACCAGCGCAGCAGACTGCGGCGGCGACGGGCGCGCTCCTCGCCGGCGATTTTCGCGATCCGGGCGTCGGTACTGCGCATGAAGGCCGCGAACCGGCCGAGGTCGGCGCTTTCGGCGAAGACGTTGCGGGCGTTCCAGATACTTTTAAGCTCGAAAAAGTATTTCCGGTGCTCCTCCGACTCCTCCAGCCACGCCATGAGGAACTGCTCCTCCCGATCGCTGGTCTCCCCCGCAAAGTATTTATTGATGACTGCGTCCATTATAAGCGTATCTTCCATTTTGGTTTTGCTACTTACTATACAATCCTCAGGATGAATCTACCCAAAGGACTGCGAATTATTACAGAGGAAAATGAAAAACAGGAGCATCAGCAGTTCCGATTTCGACAATTTCGATCGCAGGGCCTTCAGCGCGAGGTAGATGTGGTTTTCGACCGTACTCTGCGCGATGCCGAGCCGCTCGCTGATTTCGCGGTGCGAGAATCCCTGCAGGTAGCTCAGCGTGAAGACCTCGCGGCACTTTTCGGGCAGGGCGGCCACCGCCGCGTCGATGCCGGCGCGCAGGTCCTGCGAGTAGATCTTTTCGATGATGGGATTGTTGTCGGGATCGTAGTAGGCGTATCCGATGCTCTCGATCCGCTCCTGATGGTAGGAGCGGTAGTTGCCCGCATGGCGGTTTTTGTTCACGTAATTGACCGACTGGTTGTAGACCGAGCGCAGCAGATAGCCGTAGAGCGACTGCCGGGGATCGAGTGTCTCGCGCCGAATCCAGACGTTTACGAAAACGTCCTGCACGATGTCCTGCGCCCAGTTTCCCTTCAGGAAGAGACGGGCGTAAGCCATCAGCGGCGCGTAATAACGGCCGCACATCTCGTCGAAAGCCTCGCGGCTGCCGTCGCGGATCGCCGCCGTGAGCCGGGCGTTGTCTGTCGGAATGGATTCCATGTTTACAAAGATACACAAATCTTGCGTATTCGCCACCCCGCACCCGGTTTTTTCACCGTCCTGCACAAAACGACGGCGCCGGAACACATCGCTGTATTCCGGCGCCGAAGCAGTCAGAGAATGCAAGGCGTCAGTTCTTGACGACCGATATCTCGTCGATGTAATAACGGCTCTTCTTGGCGCCTACGCTGGTGAACATCAGCTTGTCGGTAGGCAGCAGCCCCTCGATCGCGACGCTGTGCGATTTCCACGCCAGCTCGCTCCCGGCATCGCCGACCGCGATCGTGTCGCCGACCTTGACTTTCGTTCCGTCGCCGTGGACCACATACAGCTCCATCGACTCGAACTGGTCGCGGCACCAGCCCGCCTTGAAGACAACGGCCGGGGCGGTGGTCGAAGCCGCGGTCCAGACGTTTACGGCGGTCTTGAAGGTCACCGTGACATTCGCCGCCGCAGTGAGTCCGCTCATGGCGGGCGTCTGGATATAGCTCTGGTTCGCGTTGTCGCCGCCGAGACGGAAACTGCCGCAGAAGGCATTGTGAACTCCGTTGCCCGTAACCAGCGCACCGGTTTCCCAGCCGTCGTCCTTGAAGAACATCAACCGGTAGGGATCGCCGTAGGTGCCGCTGCCGGCATTCATGGCGCCGCCGCCTGCCGACCAGTCGGTGTAGGTGAACTCGGTCAGCATGGTCGAAAGCCCGGCCTCGCTGGTCACCTTCTTGGCCGATTTGACGCCGACGGCGGTCATGACGGCGTCGCCGCCCATAAAGCGGTCGAAGTCTTCATAGAACACTTCGCCGGCAGGGGCCGTGCGGCGCGCTACGGTGCCCGTAATGTCGTTCGACCACGCCGAATCGGAATCTGCGGCGCCGGCCTTCACCCTGAGCCTGTAGCTTGCCGAGGGTGACAGGGCGGCCGAAGCCCACTCCGTGCCTACATAGTTGAAGGCGAAGCGCAGGGGAATGCTTCCGTATCCCGAAGCTTTCGACCAGTCATAGGTGAACCGGGCGCTGCGGGAGGGATCGCCCTCCTCTTCGATGGCCACCGTATATTGCGAGACGTCTCCCGCCTGCTCCCATTCGAGGATGATGCTCGACGTGGTTACGGCGGCTATCCTGACGTAAAGCGTCTTCGACTGCAGCGTCGCCGCATCGGAGTTGTCCGCGGCGAGCGCGGCGAGCGCCACGACCGAGAAGTCGTGCGAAGTGCCCGCCGTCAGCCCGGTCGCCGTGAAGGCGTTGTCCGTCACGGTCTGGGGCGTGCCGTTATCGACCGTCACGCTGTATCCCGTGGCGCCGGAAACGGCGTCCCATGTCAGCGCCACGGTCGAGAATCCGGGTTCGGCCTTCAGGTTGGCGGGTGCGTCGAGCTTGCCCTGCGAAGCTTCGGCGGTGGTTGCCGAAGCCTTGGCCGACCAGTCGGAGTCGGTGGCCGTGCGGCCGGCTACGGCCTTGACCTTGGCGTTGTATTTGGTTTCGGGCGTCAGCTTGTCGAGCGTGCAGGCCGTGCCGTCGATCTTTTCGACCAGCGCAGCCTTGCTTTCGTCGGTGCCGTCGGCCCAGCAGGCGACCGTATAGGATGCCGCGCCGCTCACGGCGTCCCATTTGAGCGTCAGCTTGTCGGGCTGAACGGCTTCGGCGTCGAATTTCACGTTCGCCGGGGCCGCGAGCTGCTCAAGATGCGTTTCGCCCTCGAAGGTGACGACGATGTCGTCGAGCAGGAAGCGCGTCTTGTTGGCGCCGGCCTGCGCCGGATTCGAGGAGAAGGCGATGCGCGACGCCGGGGTGAGTCCTTCGAGCGTCACGGTGTAGGTTTCGAACCTGCCCACGGCGGACGAGATGTCGACCGTTTTCGACACGAAGGCGGTGCCTTTCTTGCTCACGACGTTGTTCGAGCCGAATTCCGCCCCTTCGACGGCTTCGACGACGATGTCGCTGCCGTAGACGTTTTCGCCTTCGGCATAGGCGCTGGCCGAGAAGCTGACCTTGACGGTCGTGTTCGCGGGCAGGGCCGTCAGCTGGGGCGTGTAGAGGATGCCGATGCCGCCGCTTCCGCCGCCGCACTTGATATAGCCCGGACGGGTGGAGGTGTTACCCGACGAACCCCAGCCCTTCATGCCGAGCGCTTCGACGTATTCGGCCGACGTGCCGCCCGTGTGGATGTGGAACTCGGTCGCCCAGTTGCAGAGGGGACGGTCGCCGTCCGCCTGCGGATTCACGCCCTCGGCCTTCTCCCACGTCTTGCGGAAGTCGGTGCCCGAAACGGCGTTGTAACCGGCCGCCGAATTCACGATGTCGCCGCCGTGGATGAAGGCGGAGAAATCCTGCGCCAGCACGATGTCACCGGCCTTCGCGGGGTTGTTCGCAGCGGCTTTCGGGCCGGCTTGGGTCGTGGTTCCGGCCACGACGGGAGTCTGGATATTGGCGAAACTCAGGTTGGTGATCCGGGCGTAATAGGTCGTTTCGGGATCGAGCCCTGAGAAGGTGTAGCGCACGACGGGGTAGCCGGCCAGCGCGGTGAAGATGCCTTTGCCCGACGAGAGTTTGCCGTCGGCGAGCCAGCTGACGTAGAGGTCGGTGCAGGCTTCGTCGCGGAAAAGCTCGACGTTGTAGCTGCGCGCGGCGTCGGTCGCCTTGTCGTCGGTGTAGGACCACTCGAAGGTCAGCGTCGAACCGCTCGCCGCATGGAGTTTCAGCTGCGGATCGAGGTCGAGGATGCCCACCGAAGCCATCAGCATGGCCGGTTTGTCGTGCTCGGTGACGTACACCCAGTCCGAAGTGGCGGAGTAGGGGTAGTTGGCCCGCACGCGGCCGTAATAGATCCGGTCGGTCGGCAGGTCGGTGAATTCATGGTAGTCGATGTCGGCGGTGGTCATGCAGAGCGCTTCGCTGACGGGGTTCATGTCGCCGTCCACGAGCTGCACGGTGTACGATGTCGCGCCGCGGACGAAGTCCCAGCAGATCGTGAGCGACTTGTTGCCGTATTCGAGCAGTTTCACGTTTTTCGGGGTCTTCGACTTGTAGGCGTCCGAAATCTCCACGCCGTCGTCCTTGCAGGCCGTGAGCGAAACCGCGGCCGAGAACGAGAACAGGGCGAACAGAATGTATATGATGCTTTTTTTCATGGTTGTTGTCCGGTTTTAATATACGAGCTTGATGTCGTCCACATACCAGCGGCCCGCCTTCACCGTCGATCCGGAGAACCAGCTGTCGGCCGTGGAGATGAAGAGCGACGGATTGGCCAGCGATCCGGGGTTGGGGATGACAGCCGACACTTCGACCCACGTATAGGCCGGGATGTCGAGCGAAACGTAGCTCTTGGTCGAAGCGACGATCTTGCTGAGCGTGTCTTTCGAAATCCAGAAGCCGTCGTTCTTCTCGCAGATGCCGACCATGCCCTGATCGGGTGCGGCGGCCCAGATGCCGACCTTGAAGGTCAGCAGCATGTCGTAGCCCGCGGGAATGTTCAGCACCGGGGAGATGATGTTGCCGGGCTGTCCGTCGGCGTTGTCGCTCGCCGCACCGAACTGCATGTAGCCGGGGCACATGTAGTTGAGGTAACCCGTCCAGCCCTCCATGCCGATGGCGCGGTAGAACGAAGGATTGCCGTTGCGTACGGTCGAGGTGATGCCGCCGATGCTGGCGTTGGTGCCCGCCGTGACGCTCACCGTCTCGTTGTCGAGGCTGAGGTTGGCGACGGTCTTGTCCGCCGAGGTCACGCCTGCTTTCTGGCCGATGCAGTCGCCGCCCCACGGGAATTTGTTGAAGTTCTGGACCAGCAGCGGCGTCTCTTCGCCCGCTTGGTCGAATCCGGCGCGGACGATGGTCGAAATCTCGCCGAAGTCCGTTTCGACGCCCGCGGCGTCGGTGACTTTCAGCGCGAAGGTCACGATGCCCTGTTTGGTCGCGGTGCCCGTGAGGGGTATCTCGATGAAGCCGTTGCCCGGCGAGGAGATCGAATAGCTGCCTGCGGCCGCCGTCAGCCCGTTGCCGCCCGTCTGGGTCACCGAAACGGTGTATTTCTCCGTGCCGACGGCCTTGATGTAGGGGATGCGGAGGCTGGCTTCGGATTCGGCGTTCAGTTTCAGCAGGCCCGACACGCCGAACCGCTGTCCGTTGTCGAAGGGCTTCCATTCGAAGATGCCGTTCTCCTGTTTGATGGCGATGGCGACGTTCTCCTCGCCGCAGCCGTGCAGGTAGATGGTCGCCGTGCGTTCGTCCGAGACGTTCTGGTCGCAGGTGACCGTGATTTTCTGATAGGTGTCGGGACTCCCTTTTCCCGCCAGCTGGTCCACGTGCACCCAGCCGTAGGCGCCGGTCCACTCCCGGCTGTCGGGCACATCGCTGATATACCAGTCGCCCGTGGCGCGAATCGTAAACGTATTGCTCGATTCGACGTACGAGAAACTCATCTCGCGCAGGTTGCGTTTGAGGAACCCGCTGTCATCGTCGCTGCATGCAGTCAGACCGCCGATCCCCGCCAGCGCGAGAATTATCGTCAGTTTGTGAAAAAATTTCATAATGATTGATCGTTAGTTTTGTTTTAAACCGATAAAAAAAATCAGAAACCGACTCCGGGTCCTGCCGGACGTCAATTTCCTACACGGTTTCTAACGATATCGAATGACTTGCACGACAAATATAGCGAATTTTCCGGACTTCCAAACAAAAACGGAAAAATTTTACGACCTTCCCGCGCAAAAGTAAAATATTGATAAATATAGGTATGAATATTTAAATTACAAAACGATAAAAAAAGGGTTTTCGTTTGGGTAGTTTTCTGCAGTCGCTTGTATCTAATGCAAACCGGACCCGAAAAGTCCGGCCGCCAACCGAACCGCCAGCAACTGAAACACGCAATATTAACTGAAAACAACCTAAAAAACTACCCACGCGATGCCTACCTAATCAATCACAATCGGCACTACACGGTTTTTATCGGACGACGGATGACTTGCAAGGTTCCGCAGACCGTATGAAAACGAACACGCTCAGGCCCGTCCCGCAGACGGCGCCGGGATTTCATTTTGCAACCGGCCGCAGGAAGTAACCATAATTAACCGAATTGAAACTATGAAGAATTTATTCCATAAAGGACTCTGTCTGGTCATGGCGCTCTGCTGCATAGCATTTAAGGGTTATGCGGGGGGGGGAACGCTTCCCGACGCCCAAGGGCACGACCTGAAACTGTCCTATTCCCGAACGACGCTCAAAACCGTTGCCGACGCGATCACGCAGCAGGTGGGCATCGTATTCTCCTATGAAATCGCACTGGCCGATTATCCGATGGAGAACCTCTACGTTACGGAGCAGGGGGCCGCGCTCGACGCCATCCTCAAAACGGTATTCACGCCCCGCGGCATCGATTACCGCGTGGTGGACAAGGTCGTGGTGCTGACGCGCAGCGCGCATCCCGCACAAACCGTCAAGGCCGCTCCGGCCAAGGCGCAGGTGACGGGCGTGGTGCGGGACGCCGCAGGCAACCCGATGATCGGCGTGACGGTCACCGTCAAAGGCACGCTGGTCGGCGTCTCCACGGGCGTGGACGGCAGCTACACCATTCCGGCGGACAAGGACGCGATGCTGCTCTTCTCGTACATCGGCTACCGCAATCAGGAAGAGCTGGTGGGGCAGCGCACCCAGATCGACGTCACGATGCAGGAGGACCAGCTGATGATGGACGAAGTGGTCGTCGTGGGTTACGGTACGCTCAAGAAGCGCAACATCGTGGGTGCCGTCGAGAATCTGGCGGGCGACGCGGTGGAAAACCGTCCGAACGCCGACATCACCCGTTCGCTTCAGGGCCAGATTCCGGGTCTGAACATCGTGCAGACCGACGGTAAGGCCGCCCACGGAGGTCAGGTGACCATTCGCGGCGTGAACAACAGCTTCAAGGCCCGCGTCAACGACGGGCAGAAGGAGAACAAACTCGGACAGGGCGGCAGCGCGCTGGTGCTCATCGACGGCGCCGAGGGCGACATGAGCTCGGTGAACCCCGACGACATCGCCTCGATCTCGGTGCTCAAGGACGCTTCGTCGGCAGCCGTTTACGGCGCCCGCGGCGCATTCGGCGTAATCCTTATCACGACCAAGAATCCCGAAAAAGGCAAGGTGCGCGTGAATTACAACGGTTCGGTGTCGCTGCACCGCCGCACGGTGATCTGGGAGGACAACGTGGTGACCGACCCCGTGCAGTGGGTCGAGGCGTTCCGCGAATCGTATCTCAACTCGTCGCCGACGGCCACCGTCCCGTCGCTGTTCAACAACTACATGCCTTATTCGAACGCATGGTTCGAAGAGCTGAAACGCCGCCGCGCCGATCCGACGATGGACAACTACAGCATCGACGCCAACGGCAACTACAGCTATTACGGCGAGACGAACTGGCTCAAGGAGATTTACAAGTCGGTGAACTACTCGACCACGCACGCCGTCAGCATTCAGGGCGGCCGCGAGGGCGTGAGCTACTACGTTTCGGGACGCTATTACAATCAGGACGGCATCTACAAGGTGGGCGAGGAGACCTACAAGAAGTACAACCTGCGCGCCAAAGGCTCGATCCGCATCCGCCCGTGGCTGACGCTCGACAACAACACCAGTCTGATGAGCAGCAAGTACCATCAGCCGATGATGCACTACGGCCAGCAGATGATCTCGCGTCAGATCGACATGTTCGCCTTTCCGTTCGCGCTGCTGAAGAACCCCGACGGCACATGGACGCAGACCGCCGCCAAGAGCGGATATGCGGCCTTCGCCGAGGGCACTTCGTGGCAGGAGGACAACCGGCTGGAGGTGGCCAACACCACGACGTTCAACTTCGAATTCGTCCCTGAGGTGTTCAAAGTCTCGGCCGACGTGACCTACAAGGGCGCACGCTGGACGCGCGACCGCATGGAGAACCTCTACACCTACTATACGGGCGTGAACGTTTCGGGACAGGACAACAGCTACTCGTCGCTCGAAAACTGGAACTACATTTCGAACTACATCTCGACCAACATCGTCGGCACCCTCACCCCCAAACTGGGAGCGGACCACGACCTGAACATCGTGGCCGGATGGAACCTCGAAGATTACGACTACCGCGCGCAGAAGACCTACCGGCAGGGCAACCTCTATCCCTCGAAGCCCAGCTTCACGCTGATGGACGGCGAGTATTACTCGACCACGTCGGGCGGTTACACGTGGGGGCTGGTCGGCTTCTTCGGACGTATCAACTACGCCTACGCGGGCCGCTATCTGGTCGAGCTGAGCGTACGCTACGACGGTTCGTCGAAATTCCCGGCCAACTCGCAGTGGGGATTCTTCCCCTCGGCATCGGTGGGCTGGCGCCTCTCGGAGGAGCCGTGGCTCAAACCGCACGTGGAGGGATGGCTCGACAACTTCAAGATCCGCGCGAGCATCGGATCGCTCGGCAACGCCAACATCGACCCCTATCAGTACCTCGAAACGATGACGGCCACCAACAGCGCCTCGATCGCCAAGTCGTCGGTCATCATCAACGGTCAGAACGTGCCTTACACGTCGGTTCCCGACCTGATTCCCGACGACATCACGTGGGAGAAGGTGACCACCTACAACATCGGTCTGGACCTCGACCTGTTCAACAACCGGCTCTCGTTCACGGGCGACTACTACCGCCGCAACACCACCGACCTCTACACCGTCGGTCCCAACCTCCCGCAGGTGCTGGGCAGCGCAGCGCCCTACGGCAACTACGCCAGCCTGAAGACCAAGGGCTGGGAGGTCAGCCTCGGCTGGCGCGATTCGTTCAAGCTGGGCGGCAAGCCCTTCAACTACAGTCTCCGGGCCATGCTCTGGGACAGCCGCAGCTGGATTACGGACTACTACAACGAGACCGGCGACCTGACCACCTACTACAAGGGCATGGAGATCGGCGAGATCTGGGGCTTCCGCACCGCGGGCATCTACGCCAGCAACGCCGAGGCGCTCAACGGCCCGGCCTACAACTTCTTCAAGAACGGCGAGATGTTCCGCGCCTACGCCGGCGACCTGCGGTTCGTCGACGTGGACGGCGACGGCATCATGACCAAAGGCAACCGCACGCTGTCGAACCACGGCGACATGGAGATCATCGGCAACCAGTCGCCCCGCTACCAGTACAGCATCAACATGTCGCTGAACTGGAACGGCATCGGCCTTTCGATGCTCTGGCAGGGCGTGGGCAAGCGCGACTGGTATCCGTGGACCGAATCGGGCTTCTTCTGGGGCAAGTGGAACCGCGCCTACAACTCGCTGATGAAGACGCAGACGGGTGACAGGGTAGTGAAGATCGACAAGAGCACCGACAACTGGCGCGTGACGAACATGGACAAGAATCCCTACTGGACGCGCATGGTGTCGCTCGCCGCCAACCGCAACGACGGTCCGCTGACGTGGGAGAACGACCACTACCTGCAGGACGCCTCGTACATCCGTCTGAAAAACATCACGGTCGATTACACCTTCCCCAAGCACATCTGCAAGAAACTGCGCATCGAGGGGCTGAAGATCTACGTGTCGGGCGAAAACCTCTTCACGCACTCGCCGATGTTCAAGTATACGGACATGTTCGACCCCGAAGTAATCACCAGCGGCGACTCCGACTTCGCAAGCACCCAGAAATCGGGACTCGGCGGCACGGGTAACGGCTACTCCTATCCGATGCTCAAGACCGTGACGCTGGGCGTAAACGTAACATTTTAACCGACTGCAACCATGAAAAAAATCCTATTATACACGCTGATGACCGTGGCGGCCGCAGGAATGACCGCCTGCGAGGACTTCCTGACGCGCGACACCTACGACCAGATCGGCAGCGACGAATTCTGGAAATCGGAGACCGATCTGGAGCTATACGCCAACGGATTCATCCAGAAGATGATCCCCGGCGACGGAACCATCACGCGCGGCGACATCGACGCCGACTACTGCGCCGTGGACATCGCCACCGACCTGCTGCGTCCCGACGGCAACGTCTCGCCCGACAATCAGGGCGGCTGGACCGAAAGCAGCTGGACCAACCTGCGCCGCGTAAACTACATGCTCGACAACATGCACCGCTGCCGGGGCCGCGTAAGCGACGAGGTCTACAACCATTACGAAGGCGTGGCCCGCTTCTGGCGCGCATGGTTCTACTACGACAAGGTGCGGACCTTCGGCGCCGTGCCTTGGTACGACTTCACGATCTCGGCCAGCGACAAGGAGGCTCTGACCAAACCCCGCGACAGCCGCGAATACGTCATGGACAAAGTGCTCGAAGACCTCACCTTCGCCAGCACCTACTGCCTTGCCGACGCCAAGTACACGAAAGGCTCGGCCCTGATCAACAAGTGGGTGGCGCTGGCCTTCAAGTCGCGCGTATGTCTCTACGAAGGCACCTTCCGCAAGTACCATTCGCGCGAGCCGTCGTCCGACAAGCCGTGGCAGAACGACGTCTACAACGCCGATAACAAGTTCCTGCGCGAAGCCGCCGCGGCAGCCAAGGAGATCATGGACAAAGGTCCCTTCTCGCTCGTGACGGGCGACGTGAAGACCGCCTACCGCTCGCTGTTCACCAGCGCCGGGCTGCTGACCCAAGAGGTGATCTTCGGCCGCGAATACAGCAAGGAGCTTTCGGCCTTCCACGAAACCAGCTGGTATTACTATTCGCCGACCTACGGCACCAAGATCGCCATGACCAAGAAGTTCATGAACACCTACCTCACGACCAAGGGCACGCCCTTCACCGACATCGACGGCTATAAGACCATCGACTTCATCCACGAATTCGACGGCCGCGACGCCCGCATGGCGCAGACGGTCATCAGCCCCTCGTACCAGATGAAGATCAGCGGCCGCACGGTGCCCTATTCGCCCAACTGGAAGGTGACCCGCACGGGCTACCATCCGATCAAGTGGTCGATCGACGACGATGCCGACAACGTGCTTTCGAAGGCGGCCAGCTGGAACTCGCTGCCGATCATCCGTTACGCCGAGGTGCTGCTCAACTATGCCGAAGCCAAGGCCGAGCTGAGCGAAATGGACGCCGCCGTCTGGGATCAGACCATCGCGCCGCTGCGCAGCCGCGCCGGCGTGACGTCGGTCATCCCCGCCAAGGCCGATCCCTACATGGAGGCTTATTTCCTCAATACGGTGACCGACAAATGGATTCTCGAAGTGCGCCGCGAACGGGGCATCGAACTTTGTCTCGAAATGGGTCTCCGCTGGGACGACGACATGCGATGGCACATGGGCGACCTGCTGACGAGCGACAACAACCCGTGGACGGGCATCTACATCGGCAGCACGAGCTATACCTACGACTACACGGGTCTCAGCACCGACGACAACGGCGATCCCGTGCCCGACTTCTACATCCGTCCGGGCGAGGACACCGAACATTCGATCGCCATTTCGAATACGGGCGCCAACCAGACCTTCTCGCTCAACGGCGAGGGCAACATCGTCTGGGAATACCGGCGCGTATGGAGCGAGAAGAAGTACCTGCGTCCGATTCCGCTGACGGCGATCACGCGCAACCCCAATCTCGAACAGAACGCGCTCTGGAAGTAAGAGGACAATAAAAACGACAAGATATGAAGACAAAAATCATGTTATTCTGCTGCATGGCGGCCGCGCTTCTGCTGGCGTGCAGCAACGACAAATCGGACGGCGAGGGCCGCGAACCCGGCGTCGAGACCGAGCTTAACGGCACGCAGCTCGGCGAGGGCACGACCCTCTACGGACTGGTGACCGACACGTCGGGCAACCCCGTGCAGGGCGTGGTGGTGTCGGACGGCTACAACTGCGTGGAGACCGACGCCAACGGCGTCTATCAGATGATCCGCTACAAGAAGGCGCGCTTCGTCTGGTACAGCACGCCGGCAGGGTACGAAATCAACACCTCGGCGGACAACTATCCGCTGTACTATGCCGAAATCGTCCACAAGAACATCGCCGACCGCCACGACTTCGTGCTCAAGCCGCTGGCGGCTCCCGAAACCGACTTCACGCTGCTCTGCATCGCCGACCCGCAGTGCGCCAGCACGGCCGACATCAGCCGTTACGTCAACGAGACCATTCCCGACATCGAGGCGACGGTCGAAACGTTCAAGGCCAAAGGGCGCGCCGTGTACGGCATCACGCTCGGCGACATCGTCTTCGACACGCCCGACTTGTGGAGCAACATGAAGGAGGCGATGGCCAACCGCAACCTGACGATCTTCCAGACCATCGGCAACCACGACCACCTGAAGACCGAGACTTCGGACGACAAGGCCGCCGCCAACTTCGAATCGCAGTTCGGACCGCGCAACTACTCGTTCAACCGCGGCAACGCCCACATCGTCTCGATGGACAACGTCTTCTACGTCGGCGGCAGCACCCCGTCGAGCAACTACAAGGGCGGCATCACCGACCAGCAGCTCGAATGGCTCCGTCAGGACCTGTCGCACGTGGCGAAGGACAAGCTGGTGATCTTCTGCGCCCACATGCCGTTCCGCGGCGGCACGAGCGAAACGGACGAAAGCCACATGAATCACGCCGGGGTGCTCGACCTGCTCTCGGAGTTCGCCGAAGCGCACATCATGATCGGGCACACGCACTACCAGCAGAAGTACATCCACACCCGCAACGGCAAGAAGATCTTCGAACACATCCACGGAGCGGCCTGCGGCGCGTGGTGGACCTCGACCCTCTGCGCCGACGGCACGCCGAACGGATACGGCGTGTATGAGATTTCGGGCAGCACCGTTCCCAACCAGTATTACAAAGCGACCAACAAGGCCGCCGACCACCAGATCCGCGCCTACTCGGCCAAGCAGGTGTTCGGCACCTCCGGCAGCACGACGTTCGGCTTCGCCGCCAACGCCTCAGCCATGAACGACGCGAAGTGCATCGTGGCCAACGTCTGGAATTCGGACACGGGCGGCGACTGGAAAGTATCGCTCTGGCAGAACGGCGCGAAGGTGGGGGATATGACCCGCATTTCGACCTGCGACTACTGGGCCTACGCCTACCACGTGCTCTACTTCAGCAAGAGCGTGGGCAGCACGTGGGGCAAGAAGCTCGACCACTTCTATTACGGCAAGCTGACCTCGGGAACGCCCGAAACGGCCGATTTCGAGATCGTCGTCGAGGACGGCATGGGCAACACCTACCGCACGTCGAAGCTCCAGACCGACTTCATCGGATTCTGATTCCGGCCTGCAAAAAGCGATGCCGCGCTCCTTCCGGGGCGCGGCATTTCTTTCATGCGGAAATCCGTCAGCGGAGTCCCAGCTTGTCCATCATCCTGACGGGGTAGTTCGTGATGCCGTAGACGTCGCTGCGGATGCCCTGATACCACTGCATCTGCTCGTCGGTGTCGATCTGCCACAGGCTCAGCCGCACCTTGTTTTCGGGAAAGCTCTTGGCCCGCTTGGTGTCCAGCCCGAAATCCGCGAGTTTCATGTTGGCCCACGGAATGTCCCTGGCAATGAAGTCGCCCGGTTCGTAGGCCGCCGCCCCGTACGATACGGGCCACGCCGAACGGACCGCGGGAATCACCTTGTCGCGTATGGCCAGGCGGCCGATGATGAATCCCACGAAATTTTTGGCTCTCTTCTCGTGGATGATTTGCGCGGCGGCGATGCCGGTACGGCTCGCTTCCGCATTGCCGCCCGCCTCGTCGCCGAGCGTCTTGACGTCGATCCACAACTGCGTACAGCCGCCTTCCAGCACCACGTCGATAAACTCCTCCAGCAGCGGCAGTTTTTCGCCGTTGGCCAGCGTGCCTTTGGCGCACAGCTCGGCATAGGTAGCGTCCTTGAAACAGGTGTTGCCGAGGTAGTAATCGTCGTGGTAGACGACCACTTTGCCGTCTTTGGTCAGGTGGATGTCGCACTCCGAGGCGAAGAGCTTCATCTCGACGGCCTTTTTCAGCCCGGCGACGGAGTTCTGCGGGAATCCGGTCTCGGCATAACAGCCACGGTGCGCCACGACCTTGTTGTCGACGGGTTCGGGTTCGGGATAGACCACCGGTTCGCCCGTCTGCTCCCACCACCAGTCGGGCAGCGGTTCGTAATCGTCGTCGGAGCATGCCGCCAGCCAGACGCAGGCTGCACAGCACGCCATCAGCAGGTATTTCAGTTTTTTCATCGTTCTTGTCTGTTTTGAACCGGGGAGCGCCCGTCGTCCGGCGTTCCCCGGCCGGTTGATTACTTCTTGACTTTGTAGTTTTTCACGCAGCGGATGCCCACGGCCGGATTGCCGGCGTCGAGGTTATCGTTGAACCAGTAGTTGCTGGTCGCCTTCACGTTGTTCAGACGCCACGTCTTCTTGGCCGAGGAGCCGATCAGCGGCACCCACGAGTGGGCCGTGTCGCCGTACTGCCCGTAGCCGTTCTTGTTGAGCCGCCATCCGGTCGGATAGAGGTTGAAATCGAAGGCGTCGGCGCCCGCGGCACGGGCGGGAGTGCTGTTCCAGCCCTCCTGCGTGCGGAGCCACGGAGCCACGTTGTTGGCGTTGGTGGCGACGAGTTTGGCGATGGTCAGCATCTCCTCCCGGACGGGATAGGTCCCATCGCCGCGCGAAGCTTCGAGCGCCGCATAGGCCAGATCGTACCAGTCGCGGAAGTTGGCGATATGCCAGCCGTAGGGGCAGATGCCCTGAATCTGGGCCGAGAGCGCCGGATTTTCGGCGAAGAACCGCTCGTCGTCGGTCACGGCCTTCATCTCCGCGGACTTGAAGACGCGCGCCGTGATCTGCGTGCCGACGGCATCGACGAACGTCGAACCGACGTTGTAGGCCGAGGGCCATTCGATCGAGGTGATGCCGCGGCCCAAGCCGCCGGCGGGCGTGCCCAGCAGGATTTCATCGAGCGTATAGAGACGTCCGTGACGGTCCGTGACGGCCTGATCGCCCTTGACCGATCCACCGCTCTCCTCTTCGTCGTAGGCGGGATTGCGCTCGATGTAGGGGTCTTGGGGATCGTAGCCGCCCGACGTCGCCGAGCCGGAATAGGCCGGCACCAGACGCGACCCCAGTTTCATCGCGCCGATCTCCGGACCGCCGTTCCAGTTCAGGTTGCGGGTCATCCATATCTTCACGCCGCCGTCCTTGGTCCGGAACGCCTTCGACGGGCATGCAGTTGGCGATCGCTATGCGCGACAGGGTGTAGGTCATCGCATTGAGGTCGATGGTCAGCGTACGCATGCCGTCGATGTCGATCGCAGGCCCCGCGGGAACCGCATCCGCCGCCGAATTGAGCGTGACGATCCGCCCGTCGGCCGCAAGCGCGTAAGCGGGGTAGTAATCGGCGCGCAGCACGGTGTTGATGCGGATTTCGGGTGCATTTCCAGCAGTGAAATAGGCGTCGAAGCGGTAGACGCCCGCCTCGGACTTGGTCATGCGCCGGGCGAGTTCGAACCGGTCGTAATCGAACAGCGACGCACCCCAGACATAGCAGTAGAGGTCTTTGGCCAGCTGCGTGACGGGAATCTTCGCCGTGGCGGCGCTCGTCTCCTCGCTGCCGACCGTGATATAGACGTTGGCCGTGCGCGGCTGCTCCTCGTCGTCCCACGGCGCGGCCGTGAAGCGGATCACGTTGCCGCCCAAATCCTCCCACGAAATCCAGTCGGCGTCCTCGTCTCTGGAGACCGCATAGACGTCGCCCATGTTGGTCGTGAAGCTGACATCGACCGGGACGATCTCGTCGGCGTTGAACTCGATCTGCTTCGGGTCCACCGTGACTTCGGCGTCGGGGTAGACGCCCGTCTGCACGACCCGGAGCATCTCCTGCGTGCCGTCGGCCGCCGTCAGGGTAACGGTCGCCGTGCGTTTGTAGGCCGTATTTTCGGTCGCGGTGATCCGGAATCCGCGGTGCGTGACGCCGTCGGCGTCGGTGACGCTGCACTCCGTCAGCGTGCACCACGTTTCGGTCTTGTCCGTCTCGGCGCTCCATGCCATCGACTTGCGTGCCTTGGGGTTGAGCGTGACGATGACGCTCTGTCCCTGATCCTCCTCGGCATTCCGCCCGGCGTTGTCGAGGGTCACGACTTCGGGCGAGAAGGCGATGCGTGTGGCCTGCACGTTGTTGTCCATGTCGTCGGTGTCCGCCAGCGGATTGCAGGCGCATCCGAGGGCCGCGGCGACGAGCGCAATATAACAGTTGATTTTCATTGTCGTTCGTTTTTCGGGTTATGTATCAATACCAGCCCTCCGTCTGTTTGAGCTTGTAATTCTTGATGATGGACTCCTGCGTGATGGGCCACAGGAGAATGTTGGCGTTGCTTTCGCGCTTGTCGGCGACATCCTTGTTGTAGTCCCAGACCGCGTCCAGACGGATCAGCGTCCACCACGTGCGCCCTTCGCCGACCAGCTCTTTGAGGCTCTCCTCGACAATGGCCCGTTTAACGGCCACATCGCTCTGATCGGTGTAGTAGGCGGCGTTGCCGTAGGCGCGCTTGGTGATTTCGCCCAGCGCCGTCAGCGCCCCGCCGTAGTCCTTCCGGTAGTATTTGATCTCGGCATCCATCAGGAAGGCCTCGGCATAGCGGTAGAGGATGAAGTCGGAGTCGAAAATGCGCGCGCCGCTTATCATCTGCCCGACGCCCTTTTCGGTCCACTCGATCGACTTGATCGTCGTGCCGTAGTCGGCCCTGTTGTAGGTCAGCTTCGTGCGCGTATCGCCCTCGACCGAGGTCAGCAGCGCCTTGTAGCGGTCGGTGTACCACCACCACTGGTTGCCGCCGGTGATGGGCACCGGGTTGTTCTGGTAGGCCGCTTCGACGTAGTTGCTGTTCCAGCCGAGGTAATAACCCGGTCCGTTGACGGCTTCGCCGTTGGCCTGATGGACGGCGAAGATCACCTCCTTGTTGAGCTTGTTGGCCGAGGAGAAGACCTGAGCGTAGTCGCTTTCGAGACGCGACGCCGAGAGGTTCAGCGCCTCGATGGCCTTCTCGGCCATGGCGAGGTACGACGAACCGCCGCCGGCGACGCGGTACATCCACAGCGCATAGTCGGCCTTGAGCATCTGCACTGCGGCGGGCGTGGCTACGGCCTTGTCCGAATTGTCGGTCACATACCGCTCGGCTTCGGTCAGGTCGCTTTCGATCCGGGCGAAGATCTCGGCCTTCGGCGCGCGGGGCAGGTAGAGGTCGCCGGCCGTGGATTCGTACCCCGTAAGGGCCAGCGGAGCGTCGCCCCAGATGCGTGCGATCCAGAAATAGCACCATGCGCGGGAGAAATAGGCGTTGCCCAGACTGAAATTGCGGACCGATTCCGAAATTCCCATCTCCGGCACGTGCTTGAGAATCAGATTGGCCTGATTGACGGTCTTATACATGACGCTCCAATCGGCATAGGCGTTGCTCGAAGACATGGTGCTGGTGCGCACCTGCGTCTGGTCCACGCCCGACAGCGTTTTGTTTGTGCCCGCGCCCCAGAGACCGTTGCGAAATTCACCCCAGCAGAGGTAGATGTCGTGTACGCTCTTGAGCGCGTCGCGCATGTAGAGGTAGATGCCGTAGGTCGCCGTCTCGGCGTCGCTTTCGTCGATCCACATGTTGCTGGCCGAGAGCTTGTTGTCCTGCATGATATCGAGGTCGCCGTGGCAGCCGCTCATCGTGCACGCCGCAGCCAGCAGGGCAGTCAGTATCTTTTTGCATTTCATGGTTTGGTAGTTTTAAGGGGTTAGAACGTGAATTTGGCGCTGAACAGGATCTTGCGCGCGGGCGGATAGGGGCTGAAACCCGTGGCATAGGTCGAAGCCGAATTGTAGAGTCCCCCGGTGGTCGCCGCTTCGGGCGATACGCCGTGCACGGCCGTCCAGTAGTAGAGCGTGTTGCCCGAAACGGTCAGGGTCACGTCTTTCATGCCCAGCCGGCTCGTCCAGCGCACGGGAAGCTTGTACGAAAGCGAGATGTCGCGGATGCAGAGGTAGTCGCCTTTCTCGACGAAGACGTCCGACATGCGCGAGAAGTTGAGGTTGCCCCAGTCGGGGTCGTTGGCCGTGAAACGGGCGTACTTGGTCTTGTCGCCCGGCTGCGACCAGCACTGTTTCACGTCGTTCACCAAGTTCCAGTTGCAGTTGCCCATCGTCGCCATGAAGTAGCGCATCTGCATCTCGTTCTGGATCGAGTGGCCCAGCGCATAGTCCATGTAGATATTCAGCGACCAGTTCCGGTACCGGAAGGTATTGCCGATGCCGCCGGTCGAGTGGGGCGTGGCGTAGCCGAGCAGGAACTGGTCCTCTTCGTTGATGATGTCCCGGCCGTCGCGCTGCGTCGATCCCGCGCGGTTGACCCATTCGTAGTCGCCGATGTCCTTGCGTCCGGCGATCTGCCTGCGGTCCGAGCGGCGGTATCCGCGCGACGAAGCGTCGTACATCGCCGCATCGGCGTCGGCCTGCGTCTCGATGATGTGATCGACCTTGTAACCGTAGATGCGGCCCATGCGCTCGCCCTCGGCGATGCCCCCGAGCTGGCTGCCGTCGCCGATGGTGATGCCGTCCATGCGGTTGCGCACGTTGCCGTTGTCGGGCAGCTTCAGCACCTTGTTCATGTTGAAGTTATAGGTGAAGTCGGTGGTCCACGTGAAGTCGCCGCGGCTGATGTTGACCGACGAAATCGCCAGATCGACGCCGTAGAAGCGGACCTTACCCACGTTGGAGACCACCGAACCGTAACCGGTGGTGTTGGGCAGCGTCACGTCGAACAGCAGGTTGCGGGTCACCTTGTCGTAATAGTCGAAACTCACGCGCACCCGGTCGTCGGCCAGCCCCATGTCCAGACCTGCATTGACCTGCGTCGTGGATTCCCATGTCAGGTTGCTGTTCGGCATTTCGCCGGTCGTGGTGGTGGACATGCCGTTGTACTGATACGCCGAATTGTAGCTGCCATAGGTGTCGTAAAGCCCGATGCCGTTGTTGCCCGTCAGACCGTAGCTGGCCCTCAGTTTGAGCGAGCTGACCACCTTGTTCTGCGGCCAGAACGCCTCCTCGTCCACGATCCAGCCGGCCGAAGCCGCCGGGAAGTAACCCCAGCGGTTGCCCGCGGCGAATTTCGACGAACCGTCGGCGCGCATGGTGAACGACAGCAGGTATTTCTCGCGGAAGTTGTAGTTGACACGCCCGAAGTAGGAGATCAGCACCTCGTCGGTCCGCGTGCTGGTCGGGTAGTTGGTGATGTTGGAGGTCCCGACGTTCAGCGTCGGAATCTTGTCCGATGCCGCCCCCTGCACGCGTGCGTCGATGCTGTTGTTCTTGTCCTTCATGTAGTCGTAACCGGCCACCACGTCGATGTTGTGGTCTTCGGCGAAGGTTTTCTTCCAGTTCAGGTAAGTCTGGAAGTCCATGCGGTTGGTCTCCGTGAAGGCCTCTTTCGTGGGCCGGATGTTGGTGCCCGTCGTGGGGTTGTTCTTCACGAAGAAGTGGCTGCGCGAATGGCGGTTGTGGTTCGAGAACTGGGCCACGGCGCGCAGGCCGTCCACGATCGCCCATTCGAGGTTGATGTTCACGCTCGACCGCTTGGTCGTCTCGCCCGTATCGCTGTAGTAATAGTTGTAGTAGGCGGCGGGCAGCGTGGTGTTGTTCGTACCCATGGCGGGCGTTCCGGCCAAATCCTCCCCGGCTTCGGCGTCGTACCAGTCGCGGTGGGTGGCGGGCACCGAAAGGCCGCGGATCACCGAATTGCGCTTGTTGAGCGCGCCTCCGTCGAGCATCTGCCGCTCGATCTGCGAATAGTCGAAGGTCGTGGTCGCCGTCAGGCGTCTGGTCACCTTGAACGAGGTGTTGCCGTGGAAGGTGAAGCGGGAGAATCCCGTAGCCATGCCGATGCCGCCGTCGTCCGTATAACCCGCCGACGCGGCATAGCGGATGTTCTCGCCGCCGCCGTTCACGCCGATGTAGTAGTTCTGCCAGAAGGCGTCGTCGAACCACTGGCTCTGCTGGTCGTTGTCTTGGAAAACGATGATCTTACCGGGGTTCACCGGGTCTTCGATCCATTTGTAACCCTTCGGCAGCGACTCGCCCGGATTGAGGTAGCGCGTCGTCCAGCGCGAAGCGGCGCTGTTGCCGGCTCCCGCCGATTCGGCGCCGTCGAGAATGCTGAGCGGGTCCGCGCCGCCGCAGTAGCCTTCGGCGATCGCCGGGCGCAGCGTGAGCAGGTAATCCCGGCCGTTCATCAGGTCGAATTTCGTGGCCGGACTCTCATAGGCCCACTGCCCCTCGAAAACGATCTGCGGTCCCTTGTGGGGCGCGCCCTTCTTGGTGGTGATGAGAATCACGCCGTTCGATGCGCGCGAGCCGTAGATACCGGCCGACGCGGCGTCCTTGAGCACCTCGATCGACTCGATGTCGTTCGGGTTCAGGCCAGCCATTTCGCGTACGGCGCCGTCCACCAGCACGATCGGATCGTTGGAGTTGTTGATCGACGAACCGCCGCGGATCAGGAATTTCGGCGCCGAACCCGGCGTAGCGTCGGTCGTGGCGACCTGCAAGCCGGCGATACGGCCTTTCATACCGTCCCCGACGAGGTTCACGGGCATGCTTTCGAGGGTTTTGCCGTCCATTTTCGAGATCGCCGAAGTCACGGTCTTGCGCGTCTGCGTGCCGTATCCCACGACCACGACCTCCTCCAGCACCAACTGGTCCTTCTGCATCGTGACGTCGATCACCGAACGGCTGCCGACCGGCTCTTCGCGTTCCGTGTAACCGATGTACGAGAAGAGCAGGACCGCGCCGGGCTCCGCCTCGACCGAATAGGTGCCGTCGGCCCCGGTGGTCGTGCCGCGCGTGGAGTCCTTCACCAGCACCGTGGCGCCGACCAGCGGGCTTCCCGCCGCGTCGCAGACACGGCCCGTCACACTGTTCTTCCGCTGCGGCTCCGCAGTGCGGTCGTATGTCAGCACGACCGTGCGGTCCACGATTTTGTAGCGGAATCCCCGTTTGGTGAATACGTTATTCAGAATCCGCTCCAGCGGGGCGTTGCTCTCGCGTACCGACACGTCGCCCATCGGCATGGACGCCAGCGCCGATTCGTAGGAGAAAAGCACGCCCGTCTGCTTGGTGAAAGCGTCCGTAAAAGTCTGTAGGGTAGCGGACTTGACCGTTAGGTCCACATCGTGGTTTTTCCGGAAAGGGGAGCCTCCGTCGTCTTCGGCATAGGCCCTCAGGCTCAAGCCGGTAAACAAAAGAAGCATCGCCACTCCCCAACGGAAGATGGAATTTTTCTTCATGATTTTAAGGTTTGCGAAAAAGGTTAATTTGGGTGAAAAGCCCCGTCCGCGGCGGCCGTCCGCGGACGGGACAGGGGATAGCTATTTACCGCGCACGACCTCGCAGCGCTGTCCGGTCATGAATTCGACGATGTCGATGACCTCTTCGAGCGAGTTGGTGCGCAGGTAGTTGATGTCGTATCGTTTCCGGTTGTCGGGATCGGCTATGCGTATCCGCACGCCGTAATTCGATTCGATGCGGGCGATGATTTCGCCGATCGTGGCGTTCTTCATCGCCACGAGGTTGTAACGCTCCGTCACGAAATGCTCGGCGTAGATCTCTTCCACCTCGATGTCGTCCTTCGCGGCGTCGAACACGGCCCGCTGGTTGGGATGGAGCCGCACGAGATTATAGCCTTCGGGGGTCTGCAGGCGCACCGAACCGCGTTCGAGCACCACTTCGGTCAGCGGATCGGCGGCATGCGCCCTGACGTTGAACGCCGTGCCCAGCACCCGCACCGACAGGTTTTCGGTCTTCACCACGAAGGGATGCGCTTCGTCGTGCGCCACCTCGAAGTAGGCTTCGCCGTCGATGCGCACGATACGCTCCTCCGAACCCGCGCCGACCGCATATTGCAGTTCGGTCCCGTCCTGCATCCACACCTGCGTGCCGTCTTCGAGACGCAGGGCCGCAATTTCGCCGCTTTCATTCAGATAAGTACGGAACAGCTCGTCCCCCGGCGTACCGACGCCGGCAAACCACGCCGCGGTTACGGCGACGGCGACCACCGCCGCTGCGGCCGCAGCCGACGCCCAGCGGCGCCATGCGGGACGCCGCCGCTTCACCTCGCGGCGCATCGCTTCGTCGGCGTCGATCCGCGCGTTGAGCCGGCGCATCATGGCGTCGCAGCGCTCGCCGAGCTGTTTGGACGAAAGGGTTTTGTGGGCGCTCCAGATCGCGGCGATCTCGAAATAGAAGGTGCGGTGCTCCTCCCGTTCTTCGAGCCATGCGTAAAGCCGCCGCTCTTCGGCCTCGGTCGTTTCGTGATTCAGGTGCTTGTATAATACAGAATCGATGCTGTACAATACGGTGTCGTCGGTGTGTGCCAATGCGTATCTTTTTTAGGTGCTTGCATAATAACATACAGGCACCCCGGAGAAAATACCTACTCGGTACGGCAAATTTTTTCCTATCGCATGAACAGCAGGGCGAGCAGCAACAGCAGCTGCTCCTTGGAGAGCTTCCGGCGCAGTTGTTTGAGCGCCGCATACATATGATTCTCGACCGTACTCTGCGAGATGCCGAGCCGTTCGCTGATCTCGCGGTTCGAAAGGTCTTCGAGGTAGCTCAGTCTGAATACCTCGCGGCATTTGGGCGGCAGCGACTCGATCGCCGCGTCGAGACTCGCGCGCAGGTCGTCGGAATAGAGCTTACGGATGATCGGACTGTTGTCGGGCGCATAGTAGGCGCTGCCCATCGAGGCGATCCGCTCCTGATAGTAGGCGCGGTAATCGCCGGCGCGCCTGTTCTTGTCCAGATAGTTGAGCGCGCGGTTGTAGACCGAACGCAGCAGATATTTATACAGGGAGTTTGAATCGTCCAGCGCCGCGCGGTTCTGCCACACGTTGTAAAAGACGTCCTGCACCACGTCCTCGGCCCAGTCGTCCTTCATGAAAAGGCGGGCGTAGGAGACCAGCATGGCATAGTACCGGCCGCAAAGTTCGTCGAAAGCCTTGCGGTCGCCGTTGCGGATCCGTGTCGTAAGCAGAATTTTCTCCATCGGACAATCTGATTCGCCACAAAAGTAAACATTCTGAATTTATGAAACAATCCCCCGTGTTATTTTTAATTTTTTTGTAATTCCGTTAGGTGGTTTCGCCCGATCGGTTGTATTTAATATGTCACAACCGAACTACACGACCGATGGGAAAAAACCTCTTTCCGGCGCCGGACGCCGCAGCGCAGTCCCCGGCAGCCATGCTCCGGCAGTACGGCGGCATTTGCACGCACGACGGCACCTGCCGCCGCGTTTTCCCATCTCCGGCGCAGACACATCATGCGATTCTGGTAATCATCAATCATAGATAGAATGAAAAAAGCTATTCAATTCGGAGCGGGCAACATCGGACGCGGATTCATCGGCGCCGTGCTGGAAAAGGCGGGCTACCATGTGGTGTTCGCCGATGTGAACGAACAGATCGTGGACCGGATCAACCGGGACAAGGGCTACACGGTGCAGATCATGGACACCGTATGCGAGGAGGTGCGCATCACCGACATTTCGGCCGTGGATTCGCGGAGTCCCGAACTCGCGCAGCAAATCGCCGAAGCGGAGATCGTCACCACGGCCGTCGGCCTTACGATCCTGCCCCGCATCGCAGGAGCCATCGCCGCGGGCATCGAGGCCCGCAGGGAACAGGGCGTCGAGCAGCCGCTCAACGTCATCGCCTGCGAAAACGGCGTCCGCGCCACTTCGCAGCTCAAAGCCGCGGTGCTGACGCACCTCGACGCCGCCGGACAGGCCTACTGCGAGCAGTACGTCGGCTTCCCCGACTGTTCGGTGGACCGCATCGTACCGCCCGTCAAGAGCGAAAACCCGATCGACGTAGTCGTCGAACGCTTCTTCGAATGGAACGTCGAGCGCGCCGCATTCAAGGGCGCCGTACCCGAAATCCCCGGCATGAATCCGGCCGACAACCTGATCGCCTACATCGAGCGCAAGCTCTTCACGCTCAACACGGGCCACGCCATTACGGCCTATCTGGGCCGCATGAAGGGTTACATGACCATCTGCCAGAGCATTTCCGACGAGCAGATCCACGCCATCGTCAAAGCCGCCATGCGCGAGAGCGGGCGGGGGCTGGTGGCGCGTTACGGCTTCGACCGCGACGCCCACTTCGCCTATATCGACAAGATCATCGGCCGCTTTACGAACCCCTACCTCTGCGACGACGTGACCCGCGTGGGCCGCGAACCGCTCCGCAAGCTTTCGGCGGGCGACCGGCTCGTAAAACCGGTCCTCACGGCCCGTCAGTACGGCATCGGCACGCCCAACCTGCTGCTGGGCATCGGCGCGGCCCTGCACTACGACAATCCGGAGGACCCGCAGAGCGTGGAGATGATCGCCATGACCGCACGGCTCGGCGCTGCGGCGGCCGTAGCCGAAATCGCGGAACTGCCCGCCGGCGATCCGCTGCCCGCGCTCACCGCGCAGGCATACGCCGAAGTAGAACGAATCATCCGCTAATCCCCGCCTGCGACATGAAAAACACGAAACTGCTACTGCTGGCCGCATGCTGCGCCGCGATCATGCCCGCCTGCGCCCAAGCCCCCCGGCTGCACACCGTGAAGATCGATTCGATCGAGGAGCTGCAGGCCTATTTCACCTACGATCCCGCGCGCGACGTGATCGTCAGCGGCCACCGCGGCGGCATGATGCCCGGCTATCCCGAAAACTGCATCGAGTCGTGCGAAAAGACGCTGTCGCTGATGCCTACCTTCTTCGAAATCGACTTCAGCTTCACCAAGGACAGCGTCATGGTGCTCATGCACGACCTGACGATCGACCGCACGACCACGGGCAAGGGCCTCGTCGCCGACTACACCTACGACGAACTGCGCCGCCTGAACCTCGTGGACCGCGACGGCAAAGTCACGCCCTACAAGATTCCGCGCCTGAAGGATGTGCTGGAGTGGGGCAAGGACAAGGTGGTCTTCAACTTCGACAACAAGTACATCAACACCAAAGGCGTGAGCGACGAGGTGCGCCGCGCGAGTCTCGACTACTATATCAGGCAGCTCCGGCCCGGCGGCGAGTGGTCCATGTACCACAACATCATGCTGAGCGTCCGCTCGATCGAGGAGGCGCTCTACTACTGGAACCACGGCATCCGCAACGTCATGTTCTGCGTCGAAATCAGTTCGATGGAGCACTTCCGGGCGTACGAGGCTTCGCCCATTCCGTGGAAATACATCATGGCCTATATCCGTCTGGCGGTCAATCCCGAACTCCAACAGGTCTACGATCTGCTGCACGCCGAGGGCGTGATGACGATGACCTCGATCACCGGATCGTCCGACAAGGTGAAGAATCCCCACGACCGCCGCGTGGCCTACATGCGCGAACTGCTGGCCGAACCCGACATCATCGAGACCGACTATCCCTCCGAATTCATCGGCCTGCCGTGGTCGCGCGACGCGATCCACGCCCTGCAGGACGCCGCCATACGCGGCAACAGAACCACCACCGACCTGAAGTAAAACCCGAACCAACCTGAATAAATGTCTGCAAAACAACTCAATCCGGCATATGCCGGCATGACCGACCAACAGGTCAAACGTTTCAAATACTGGGAATTCCGCACCATGGCGATGTGCATCTTCGGTTACGCGCTCTTCTATTTCGTGCGCAAGAACCTGAGTATCGCCATGCCGTATCTCAACGAGGAGATGGGCATCTCGAAATCCGACCTCGGCCTCTTCCTCACGCTCCACGGACTGATCTACGGACTCTCGAAGTTCGTCAACGGCATCTGGGGCGACCGCAGCAACGCACGCTACTTTCTGGTCACGGGACTCGTTTTCTGCGGCATCTGCAACCTGCTCTTCGGATTCAGCTCCTCGGTGCTGGCGCTGGGCATCTTCTGGATTCTCAACGGCTGGTTCCAAGGCATGGGCGTCCCGCCCTGCACGCGGCTGATGACCCACTGGATCGTCCCCGAACGGCTGGCGACCAAGATGTCGGTCTGGAACACCTCGCACTCGATCGGCGCCGGACTGGCCATCATCTTCTGCGGCTATGTCGTCAGCCTGAACTGGGGCGCATGGTTCGACGCTTCGTCGATGCTCTCGCAGCACTGGCGCTGGTGCTTCCTGCTCCCGGCGACGATCGCCCTGCTGGGCGCGGCCGTCGTCTGGGCCTTCGTCCGCGACACGCCCTCGTCGGTGGGCCTTCCCGAACTCAAGACCGGCAAAACGGCCGAAAAACCGCAGTCCAAAGCGGAGGAGAAGGCCGAATACAAGGCCTTCCTGCGCCGCAAGGTCTTCCTGAATCCGACGATCTGGATCATCGCCGTGGGCAACTTCTTCGTCTACATCGTGCGCTTCGCCGTGCTGGACTGGGGACCGACGATGCTCAAGGAGCACCTGCACATGGACATCAGCCATGCGGGCTGGACCGTCGCGGCGTTCGAAATCGCCGGTATCGCGGGCATGCTGGCCGCAGGCTGGGCCACCGACCGTTTCTTCGGCGGCCGTGCGCCCCGCACGTGCGTCATCTGCATGCTGATGGCCGCCGTGTGTCTGGTGGGACTCTATTCGCTCAACGAGCATACGCCGCTGATCGTGGCCGTTGCGATTCTGATGGCCGCCGGATTCTTCATCTACGGCCCGCAGGCGCTGGTCGGCATCGCCGCGGCCAATATCGCCACCAAGCGCGCCGCCGCTACGGCAGGCGGTTTCTGCGGGCTGTTCGGCTATGGCAGCACGATCGTTTCGGGCTGGGGACTCGGCATGCTGGTGCAGTACACCGACTGGAGCATCGCGCTCTATACGCTGGTGGGCATGGCGCTCGTCGGCACGGCGATCTTCGCCGCCGCATGGAAAGCCAAACCCAACGGCTACGACGACTGACACGAAGTTTTAGGTTAATGATAATGTGTGAGCGAAATCCCCGCAGCCGTACGCGGCTGCGGGGATTTCCATGTTCAGCTATTTTCCGGTACCGGGCTATTCCACCGTCACGGACTTGGCCAGATTGCGCGGCTGGTCCACGTTGCGGCCCTTGTTTACGGCGATATAGTACGCCAGCAGCTGCAGCGGCACCGAGACGACGACCGGCATCAGACAGTCGGTTATCACCGGAACCTCGATCGTGTAATCGGCGCTGCGGCGCACGTGCGTATCGTCGCGGGCGATCACGGCGATGATCTTGCCGCCACGGGCGCGGATCTCCTCGATATTGCTGGCCGTCTTTTCGTAGGTATTGTCCGGCGTGGCGATGGCGACCGTCGGCATTTCGTTGTCGATGAGCGCGATCGCGCCGTGTTTCATCTCGGCGGCGGGGTAGCCCTCGGCATGGATATAGGAGATTTCCTTCAGTTTGAGCGCGCCTTCCATCGCCGTGGGGTAGTTGTAGCCGCGGCCCAGATAGATGAAATTGTGGGCGTAGGTGAAGATCTTGGAGAGGTCTTCGATCCGCGGGCCGAGCTTCAGCACCTCTTCCAGTACGGCCGGAAGTTCCAGCAGGCCCTTCGCCACCTCACGGTAGTACTCCTCCGTCACGGTGCCTTTCTCGCGGCCCACGGCCAGCGCCAGCATCGCCATCACGGTCACCTGCCCCGTAAATGCCTTGGTCGAAGCCACGCCGATCTCCGGTCCCACATGGATATAGGCACCCGAATGGGTGGCGCGGGCGATCGAGGAGCCAACGACGTTGCAGATGCCGAAGACGAAAGCCCCGGCCTTGCGGGCCAGTTCGACGGCAGCCAGCGTGTCGGCCGTCTCGCCCGACTGCGACACGGCGATCACGATGTCGTCCTCGTAGATGACCGGATTGCGGTAGCGGAACTCCGAAGCGTACTCCACCTCGACCGGAATCCGGCAGATATTCTCGATCAGGTGCTCGCCGATCAGCGCCGCGTGCCACGACGTACCGCACGCCACGAAGATGATGCGGCGGGCTTGGAGAAATTTCCCGCGGTTGTCGATCACGCCAGACAGCTTCACCTCGCCCGTTTCGGGGTTGATGCGGCCGCGGATGCAGTCCACGATGGTCTTGGGCTGTTCGTAAATCTCCTTGAGCATAAAGTGCGGATAGCCGCCCTTTTCGAGCTGCGAAATGCTCATCTGCAGCTTCTTGATGTCGATCCTGCCTTCGTGGTTGTCCAGTGTGACGATCTTCAGCGGCTTGTTGCGGTTGATGACGGCGATCTCCCCGTCGTTCACATAGACGAAATCCTGCGTATACTCGATGATCGACGCGGCGTCGGAGCTGAGAAAGTACTCGCCCCGGCCGATGCCGATGGCCATCGGGCTGCTCTGGCGCGCCGCGATGATCTCGTCGCGGTTGTTCTTCTCGACCACGGCGATGGCATAGGCGCCGACCACCTGACGGAGCGCCTGCTGCACGGCTTCGAGCAGCGAACAGGCGTTGGTCGAGCGGATATATTCGATCAGGTTCACCAGCACCTCCGAATCGGTGCTGCTGCGGAACGTGTAGCCGTTCTCTTCGAGCGCATCTTTCAGCACCCGGTAATTTTCGATTATTCCGTTGTGTATCAGGGCGATATTCTCCGACTCGGAGCAGTGCGGATGGGCATTGACGTCGTTCGGGACGCCGTGCGTCGCCCAGCGCGTGTGCGCAATGCCGATATTTCCGCCCAGCTCCTTCCCCGCGAGGAAATGTTCGAGGTCCGAGACCTTGCCCTTGCATTTGTAAACGTTGAGCGCACCGTCCTCATCGACCATCGCCACACCCGCGCTGTCGTAACCGCGGTATTCCAACCGGTGCAAACCTTTCAACAGGATCGGACAGGCTTCGCGCCCGCCGACATATCCTACAATCCCACACATAATTCTTTCAGCATTTTTATCCCGTCAAAAATAAGAAAATATTTTAAAAACGATATTCGGACACCCCGAAATAAGAAAAAAAGCACCGAAATCGGTGCTTAAATGACATATTTCAGAATCTCCCGCACGAGCGTTTCATTGCCCGCGGCCTGCGACACTCCGCGGTCGGGCCTGAAGTCCGTAACGACGCCCCCAGCCTCCCGGACGATCAGATTCGCGGCGCACACGTCCCACTCGTGCAGATCCAGCTCCCAATAGCCGTCCAGAAGTCCCGCCGCGACGCAGCTCAGGTCGTAGGCCGCCGACCCCAGCCGCCGCACGTCCCGCACGTAGGGGATGATGCGCGCGACGTTGTCGCTGTTGTTGTCCGGATTGACGTCCTTGTCGTACGGAAATCCGGTGGCGATGACCGACGTGGCGAGGGTCTGTTTGGCGGAGACGTGCAACCGCTTCACCTCGTCGGAGCGGCTCTTCATGTAAGCCCCGCCGCCTTTCGACGCCCAGAACAGCTCGTTCAGGTAGGGCGCGTAGACAACTCCGGCGATCGTCTCACCCCGGTATTGCAGGGCGATCGAAACCGAGAAAACAAGAAGCCCCTGACTGTAGTTCGTCGTGCCGTCGAGCGGATCGACCACCCAGCGGTAATCGCTCCCGGCACGCCCCATCGAACCGCCTTCCTCGCCCAGTATCTCATGGTCGGGCCAGCGTTCCAGAATCGCCGCGGCGATGTAGGCTTCGCTCTCCTTGTCGGCGCGCGTAACGACGTCGTAGACATTGGATTTCGTGCGGATCGCCAGATCGTCGCCCCGGAAGTAGGCGAGCTGGATCTTTCCGGCGCCTTCGGCGAGCGGAAAGATGAAATCGAGAAATTCCTGATACATGGCCGCGCGCTACTTCTGCTCCGCGAAATACTTGTAGAACAGCGGAATGGTCTCGACGCCCTTGTAGAACTGTTCGAGTCCGTAGCTCTCGTTGGGCGAGTGGATCGCGTCTTCGGCCAGTCCGAAGCCGATGAGCAGCGACTTGATGCCCAGAATCGACTCGAAACCGCTGATGATCGGAATCGAGCCGCCCGAATAGAAGGGCAGGGGTTTCCTGCCAAAAGTCTCCGCCACGGCCTTCTCCGCCGCCTTGTAGGCCGGCATGTCGGTCGGTGCGACGTAGGGCATGCCGCCGTGCAGCGACTTGACCGTGACCTTCACGCTCTTGGGAGCGATCGATTTGAAATATTTTTCGAACAGCTTGCTGATCTTGCGGTAATCCTGATTCGGCACCAGCCGCATCGAAATCTTGGCCGACGCCTTCGACGGAATCACCGTCTTGGTGCCCTCCTCGATATAACCGCCCCAGATGCCGTTCACGTCGAGCGACGGACGCACGCCCGTACGTTCGAGCGTCGTGTAGCCCGCTTCGCCCTCCACGTCGCCGATCGAGAGCGACTTCTTGTAGGCCGCGAGGCTGAACGGCGCTTTGTTGAAGGCCTTGCGCTCGGCCGGAGTGAGCTCGCGCACGTCGTCGTAGAAGCCGGGAATCGTCACGCGCCCCTCAGCATCGACCAACTGCGCCACAAGGCGCGTCAGCACGTTGGCAGGGTTGGCGACCGCACCGCCGAACAGCCCCGAATGCAGGTCCTTGTCGGGTCCCGTCACCTCGACCTCCATGTAAGCCAAGCCCCGCAAGCCGCAGGTGATGGAGGGGGTCTGCATCGAGATCATCGAAGTGTCCGATACCAATATAATATCGGCCTTGAGCATCTTCTTGTTCTGCTCGCAGAATTTGTAGAGACTCGGCGAGCCGATCTCCTCCTCGCCCTCCAGCATGAATTTCACGTTGCAGGGCAGGCACTCCTCGGCGCACATCGCCTCGAACGCCTTGGCGTGCATCCACAACTGGCCCTTGTCGTCGTCGGCGCCGCGGCCCCAGATACGGCCGTCGCGGATGACCGGCTCGAACGGCTCGGTCCGCCACTCGCTGCGCGGATCGACGGGCATCACGTCGTAATGACCGTAGACCAATACCGTCTTGGCCTTGGGATCGACCGTCTTCTCGGCGTAAACCACCGGATTGCCCTCGGTGGGAAACACCTCGGCATGGTCGGCGCCCGCCTTCACGAGCGCCGCGGCCAGCCATTCGGCGCACCGCGTCATGTCGGGCCGGTGCTCGCTCTGCGCGCTGATCGAAGGGATGCGCAGGAGGTCGAACAACTCGCTGATAAAGCGATCTTTATTTGCGTCTATATATTTCTTTACTTTATCCATTTTTCCGGGGTGTTATTCGGTCTTCTTCAATACGTAGTTTTCGGCCAGCGGACCCGTCACGGGCTGCTTGTCGGCGTCGAGCCGGCGCAGGCGGTTCTCCTCGACCTTGTAGTACTCGACCTCCTCGCCGTTTTCGGGAGTCAGGGTCAGCAGGTTGCCCCTCACGGAGTAGCCGCCCTTCGTATCGAATTCCGCGTCACGGTCGATGTATTTCATGTGCAGGTCGAAAGTGCCGTCCTTTTTCAGCGTCAGACGGGTCTCGATGCCCGGACAATCGGCCGCCGGAAGCGTTCCGGCATAGGTTCCCTGATAGTCGAGCGAGGTCTCGGCCGTATGCATGTCGGGCGCTTCGGCGACGGTTTCGGCACCGCCGGAAGCAGCTTTTTTCTGTGTATTTCCGCCGCAGGCCGCAAGCAGGGCGACCGCCGCGAGGATCAAAATTCTACTTTTCATAATCTATAAATTAAATGTTGCATATCGCTTTTATCTCGCCGATGAAACGCTGCGCCAGCGCATCGGCTTCCGCCATGGATTTCGCCTCGGTATAGACGCGGATGATCGGCTCGGTATTGGACTTGCGCAGGTGTACCCAGTTCTCCGCGAAGTCGATTTTAACGCCGTCTATATCGTTCACGTTTTCACCAGAATAACGTTCCTTTATCTCACGCAGTACTTTATCCACGTCGATCGCCGGCGTCAGCTCGATCTTGTTCTTCGAGGCGAAGTACGAGGGATAGGTGGCGCGCAGCTGCGTCATGGTCATCCCCTTGTGGGCGAGCCACGTCAAAAAGAGTGCCGTCCCGACCAGCGCGTCGCGGCCGTAGTGCAGCTCCGGATAGATCACTCCGCCGTTGCCTTCGCCGCCGATCACGGCGCCGGTCTCCTTCATCTTGGCCACCACATTCACCTCGCCGACGGCCGACGCGGAGTATTTGCCGCCGTGCCGCTCCGTGACGTCGCGCAGCGCCCGCGACGAAGAGAGGTTCGAAACGGTGTCACCGCCCGGATTCTTCGACAGAATATAGTCGGCCACGGCAACCAGCGTGTACTCCTCGACGAACATCGAGCCGTCCTCGCTGACCAGCGCCAGCCGGTCCACGTCGGGATCGACGACGATGCCCAGATCGGCTTTCTCGCGGCGGATCGTCTCCGCGATTCCGGTCAGGTTTTCGGGCAGCGGTTCGGGGTTGTGGGCGAATTCGCCCGTCGGGTCGCAGTTCAGCTCCACGACTTCGCACCCCAGCCGCCGCAGAAGCTCCGGCATCACGATGCCGCCCACAGAATTCACGGCGTCGACGACCACCTTGAAGCGGCGTTTGCGGACCGCCTCGGCGTCCACGAGCGGAAGCGCCAGCACCTGCTCGATATGCGTCCGGTTGAACGGTTCGCGCGAAAGCACATGCCCGATGCCGTCCACGCCGGGGTACTCGAAGCCCTCCTCCTCGGCCATCGCCAGCACGCGCTTGCCCTCGGCGTCGGTGAGGAATTCGCCGTCGGAGTTGAGCAGCTTCAGGGCGTTCCACTGACGCGGGTTGTGCGACGCGGTGATGATGATGCCGCCGTCGGCCCGCTTGGTGATGACGGCCATCTCGGTGCCCGGCGTGGTGCAAAGCCCGACGTTGATCACGTCGGCGCCGCAGGCCAGCAGGGTGCCCTCGACCAGATCGGAGACCATTTCGCCCGAAATACGGGCGTCGCGGCCTACGACTATGGTAAGTTTTTTGCCGGGATTCCGCTCGGCGATCAGACGTGCGTATGCGGTGGTGAATTTCACGACGTCGGGGGGCGTCAGGTTCTCGGCCTGCGCCCCGCCCACCGTGCCGCGGATACCGGAAATGGATTTGATGAGTGTCATATTTTAAAGAGGTTTATCTATACATATATTTATGAAAAATTGTCTTCGAAGTTTTGATATTCGAGGTAAATATATTACTTTTATGCCAATTATGAAAATTAAAAAACGACTATCATGAGAACGATTCCTGCTTCCGAATTGATTATCAACGACGACGGTTCGATTTTCCACCTGCACCTGCTGCCGGAGCAGCTCGCCGACACGGTGATCCTCGTCGGAGACCCCGGCCGCGTGGCCTTGGTTGCGGAATTTTTCGACGCCAGAGAGTGCGAAGTCTCCAACCGCGAATTCAAGACCGTAACGGGCACCTACAAGGGAAAACGCATGACGGTCCTTTCGACGGGCATCGGCATCGGCAACATCGACATCTCGGTCACGGAGCTGGACGCGCTGGCCAACGTCGATTTCGCTACCCGGCAGGAGAAGGCGCAGAAACGGCAGCTGACGCTGGTGCGTCTGGGCACTTCGGGCGCCATCCAGCCCGACATCAAGGTAGGGGAGTTCGTCTTCTCGCGCACATCGGTGGGCTTCGACGGCCTGCTGAACTACTACAAGGGCCGCAACGACGTCTGCGACCTCGCCATCGAAAAGGCTTTCATGGAGCACGTCGGCTGGAACGAACTGCTTCCCAAGCCCTACTTCATCGACGCCGACAAGACGCTGTTCGAGCATTTCCGCGACGTGACGCGCGAGGGCATCACCATCGCCGCTCCGGGCTTCTATGCGCCGCAGGGCCGCTGGGTGCGCCTCGAACCGCAGGACGCGCGGCTCAACGAGAAGATCGAATCGTTCGACTACCACGGACGCCGCATCACCAACTTCGAAATGGAGGGTTCGGCGCTGGCCGGTCTGGCGGCCCTGATGGGCCACCGCGCCGCCACGATCTGCACGATCATCGCCCAGCGCATCGCCCAGAACGTCGATACGGACTACAAACCCTTCGTGCGCAAGATGATCTCCACGGCGCTCGACAAACTCGCAGTTTTAGAATAACAGAAACCATAACAGAAAATAAAGAAAGGAAACAAACGTATGAAATTTTCAGTATCAAGTTCGGCCCTGCTCTCGCTTCTGGCTACCACCGGCAAGGTTATCAGCAATAAGAACACGCTTCCCATCTTGGATTACTTCCTGATGGAGCTGAGCGGCAACGAACTGAAGGTCACGACATCGGACCTCGAAACGACGCTCATCGGCTCCATTACGGTAGACAGCGTGGAGAGCGAGGGAACCATCGCCGCACCCGCCAAACTGATGCTCGACTCCCTGAAGGAGTTCTCCGAACTGCCGCTGACCATCGACGTAAACGATAAGAACTGGGAAATCACGATCAACTGGAAGAGCGGTTCGCTATCGATTCCCGGCGCGAGCGCCGTGAGCTATCCCGCCGTACCGCAGCTGAGCGCCGAGAAGAAGGAGCTGAGCATGGACGTGGATACGCTGGTCAACGGCATCAACAAGACGATCTTCGCCACGGCCGACGACGAACTGCGTCCCGTGATGAACGGCATCTACATCAATCTGGCGCCCGGCGCGCTGACGTTCGTGGGCACCGACGCGCACAAGCTCGTGAAGTACGAGTCCGAGACCGCGAACGAGGTCACGGCTTCGTTCATCCTGCCCAAGAAACCGGCCAACCTGCTCAAATCGGTGCTGCTGAAGGAGGACGACGCCATCGAGATGAGCTTCGACTCGAAAAACGCGCTCTTCAAGCTCAAGAGCCACACGCTCGTCTGCCGTCTGATCGAGGGCAACTACCCGAACTACAACGCCGTGATTCCGGCCAATAACCCCAACAAGGTGCTGGTGGACCGCGTCGAGCTGGTGAACGGCATCAAGCGCGTGGCGGTCTGCTCGAATCCGACCACCAACCTGATCCGCATGGACATCGGCGACAACCGGATCAACCTCACGGCGCAGGACATCGACTTCTCGGTGTCGGCCAACGAGACCATTTCGTGCAGCTACGACGGCGAGGAGATCACGATCGGCTTCAAATCGACGTTCCTCGTCGAGATACTCTCGAACATGGACACGCCGACCGTGGTCATCGAACTGGCCGACTCGACCCGTGCCGGCGTCTTCAAACCCGTATATGACGACAAGCAGACAAGCTCGACGCTCATGCTGCTCATGCCGATGATGATCAACGCATAACGGTCCCTCAGATGAAGTTAAACCTCAAGCGCCCGATCATCTTCTTCGACCTCGAAACGACCGGCGTGGACACCGCCAAGGACCGCATCGTCGAGATTTCGATGGCCAAGATCATGCCCGACGGCGAAGAGATCGTCAAAACCCGCAAGCTCAATCCGGAAATGCACATTCCGGAGGAGGCTACCGCCATCCACGGCATTACGGACGAGGACGTCAAGGATTGCCCGACCTTCGCGCAGGTCGCCAAATCGCTCGAACAGTTTATCCGCGGCTGCGACTTCGGAGGGTTCAATTCGAACCGCTTCGACCTGCCGGTGCTGGTCGAGGAGTTCCTGCGCGCGGGAGTGGACGTGGACTTCAAGCGCCGCAAATTCATCGACGTGCAGAACATCTTCCACAAGAAGGAGCAGCGCACGCTGGTGGCGGCCTACAAGTTCTACTGCGACAAGGATCTGGACGACGCACACTCGGCCGAGGCCGACACGCTGGCGACCTACGAGGTGCTCAAGGCCCAGCTGGAGCGTTATCCCGATCTGGAGAACGACATCGACAAGCTGGCCGAATTCTCGACCCGCGCCGAAACGGCCGACTACGCCGGACGCATCCTCTTCAACGAAAAAGGCGAGGAGGTCTTCGGATTCGGCAAATACAAGGGCCGCAGCGTGGAGGAGGTCTTCCGCATGGAACCGAGTTATTACGCATGGATGATGAACGGCGATTTCCCGCTCTACACCAAGAAGGTCATCACCGAAATCCGCATGCGCGAAAAACTGAAATGACGATGAAGCGACTTTGTGCGACAGTCTTGCTGCTCCTGTTGAGCGTGTGCGCCTTCGCGGTGCAGAAGTCGGGAACGATCGTTTACATCAACGGCTCGAAATTCTACATCCATACGGTGCAGCCCGGCGAAACGCTTTACGGACTGTCTAAGGCGTACGAGGTGGGCGAGAAGGTGATTCTTCAGTACAATCCGTCGGCAGGCGGCGGGCTGAAGGCGGGGGAGAACGTCAAGATACCTTTCGTGACGGCCGTGCCCGAACCCAAGTCGGAGCGGAAGCTGCGCAGGACCTTCGACTCCCACACCGTCGCGCAGGGCGAAACCCTGTACGCCATTTCGCGCAAGTACGAAATCCCGATCCAGACCGTCATCGAGGACAATCCGAGTCTCGATCCGACCAACCTGCGGCTCGGAGAGCGCATCCTGATCCGCAAGAAGGAGATCGGCTCCGAAGACGAGGCCGGCGCCAAGGAGCAGTGGGAAGCCTACCGCAATACGCTCAACAGCGTCGCCGAGGAGGGTTATGCCTATCATATGGTCAAGCCGGGCGAAACCTTCTATTCGCTGTCACGCCGCTTCGGCATCACCGAAGAGCAGCTCGGCTCGCTCAACGGAGGGCTGAAACCCGCCGACCTGAAAGCCGGAGCGATCATCAAGGTTCCGGGTTCTCCCGAAGAGCTGGCCGCCGGGGAGCGGCAGCCTGCCGACACCGTGCGCGCGGACTCCGTACCCGACCTCTCCGCCGACAACAGGGTGAAGGAGATCGAATTCCGCGCACTGCGGCGCAGTGCGACGCTCAATGTCGCCCTGCTGCTGCCGATGGACGCCGGCACCCCCAATCCCAGCTATCTGGAGTTTTATCAGGGATTCCTGCTCGGACTGGACAGCGTGAAGACCAAATACGGCTATTCGGTGAACGTCTGTCTGTATAACACGGCCCGCGATGCGGAGAAAATCCGCGAAATCACCGAGAGCGACGCCTTCCGCAATACCGACCTGATCATCGGTCCGGTCTACGAGGAGGGGCTGTATCCGGTCATCCGGTTCGCCGAGGAGCACAACGTGCCCGTCGTTTCGCCGCTGGCCAACATCACGGGCATGAACAGCGACGTGCTGTTTCAGATGGCGCCCGACCCGGCGCACAAATGGGAGAAGGCCGCCGAACTGGTGAACGGGGACCGGCAGGTAACGCTGATCTACACCGAAAGTACGGACAAGGAGTTCGAGCAGGAGATGCTGACACTGCTCGGCGATTCGGACTATAAGAAGCACACCTATAAATATGTCCATCCGTCGGCCCGCACGAACAGCAATTCGGGCGATCTGACGCCGCTGCTGGACAACGGCGCCGACAACGTATTCATCGTCATGTCCGACAACGAGGTGGACGTGGACCGCATTCTGGCGGCCATCGCTTCGGCCGACACCAACATATCGAGCCGCGGCCGCACGGCCCCCCGGTTCGTCGTGCTGGGCAATACGCGCTGGAACCGCATGAACAACATCGACCGCACGATGTTCTTCAAGGACCGCGTGATCTTCATCTCGACCTACCACGCCAAGCGCGACTCGCAGACGATTCTCGACTTCGACAGCGCCTATATCCGCTCCTTCGGGTCGCTGCCCACGCTCTTCTCGTACCGCGGCTACGATGCGGCGGCGGTCTTCTGCCCCGCGATGTACAACGACATCGAATACGACATGGAAGGCCGGAGCTACACGCCCCTTCAGACCTCCTACCTATTCGGGCAGAGCGAGGAGCGCCACAACCACGTCAACCGCAGCTGGATGAGAGTCAACTACAACAGCGATTTCACGATAACCGTCGAATAGTAAGACCATGGCATCTTTGACAAACGCAATACCCGAAAAAACCATCGAGCGCCTGAGCGAATACCGCCGCACGCTGCTGGCCAGCCACAAGCAGGGGATCACGCATATCTTCTCGCACGTGCTGGCGGGCATCCACGGCATCACGGCCGTGCAGGTCCGGCGCGACCTGATGCTGATCGGCTTTTCGAGCGACACGAAGAAAGGGTACGACGTGCAGGTGCTCATCGAATACATCAGCCGAATCCTCGACAGCCCCTCGCAGATGAATATCGCCGTGCTGGGCATGGGACACCTCGGACAGGCCATCACCAAATATTTCAACGGCAAGGGACTCAAGCTGAAAATCACCGCCGCGTTCGACGTCGATCCCGGCAAGGTCGGCAAGACCATCGACGGCATTCCGTGCTATCACATGGATACGTTCGAAGAGGTCGTCGAGGACAAGGACATCAGCATCGTGATCGTCTCCTCGCCGACGCAGGTGGCGCCGAGTCTGGTCGTTCCGATCATCAACGCCGGAATCCGTGGCGTGCTGAACTTCACCTCCACGCCGCTGAACTTCCCGCAGGGGATCGTGGTCGAGAATTACGACATCACCACGCTGCTCGAAAAAGTAGCCTACTTCGTCAAGGAGAACGAAGAGAAAAACAGCAGCAACACCTAAACAAAGAGCGGCAGGAGAGAGAGCAATGAGGGTTTTTCACGGTTTCGAAGCGCTTCCGCATTTCACGCATCCGGCGGTGACCGTCGGATCGTACGACGGTGTGCACAGCGGCCATCTGAAACTGCTGCGCACCGTAACCGCCGCGGCCCGCGGGCAGGGCGGCGAAAGCATCGTCTTCACCTTCGAGCCGCATCCCCGCATCACGCTCGGCAAGGCCGACGGCCTGCGCCTGCTGACGACGCTCGACGAGAAAATCTGCCTCCTCGAACGGCTGGGGATCGACAATCTGGTCATCATCCCCTTCGACAGAGCCTTCAGCCGGCTGGCTCCCGACGAATTCGTCCGCGACTGTCTCGTAGGCCATACGGGAGCCGAAACGCTCGTCGTAGGCTTCAACCACCGCTTCGGACACGACAAACAGGGCAGTTACGACTATCTGGACAGCCACGGCTTCGGCCTGCGCATTATAGAGGTCTCCGAATGCGACGTGGACGCCGAAAAAGTCAGTTCGACGGTGATCCGGCAATTGGTCGGCGAGGGAAAAATGGCGCGCGCCGCACGTCTGCTGGCGCATCCCTATCTGGTAATCGGCCGGGCGCAGCGCAACCGCATCCGGGTGGAGGACCCGCTGAAACTCCTGCCCCCTCCGGGCGAATACGATGCGCATATCAACGGCAAGCCGGCCCGGCTCACGGTCGATGCCGCTCAGGAACTGATAACCCGCGACATACTGCCCGAAGGGTGTGTCGTCATAACATTTTAAACCATGCTGAGTTACGACTGTCAAATAAGGGTTTGGTACAAGCATACCGACCAGATGGCGATCTGCCACCACTCGAACTATATCTGCTATTACGAAGCCGCGCGCAGCGAACTGCTCCGCTGGCTGGGCATGTCCTTCGCCGAGGTCGAGAAGCGGGGTATCATGATGCCCATTCTGGAGGTGCAGTCCAAGTACCACCGCCCGGCCTATTACGACGAACTGCTCACCGTGCGCATCATGCTGAAAGAGCTTCCCACGGCCCGCATCAACTTCTTCTACGAAATCTACAACGAAAAGGGCGACCTGCTCAATACGGGCATGACGCAGCTGGGCTTCATCCACAGCGACACGCGCCGCCCATGCCGCGTCCCCGACTGGTTCCTGCAGCTGGTCACCGACAAGTGGACGAAGGAGTAGAAGCGGCAGCGACACCTCCGATGATTCCCGCTACGGCAAGGCTCCGGAGCGACGCAATGGCGGAAACTCCAACGGAACGATACTGAAAAACACCGCATACGAAAGAACCGCACCCATCAGGATGCGGTTCTTTTTTCCGGAACGCGACTCCGGCTATTTTTCGATCAGCGAAATCGAACGCTGGATGAAATCCGTCAGGTTCTTGCCCTTGAGCATGCCGTTGGTCAGCAGCGCAAGGTCGATGATCTGCTTGACGAGCCGGTTTTCGCCGCCGATCTCGCGCAGCCGCTCGTTGCGCTCGTCGCGCAGCGTGACGATCTTCTTCGACAGCTCCTCGCGCGTCGATTTCTCTTCGGGAGTCAGCTCCTCTTCCTTCTTGCCCTTCACCACCTCGTCGAAGCGGTTCTCCTCGGCTACCGCCGCGTCGATCTTCTTGGTGATCGACTTCAGCTTGTCGCCGTAGGCCTTCTCCGCGTCGGAGAGGATGTCTGCGACGATGGGGTGGTTGCCGTTAACCGCAATGGTGAAGTTGTCGGGCATCTGTCCGTAGAACTGGCTCATGCCGCCTCCGCCGCCCATCGCGGCCATCTCCTTCATACGGCGCATGAATTCGTTCTGCGTGATGACCACGGGCGCTTCGTCGGGCGACATGGCCTCGAACGAAATGTTGTAATGGATCTTGTCGTCCTTGGGCATCTGGCTCTCGAATACCGGGCGCAGCAGCTCCTGCTGGGCCTCGGTGAGCGACATCTTGATATTCTCCTCCTTCTGGATCAGCTTGTCGATCACGTCGCTGTCCACACGCACGAAGCGCGTCTCCTTGTTCTTCGACTCGTACCAATTGATATAGTGGTTGTCCAGCTGACCGTCCATCAGCAGCACGTCGTACCCCTTGGCCTTGGCCGCTTCGAGGAACGTGTGCTTCTCCACGGGATCGTCCACATAGAGGAAGACGACCGTCTTGTTCTTGTCGGTCTGGTTCTCCTTCACCTTCTCCAGATACTCCGCAGGCGTGAAATACTTGCCCTCGATGTTCTTCCAGAGCATGAACTCCTGCGCCTTCTCGGAGAACTTCTCGTCGGTCAGGATGCCGTATTCGATGAATATCTTCAGATCGTCCCACTTCGCCTCGTAGTCCGCGCGCATGGTGTTGAACAGCTCCTGCAGACGGTCGGCGACCTTGCGGGTGATGTAGCTCGAAATCTTCTTCACGTTGGAGTCGCTCTGCAGGTAGCTCCGCGACACGTTGAGCGGAATGTCGGGCGAGTCGATCACGCCGTGCAGCAGCGTCAGGTATTCCGGCACGATGCCCTCGACCTGATCCGTCACGTACACCTGATTCGAATAGAGCTGAATCTTGTTCTTCTGTATCTCGAAGTTGTTGTGGATCTTCGGGAAATAGAGGATGCCCGTCAGGTGGAACGGATAGTCGATATTCAGGTGGATCGAGAACAGCGGCTCGTCGCTCAGCGGGTATAGCTCATGATAGAACTCCTTGTACTGCTCCTCTGTGATGTCGGCGGGTTTGCGCGTCCAAAGCGGATCGACGTTGTTGATGATGTTGTCCTTGTCGGTATCGACGTACTTGCCGTCCTTCCACTCCTTGACCTTGCCGAAAGCGATGGGCACGGGCAGGAACCGGCAGTATTTGCGCAGCAGCTCCTCGACCTTCGAACTTTCGGCGTACTCCAGCGAATCCTCCGAAAGATGCAGGACGATCGTCGTGCCGCGGTCATGCTCCGCATCGGTCTCCTCCATTTCGAATTCGGGCGTGCCGGTGCAGCTCCAATGCACGGTCTTGGCCTCTTTCTTATAGGATTTGGTAAAGATCTCGACCTTGTCGGCCACCATGAACGACGAGTAGAAGCCCAGTCCGAAATGACCGATGATCGACTGGTTCTTGTACTTCTCCATAAACTCCTCTGCGCCAGAGAAGGCGATCTGGTTGATATACTTGTCCACCTCTTCGGCGGTCATGCCCACACCGCGGTCGGTCACGGTCAGCGTTTTGGCCTCCTTGTCCACGGCGACGTGAATCGTCAGGTCGCCCAGCTCGCCCTTCATTTCGCCGATCGACGAAAGCGTCTTCAGTTTCTGGGTAGCATCGACCGCATTGGAAATCAGCTCGCGCAGGAAAATTTCATGGTCCGAATAAAGGAACTTTTTAATCACGGGGAAGATATTCTCCGTCGTAACCCCGATTTTGCCGTTTTTCATAGTTTTATATTTAGCTGTATTTTGATTCATTTCATCCGACCATCCATCAACAAACCGTGTGCCACCGCCCGTTTTCTGCCAAACTGTCAGTCGGGCATGACAAAGGCCGCCATAAAAAGTTGCCGCGGCGGGAATTTTGCCGTATATTTGTCCGACTTCAAACAGTTACCACTATGGATTTTCTCTCTCTGGCAAAAAAGCGGTACGCATGCCGCAAATATGCCCCGGCAAAAGTCGAGCAGGAAAAGCTCGACATCATTCTGGAGGCGGGCCGCGTGGCTCCTACGGGCGCCAACCGCCAGCCCCAGCGGCTCATCGTCGTACGCTCGCAGGAGGGGATGGAGCGTCTGGCACGCTGCACCCGCGACTTCGGCGCTCCCTGCGCCGTCATCGTCTGCGCCGACACCGGCGAAGCATGGACCCGCAAATACGACGGTAAAGCGATCGGCGACATCGACGCTTCGATCGTCACCGACCACATGATGCTGGCCGCAGCGTCGCTGGGGCTTGACACGCTCTGGATCTGCATGTTCAAACCCGAAGCCGTCCGCGAAGAGTTCCGGCTCCCGGAACATGTGGAACCCGTCAATATCCTGCTCATCGGCTACGGCATCGGCACTCCCGCCGACCCCGACCGTCACGACCTGCTGCGCAAACCGCTCGCGGAAACGGTCGTATACGAAACCTTCTGACCGGGGCGGAAGCCCAAAATTCCCCGGCGGCAAAGGCGGCGGTTTTTGCGAACCTCCGCATCCGCGCACACCGGAAGATTCCGGCTACAACCGACAGCAAAAAATAAGCGAAGGCCTCACGGGCCTTCGCTTATTTCGTATCTGCGCCGGTCAAGCGCGTTATTTGCTGCGCACGCAGCGCACCATCATGGCCGTAGCAGGTACGACCCCGCCTGCGGAAACCGACGGATTGTTCGTTGTGCTGGCCGTAGACCATGCCAGATAGCAATACTGTCCCGGCTTGGTCGCGCTCTCATCGGCCGTCCATACTGAGATGATATTCGGCAGCATGGTCTTCGTACCGTCCTTGTACAACTGTCCGGAAGGCACCATGTAGATATTCTGCATGCCGTCGCTGCACATTCTGAACGCATAAGGCTCGAATTCTTTCGCCCCGTCGGCGACAAGTTCCAGAAGCTGCTCCGAAGTGGGCATACGCCACGTTCCGGCAGGCGCCACGAGCGAACACGGGTCCACATCGCCGTAGGGAACATCCGCATAGTTCGGAATCGACTGTTCGCCGGGTCCGTAAACCACACCCTGATATTTCGTCGAACTCGAAACCGTGCCTTCGAACTTGATGCCGTACTTGCTCTTCCACTTGAAGTACATACCGCGCTCCTTAGGTTCCGCAAAGGTATAGGCTCCGTCGACGACAGTCAGGTAGCCTTCGCTCCAAGTCACCGAGAAGGCGTCCGTCGCGGGGTTGGCCTCCTGCCGGACGCTCTTTCCGGTGTCGGAGCCGTTGACCCAGATGGCGAGCGTGCGCTCCTCGCCCGCATTTTCGGGAACCGAGAACGAAACGGTCGGATTCTCCTTCGATCCGTTCTGCGTCAGCTCCAGCCCGTCGCTGCCTTTGATGACCACGGGGAACGACGCAAGGTCGCTCTCGCACTTTACGCTCAGCGTAAACGCTTCGTAGGTGGCTTTCGACGGAGAGTGGGATATGTAATCCACATAGTTTTTCTTTCCCGGCTGTACGAACGAGATACCCGAATAAACCCGGTTGATGAACAGCCGCCATTCGCGGTTTCCGACTTCGTCGTTCTTGGGCACGGTCAGCGTAACCTCCGTCTCGGACGGCGATGCGTCGATGGACCGAATCTCCCCGTCCTCGGCTTCGATATCGACCTCGTAAGCCGGGAATTCACCCGGATCGGTCTTGACGGTAAGCTTGAACGAAGCATTGTCCGTCACCGAAGCCGGCGTATGCGACACATAAGAAGGCTGGCGGATATTCTTCACGCAGCGGAGCGAAGCCATGTTCGTGCCCGCAAGATCGTAATCCACCATCGAATAGTCGGCGTTGAGTACATAAATCACACCTTCACCCGCATAATTGGCGCCCAGTCCCCAATATCCGCCGAACTGAGACTTTCCGCTGATCTGCCCCGAAGCAAGTTCCAACGCGCCGCAGAAAGGCATGAAATAGTCCGAGCTGAGATACCCCATGCCGGTAATGCCGTCCAATACATGCTGGTTCATGTAGTCTTCCCGGTCGTACAGACAGAAAAGCTCCATATAAGTCGGCGTACGCAGCCCGGCATCGATCATCGCACACGGATCGGTATTCGGCTGGCGGTAGGGGATGTCGGCCAGCGCCACCTGCACGGCTTCGGGCGTATAGGCCGTTCCGGCGTACGAACCGCCGTCCGACGGCACGCCGTATTTGCTGCCCTGACGGAAATAGAGTCCGAGGTCGGACATCTTGTCGGCAACGGCGAATTTACCGTCCATAAGCGTAACGTTGCCCTTCGCCCAATAGAAACCGGCCGTCAGTACGAGCGCGGCCTCCTGCCGGGCTTCGACGATCTTCGTCCATTGGGGTTCCGCACCCGCATCGGCCATCTCCACAACGATATTGCGTTCGTTCTCGGTATAGTTGCCCGCGATTTCGACGTCGATGCTCTCGGTCCGCTCCGTCACCGCCACCGGATCGCCGACCTTGTCGCCGAGCGTCACGCGGTACTGCCATTCGACGAAAATCGGATCGGCCGCACGGGTCTCGATGCTCGTGGTGAAACCGAGTTTGTAACCGCCGCCGTTGTAAGGAACCGTTTCCGGAATGGTCGTGGAGTCGTATTCGGTTACACAATAGTCTTTTAAGGCAGGCTCCTGTTCAGCCTCGACGATCCGAATCCACCGGGGGGGGGTAGCGGCATCCTCTGTTACAGCCATTTCCACGACGACCGCCCGCGGTTCTTTGCTGTAGTTGGAACCGATGACGACCGATACTTCCGTTTTGGGTTCGGTCACGGCTATCGCATCGCCGACAGCCTCACCGAGCGTCACACGGTACTGCCACGGTTCGAATACGGGAACGACCGGCTGGGAGCGAGTTTCGGTGCGGGTCGTAAAAGTCATCGTGTAGGCACCGCCTTCGGCAGGTATCGTCTCAGGAATGGTCGTCGATGCGAATTCGGTCACCGTATACTCCGTTTTTTTCGTCGGTTCCGTATTGTCGTCCGAACAGGCCGACAATACGACACACAACATGCCTAACGGAAGGCACAAGCATTTGAGTAAATTTTTCTTCATAGTACAAATTAAAAAATGAGTGGACGGCTAAAGTAGTGATTTTATTCCTCGCAAACAAACCCGGACGAACAAAAAAGTATAATACGCACAAAATGAGAGATCGGCTAAATCCTTGTAAATATTGATATTTATTACGATTTATCGCTGCCAAGCCGAATCATGCTTACATGTTTTCCGCACATCAGATCAAAATAATACAAATCCGCAGCAAAACACGCCCCGTTGCAAGCCGAAAACCATAATACAAAAAATACCGCTCATCTTGAACGTCCATGACACTTTTTTGTAACTTTACAAGGCAGGAAGGTCCACAGGAAACTGCGCCGGATGCGCGACGAGCGAAAGACAACGGAAAAAGCAAATACGGAGCTAAAAATCAAAGCAATATGAAGACTAAAAAATCAGGAATATTAATTTTATTCCTTTGCATACTCTGCGTCGTCGGCTGCGACAATGACGATAAAAAAGGACGAGAAGTAACCGATTACAAAGAATATATTCTTACCGTTGCATCCAAAAAAGTTCCGGGAGTATTGACTTCCGACGGACACAATTATCTGACAGACGTATATGCCGTAAAAAAAAGAGCTGTCCGATGAATGGATTCCCTTCGGCAATATCGAAGGATTTGACTTTGAAGAAAGACCTTACAGAACATTACAAAAACCAGTACCCCGATGCCGGAGTAAAAACGGTTGTCGTTTCTTTCACAATAGACATATAACAAAATAAAGGCAACGCCCTAAAACATGTCAATCCGCTGAAACTCTGAAACCGGAACCGGCACACGGCACGGACATCCCTCAAAATCACCTATAGCGCAAAAAGACAGCGGGCCGAAATTCGGCCCGCTGTCTGCGTTGAAGAATCCGTACGGATTCCCCGTTTCGTAAAGGCAGGTCACTTGGCGTACAGCCGGAACTTCATGCGCCAGCTTTCGCCCGGAGCGATCGCCTGAAAACCTTCGGCCGCAGGGTCCGCGGCGTTCGGGGCGTTCGTCGTCCACGACTGCGGTTCGGGACAGCAGTAGGGCACCCGGCCGCCGTTGTTCCAGATCGTCCAATAGGTCGTCTGCCGATCGACCTCGTAGAAGGTGCGGACGCCCGTACGGAGATTCTCGACCAGCGCACCCCGGAAAGGCTTGCCGTCCACCTCGATTTCGCGCAGCGTGAAGCCCGCTTCGATCGGCTCGCAGTCCGTTACCCGCAATCCGCCTTCGCGCAGTCTGGCGAACTGTTCCGACAACGGCAACTTACGCCCTGTCGGGATATTACGCCCGCTCAGCTCAACTTGTTCTCCAACTGCGACGCGCATCACATAATCCGCCGCCTCACCGCCCGCAAAGGGAATCTGCATCGGCGTATGAAACCCGACGCCCACGGGCATCGGCTCCGCACTGCGGTTGGCGAACATCACCTCCTGCTCCAGCCCTTGGGCCGTAAGGCGGAAAGTGATCTTGCATTTGAACTCGTGCGGAAAGTCGCGGAAAATCGCGTCGTTTCCGGCGTTCGAATAGTAACGGCACTCCACCAGCACCTCCTCCCCGGTCTCCCAAGCCTTCGACACGGCGAAAGGCTGGCTCTTGAGGATGCCGTGGTGGTAATGGTGCTCTTTGGCATTCGTGATGGGAAAGCGGTAAGTCCGGCCGCCGAACGTATAGCGCCCGTCCTCGATCCGGTTGGGCGGAAACAGGATCGGCAGTCCGAAGACATGCGGCCGTCCCTTGAACGTTTCGACCTCGTCGTCGGCCGGCGCCCGCAGAATCTCGGCGCCCAGCCGCGTATTGGTCAGCCGGATGAGGTTTGCGCCCATGCCCGGAATCAGCAGGGCCGTATAGTCGCCTTTCGAGAACTCGACGGCCCGCATCCCATGCCAGTCGGTGCTGCGGAGCATTTTAGAGCAGTTTTTCGATCTTCTCCGCGAGTGCGGCCTTCGACGCGGCACCTACCTGCTTGTCGACCAGTTCGCCGCCCTTGAGGAAGACGATGGTCGGGATGTTGCGCACGCCGTATTTCATCGTGATTTCGTCATTCTCCTCCACGTCGCATTTGCCGATCAGCACGCGGCCCTCGTATTCGGCGGCGAGTTCGTCCACGATGGGAGCGATCGTGCGGCACGGACCGCACCACTCGGCCCAGAAGTCGATGACGACGGGGAGTTCCGATGAAATTACTTCCTGAAAATTCTCTTTCGTGATTGCTAAAGCCATAATTATTAAGTTTTAAAATGTTATTATGCGATGGAATACTTTATCTCGTTATCGTCCAGATACGAAACCAGCGACTGCGTCAGACTCACCTTGTGGCTCTTCGAGAAGAGACTGAGCGAAACATGCGCTTCGCGGTCGATCACGCTGATGCGGAAAAGGGTCTCGCCCTTTGCCTCCTTCACCTTCTCCGTCAATTCGCGTACCAGCGTCGGGGTTACGTCCTCGACGGGCAGCAGCACGTTCATCTCCTTGATCATCGTGTCGCGCATCTCCGAGAGCTGCACCATCGAGATGATCTTGAACTCCAGCTCCTTGTCGTTATAGGGCTTGGGCTGAACCCGTCCCCGGACGAAGAGGAAATAATCCGAGAAGAGGTACTTGCGGAAATTCTCGTAATCCTTGCTGAACAGCGCGAATTCATGCGTGCCGTTGTAATCCTCCAGCACAAATTTGCCCCACGGCTTGCCGGTCTTGGTGATGAGGTTCTGCACGCTGACGACCATACCCGCGACGGCGATCTCCTGCCCCTTGAGCGCTTCGAGGTTTTCCAGCTCCGTGAGCTGGGTCTTGCACATGTGGTTGATGATGATCTTGTAGTCGTCGAGCGGGTGCGCCGAGAGGTAGAGACCGATCATCTCGCGCTCCTTGGCCAGCGTTTCGAGCTGGCTCCAGTCGGCGCATGCGGGCAGCACGGGGCGCTGGATATCCACGTGTCCGCCGCCGCCGAAGAGACTCTGCTGGGCATTGTTCTTCTCGGCCTGAAAACGCTGGCCGTAACGCATCAGCTGCTCGATGAAGGTCACGCCCGTATTGTCGCGCGCGTCCGCACCGAAGAACTTGCCGCGGTGGAAGCCCGATATCGAGTCGAAACCTCCGGCATAGGCCAGATTCTCGAAACACTTGCGGTTTACGGCCGAGAAGTTCACGCGCTCCATCAGGTCGTATATGTCCTTGAAACGGCCGTTGGCGTTGCGCTCCGCGATGATGCTCTCCACGGCGGCTTCGCCGACACCCTTCACGGCCCCCAGACCGAAGCGCACGTCGCCCGCCTTGTTGGACGAGAAGGTGCGCATCGACTCGTTGATGTCCGGACCGAGCACACGGATTCCCATGCGCTTGCACTCGTTCATGTAGAGCGTGAGCTGCTTGATGTCCGCGAGGTTTCGGCTCAGCAGGGCCGCCATGAACTCCGAAGGGTAGTGAGCCTTCAGGTAGCCGGTCTGGTAAGCGACATAGGCATAGCAGGTCGAGTGCGACTTGTTGAAGGCATAGGAGGCGAACGCCTCCCAGTCGCCCCAGATCTTGTCGCAGATCTTCTCGTCATGTCCGCGCTGCTTACAGCCCTCGATGAACTTGGGCTTCATCTTGTCCAGCACGTCGCGCTTCTTCTTACCCATGGCCTTGCGCAGCGTGTCGGCCTCGCCGCCCGTAAAGCCGGCGAGTTTCTGCGACAGCAGCATGACCTGCTCCTGATAGACCGTGATGCCGTAGGTGTCGTTCAGGTACTCCTCCATGTCGGCGATCTCGTAGGTCACCGGCTCCTGCCCGTGCTTGCGGGCGATGAAGTTGGGAATGTACTCCATCGGGCCGGGCCGGTAGAGGGCGTTCATGGCGATCAGGTCCTCGAAGCGGTTGGGCTTCAGGTTGCGCAGGTGCTTTTTCATGCCGGGGGACTCGAACTGGAACAGGCCGGTCGTGTCGCCGCGGGCGAAAACCTCGTAGGTCGGCGCATCGTCGAGCGAAATGCCGTCTATGTCCACATCGACGCCGTGCACCGCCTTGACGTTCTCCACGGCGTCCTTGATGATCGACAGCGTGCGCAGTCCCAGAAAGTCCATCTTGATCAGGCCGACGCTTTCGACCTCCTTGCCCTCGAACTCCACCACGTTCAGCTCGGCATCCTTGGCAATGGCCATCGGCGCGAACTTTTCGAGGTCGTCCTGACCGATGATCACGCCGCAGGCGTGCACGCCCGTCTGGCGGATCGAGCCTTCCAGCTTCTCGGCGTATTTGAGCGTATTGCGGATCAGCTGGTTGGGCGACTCGCGCTCGGCGGCCAGCTCCGGAGACTCCTTGTAGACGAAATCGAACGGCGTCTCGCCGTGTTTCTTGTCGGGCGTGACCTTGTCGGGCACCAGCTTCGAAAGGCGGTCGCTCTCCGAGAGGGCCAGCTTCTGCACGCGGGCGACGTCCTTGATGGCCATCTTGGGGGCCATCGTGCCGAACGTCACGATCTGGGCCACGCGCTTCTGACCGTACTTCTGCACGCAGTAGCGCAGCACGTCGGCGCGGCCGTCCTCGTCGAAGTCCACATCGACATCGGGGAGGGAGATGCGTTCGGGATTGAGGAAACGCTCGAACAGCAGGTCGTATTTCAGCGGGTCGATATTGGTGATCTTCAGACAGTAGGCGACCACCGAACCGGCGGCCGAGCCACGGCCGGGTCCCACCGACACACCCATTTCGCGCGCGGCGCGGATATAGTCCCACACGATCAGGAAGTAGCCCGGAAATCCCATCCACTCGATCGTGCTCAGCTCGTATTTGATGCGCTCCTCGGTCTTTTCGTCCAGCACGTCGCCGTAACGCATGTGCGCGCCCTTGTAGGTCAGGTCCTTGAGGTAGCAGTACTGTTTGGCGACCATCAGCCGGTCCGAAAGCTCCTTGTCGCCGGCAACCAGCTCCTCCAGCTCCGGAACGGTGGCGCAGGCGCCGATCTTCGCCAGCATCTCCTCGTCCTCGATCTTCTTGACGAACGACTCGCGCAGTTCGCCGAGGGCGATCGGGAAATCCTCCGGCGGCGGGAAGTTGGGCATCAGCGGGGCGTGCGTCAGCTTGTAATCCTCGCACTTGTCGGCGATTTCGAGCGTCGTGGCCAGCGCTTCGGGATGGTCCGGGAAGAGCGCCGCCATCTCTTCGGGCGACTTGAGATACTCCTGAAACGTATAGCGCATACGGTTCGGATCGTCCAGATCGCGGCCCGTATTGAGACAGATCAGATGGTCGTGCGCCACGGCATCCTCGGCGAGGATGAAGTGCACGTCGTTCGAACAGATATACTTGACGCCGTATTTGGCCGCCAGCTCCAGAATCACCTTATTGACGCGCAGCTGGTTTTCGTAGACGTCCGCGTCCTTCTGCGGATCGCCCGAAGGGTGCAGCTGCAGTTCGAGGTAATAGTCTTCGCCGAAGATGTTCTTGAACCACTGGACCACGCGCTCGGCCTCCTCGATGTCGTTGTGCATGATGGCCTGCGGCACTTCGCCGCCCAAGCACGCCGAGCAGCAGATCAGCCCCTCGTGGTACTGTTCGATCAGCTGCTTGTCGATACGCGGCTTGTAATAGAATCCTTCGGTAAACGAGTAGGAGACCATCTTGCAGAGGTTGTGATAGCCTTCGAGGTTCTTGGCCAGCAGGATCAGGTGGTCGCCGGCCTTCTCGTCCTTGTCCTTCTCGAAGCGGTTTTTCACCACGTAGACCTCGCAGCCCAGAATCGGCTTGACCCCGGCGTCCGTGGCGGTGTCGTGAAAGTTCTTGACGCCGTACATGTTGCCGTGGTCGGTAATGGCGATGGCGTTCATGCCGAGGGCCTTGGCCCGCTTGATGAGCGGCTTGATGGCGGCGGCGCCGTCGAGGATCGAATACTGGGTATGTACGTGCAGATGGACGAAATCGGGCATGGTTCTAACTCCTATTTTTATGGCAGAACAAAGATAGGGATATTTCCGCAGATTTCGTGGCAGGGCTATTGCATTTTATCAACAAAATGCTTAACTTTAAATATCCAACCAATACCGAGAAATTATGCAAGACGAAACCATGGTTGTATTAGCGGAATACAACACCGTCACCGAAGCCGAGATAGCCAAATCGATGCTCGACAGCGCAGGCATCTGGTCGATGATCCGCAACGAATATATGTCGGCCATTTATCCCATAGGCACCATGCCCGCACAGGTCGTCGTCCGCGAGGAGGACGCCGAGAAAGCCAAAGCGATGCTGCGGCACAGATAGAACGACAAGAGCTTCCGGAGGTTCCGGAAGCTCTTGTTTTATCGCCGGGGCGGTCGGCCCGCCAACGGGACGGCCCTCGCGCTTCCGCCGGCCGGATTCGTCTCCGCCCGGCGTTCCGGGAGCGTCATTCGGCCATCCCCAGAAAATTGACCCCGTATTCATAGGCGGTCCGCTGGGGCACTCCGCGCACCTTGCGGGGCGTCCATTTGCCCTTGCTGCTCCTGATGACGCGGATCATCTCGCGCGACAGCTTCTCGTCGGGCGACTTGATTACCTCGCCGATGGTGATTTTCCCGTCGGGTTCGATGTAGAAGCGCACGCGCACGACGCCTTCGCCCTTCGCGCCGCGGCCGGTGAATCTTCCGTCGTAACGCAGGCGCAGCGAAGCCCATTCGTGAAACGTCTTGTCGGGGTCGCCGCCCAGAAAGAGCAGCGGATCGGCGTCCTGCTTCTTGGCGATCTTCTCCACCGGCAGGCGCATCGTCAGCCGCCAGCTGTAGGTCGTCGGTTTCCCGTCCTTCATCGCCGGAGTCCACTTTTCGAGCCGCCCCAGCGCCTCGGTCATCGCCTCGCGCGTGCGGGGCGTCGCCGGCTCCACGCCGACCGAATCCTTTCCTGCGCATGTCCGGTCCAGAAACCGCCACTGCGTCACATTTCCCGTCTCATCGACCGTAAAGCCGACGACGACCTGCGACGAAAGCTCGGCGGCGGGAATCTGCGCCGCATCGACGATCTTCTCGGTCTCGCCGATAAGACGCGCCATAAAACGCTTCGCATCCGACCCCTGAAAGCGGGGCGGCACGGTCTCCTGAGCCGCGGCGCCGCACCACACGGCCAGCGCCGACAAACAGATAGCCATTCGCTTCATACTGCTGTTGTTTTTCAAGGTCATTCGTTCCAAATCCGCCACGAGGCCTCGGCCTGTTCGCGCAGCATCGTTTCGCCGTTGAGAATATGCGCCCCGCGCTGACGTCCGTAGTCGAGGAACTGCGTCAGGGGCGGGTTGTATACCAGATCCAACAGATAGTGTCCGGGCGTCACGAAGCCGTAGGGAATCCGCGGCGCGGCATCGACGGCGGGGTAGGTCCCCACGGGCGAAGCGTTGACGATCAGACGGCTCCGCTCCACGACTTCGCACGGCAGATCGTCGTAGGTATAGTTGCCCTTCGCCGTGTCGCGCGACACCAGATCGAACGGGATTCCGCGCTCGGCCAACACATACTGCACGGCCTGCGAAGCGCCGCCCGTCCCCAGCACCAGCGCATGTTCGGGCTGTTCCCCGCCCAGCAGTTCGTCGAGCGAGGCGCGCAGTCCGACCACATCCGTATTATGGCCCGTCAGCGAGCCGTCGGCCGCACGGCGCACGCAGTTCACGGCCCCGATCATCCAGGCGTCGTGGGAAAGGGCGTCGAGCAGCGGCATCACCTCGCGTTTGTAAGGTATCGTGACGTTGAATCCGCACAAGTCGGGCGTACGGGCCAGCAACCCCTCCAGCGCGCCGATGTCCGGCAGTTCATACAGCGCATAGGCGCAGTCCGCAATCCCTTCCCGCTCGAATTTGGCGGCGAAATAGGCGGCCGAAGCCGAGTGCCCCAGCGGGCGTCCGATCAGTCCGTAACGACGCATGGCCTACTCCTCCCGCTTTTTCACGACGATACGCGCCGCCAGCTCGATGCAGTAGATCGTGAGAAACCCCACGACGCAGAGCACGACGGCCTCGCCCAACAGGGCGTCCTGCTGCGCAAGGGCTTCGAAACGCCCCGGCGCGACGTTGCGCTCGACGAGCGGCATGATCTTGCCGTGGCTGTCAGTATAGGTCTCGACAACCTCCTTCCACGGCCACACCTTGTTGAGCGAACCGACCATGAACCCCATGAGCACCGCGACCGTCACGTCGTGCCAGTGCTTCAGCAGCCACGAGAGCAGGTGCGAAAAGCTGATGATGCCCGCCGCGGCGCCCACGACGAAAATCACGATGACGGGAACGTTCAGATCGCCCACGGCCTGCATGATGAACTGGTACTTGCCCAGCAGCAGCAGGATGAAGGCGCCCGAAATGCCGGGCAGAATCATCGCGCAGATGGCGATCGCGCCCGAAAGCAGGATAAACCACCACGTATCGGGCGTCTCGGCGGGCGTGGCGACGGTGATCCACCACGCCGCGGCAGCGCCGATCAGACATGCCGCGACGGTCTGCACCCGCCAGCGTCCGATCTGCTTGGCCACCAGCAGCGCCGAAGCGACGATCAGACCGAAGAAAAACGACCAGATGGCGATCGGATGGTTCGTGAGCAGGTAGGTCATCAGCCGGGCCAACGAGAAAATCGCAATGGCGATACCCAGCAGCACGGGCAGCAGGAAGCGGCCGTTGATATGCCGCCAGAATTCTTTCAGCCGCAGCGTGCCGAGCAGCCGCAGGGCGGTGGCGTCGACGCTTTTGATCGATTCGATCAGTTCTTCGTAGATGCCCGAAATGAAGGCGATCGTGCCGCCCGAAACTCCGGGAACGACGTCGGCCATGCCCATGGCGCAGCCCTTGAGCGTAAGTAACAGATATTGGGAAAACTTCATAATCCTGATTTTAGCCACAAATATAATAAAATTGCGGGAATCGCACACACTCCGCCAACAGACGCTCCGCACGAAGAGAGCGTGCGACAGGTTTCCGGCATCGAAAACACCCCCGCCAGAGCCAAACTCCGACAGGGGGGGGGTGGAATCGTTGAAACCGGACATGCCCGACAGCCTTATTCCGGCCGGGAAGGCTATACGCCGACCTTCTCGCGCTCCCGGCGCTCGAAGAATTCGGGTTTGCTGCGCCGGATAAAAGCGACGACCTCGCTCAGTCCGTCCGAAAATTTCTCGAAATCCTCCTTATACAGGAAAATCTTGTGCCGGTCGTACGAAAAACCGCCGTCGGGGTTGGTCACCTTGCGGCTCTCGGTTATCGTCAGGAAATAGTCGCCGCCGCGCGTGCCCCGCACATCGAAAAAGTAGGTGCGCCGGCCGGCTTTCACGGCCTTGGTCAGAATCTGGTCTCCATATTCCTCCGCGTCGCGGCGAGGCGTTGTCTGGGGTGTCATGGCGTGGTAGTTTTGGGATTGCACTAAGATTAATTCATATAACGAATATAAGCAATTTAATCCTAAAATCCAAAACTTTCCGCCTTAATTTTCAGGCATCAGCAGCGGGGCGCCCTCATGTTCCCAGCCGCCGAGAATCTCCACCGCACGCCGATAGGCGCCGTTCTGCGCCGGGTTCATCACCCGGTAGAAAGCCCCCGTATCGAACAGCCGCTGCGCCACGAGCGCCTTCAGCTGGACGCGCATCAGCGGCTCCGATGCCGCAAAACCCGCCTCGTCGAACTCCACGCCGCGCTCCGCCCCCAGCGCCGTCAGGCCCGTGAGCATCTCCTCCCCGACGCCGAAACCGGCGTCGAAAGCGGCGAAATCGGGGTAGGCGCGCTCCAGCCTGCCGCGCTCGCGGTCCATGTACGAGATGACGTATTCATTGACCACGCCGCGGCGGATCAGATTGGCGTAGTAGACCGAGAATCCCGCAGTATCGGCTTCGACCATGACGTCGGGACGGATGCCGCCGCTCCCGTAGACCGTGCGGCCCGTGCGCAGGGTCCGGTACTCCGGCGCCCCGGCGTCGAGCGAATCGCGCACCGCATCGTCGTAGCGGCGCAGGTGGTCGAGGTAGTATTCGCGACGTTTGCCCTTCTCGTAGGGACGCTGGATCACACGCCCCGAAGGGGTGTGGTAGCGGGCCACGGTGATACGCACGGCCGAGCCGTCGCCGAGTCCGATCTGACGCTGCACCAGCCCCTTGCCGAAGCTCGGACGGCCCACAACCACGCCGCGGTCCCAATCCTGCACGGCCCCTGCGACGATCTCGCTGGCCGATGCAGAATTCTCGTCGATCAGCACCGCCAGAGGCCCGTCGGGCGCCTCGCCGTCGTGCGGATTGCGCAGCGACATCGGCGGCACGGCGCGTCCTTCGGTCGAGACGACCAGCGCGCCCCGCGGCAGGAAGAACCCGGCCATTTCGACCGCCTGCTCCAGCAATCCGCCGCCGTTGCCCCGCAGGTCGAGAATCAGGCTTTCGGGCCGGCCCAGCTTGTCGAACGCCTCGCGGAACTCCGACATCGTCGTGCGTCCGAAACGATTGACCTTGATATAGCCCACGCCGTCGGCGGCCATGTAGGCCGCATCGACCGTGTTGAGCGGAATCTTGTCGCGGACGATCACGAAATGCAGCGGCGCCGGCTCCCCGTGGCGCACGACGTCGATTTCGACCTGCGTGCCGGTCTTGCCGCGCAGGTGCTTCGGCACGTCGGTCTGCTTGAAGCCCACGGCGTCGAGCGTGTCGATGCGCACGATGCGGTCGTTGGGCATGACGCCCACGCGCTCGGCAGGCCCGCCGACGATCGTATTGACCACGATCACCGTATCCCGCAGAACATTGAATTCGATGCCGATGCCGCTGAACTCACCGTCGAAACTCTCCTGCACACCCTTCATATCCTCCGCGCCGATATAGGCCGAGTGGGGGTCCAGCTCTTCGAGCATCCCCTCAATGGCGCTTTCGACCAGCGGCCCCATCTCCACCTCGTCGACATACAGCCCGTCGAGGTAGCGGTAAACCTGCATCAGTTTCCGCAACTGCTGTGCGGCCCCGGTCTCCTGCGCCGCGAGGGGCAGGGCGAAAAGGGCGGTGAAGAAAAGTAAGACGATACGCATAGCGATAGAATTTTAAGATTCGACAATTTAAAAAACCGGCCGTACTGCTCCGGACAAGCCGGTGCCGCAGCACGACCGGGATATCGGTTTTCGGGGTGCGCCTAACGCCGGGACTCCAAATCCGCTGCCAGAGCGGCGAAAGGCACCTGACGCTGCTCGCCCGAACGCATGTCCTTGACCGTCGCGGCCTGCGCCTCCAGCTCCTGCGAGCCGATGATGACCACGTAGGGGATGCTCCGGCGGTTGGCGTACTCCATCTGTTTCTTCATCTTGCCGCACTCAGGGTAGATTTCGGCGGCGACGCCCGCATCGCGCAGCGAGCGGAGCAGCTCCAGCGACGCGGCCTCCTCCTCGGCGCCGAGATTGGTGAAGAACACCCGCGTCGTGAAGCTGACCTCTTCGGGGAAAAGGTTCAGCCCCGTCATCACGTCGTATATGCGGTCCGCGCCGAACGAGATGCCCACACCCGACATGTTGGGCATGCCGAAAATGCCGGTCAGGTCGTCGTAACGGCCGCCGCCGCAGATAGAACCGATGGCGAAATCGAGCGCCTTGACTTCGAAGATCGCCCCGGTGTAGTAATTCAGTCCGCGCGCCAGCGAAAGATCCAGCTCCACCGTCAGGCCGATGCCCGACCGCTGCACGTAGCCGAACACGGTCTCCATCTCCTCGATGCCTTTCAGGCCCGTCTCCGAGACCGCCAACACCTCGCGCAGTTTCGTGAGCTTCTGCGAATTGTCGCCGCTCAGCTCAAGTATCGGTTGCAGTTTGTCGACCGCCTCCTGCCCAAGTCCGCGCTCCAGCAGTTCGGCCTTCACGTTGTCCAGCCCGATCTTCTCCAGCTTGTCGATGGCGACGGTAATGTCCATCATCTTGTCGGCGTGGCCGATCGCCTCGGCGATGCCGAAAAGAATCTTGCGGTTGTTCATCTTGAGCGCCACGCGGATGCCCAGCGCACGGAACACCCGCTCGACGATTTCGATCAGCTCGACCTCGCACAGCAGCGACCGGGTGCCGATAACGTCCACGTCGCACTGGTAGAATTCGCGGTAACGGCCCTTCTGCGGCCGGTCGGCGCGCCATACGGGCTGCACCTGATAACGCTTGAACGGGAACGTCAGCTCGCCCTGATGCTGCACGACGTAACGCGCGAAAGGCACCGTAAGGTCGTAGCGCAGGCCCTTTTCGCAGATTCTGGACGCCTGACGCACCTCGTCGTCCGACAGCCCCGCGGCGTAATCGCCCGAATTGAGGATCTTGAACAGCAGTTTGTCGCCCTCCTCGCCGTATTTGCCCAGCAGCGTCGAAAGGTTCTCCATCGAGGGCGTTTCGAGCGGCGCGAAGCCGTAGGTGCGGAACACCCCCTTGACGGTGTCGAAAATATACTGGCGGCGCATCATCTCCGCGGGGGAGAAGTCGCGCGTGC
>OJQL01000242.1_pt1 | contig 64659 bp, 59 predicted proteins | sample 1598731 | NCBI WGS metagenome assembly OJQL01 (sample SAMN03922510, study PRJEB24848) | human gut metagenome | isolation source: stool sample | host: Homo sapiens | place: Germany | collected 2010-02
AATCAACGGAGCTACTATGTTATGCAACTGTTTCATTTTTCTTCTTATTTTTCTTTTTCCGTTTCTGATTCAACTCAAAAGAGAAGAAGAACCAGGTTTCGAATACCAGATATATCAAATAGAACAAGATAAACGTCAACAAAAAGGCTTTGGCTTCTTCGCGAACGGCAAGACAATAAATCAATACCAGAATCAGCGAAAGAATCATTTTTATCATCTTCGTTGCCAGATACAACAGTAACATTCTCTGTGGAGCATGCCGACGGCAAGCGTCGAAAGCATAAATGCTAAACAGCCCGAAGAAGTAAAAATAGATCGGAATAAACGGATACCCTCCGAAATAATGCCCCGGCAAAGCGAAGTGTAGAATGACAGCTCCGAGTGCCCCGCTAATTACTGCAAATAAGGTATGCCACCAAATAAAATTCCGTTTAGTTTTACTAATATTCACCATGTTACTGTGTTTTTCTGTAAGGTTATAATCTCGTTTTTTCAATCTTTTGATGCTTAGTCTTTGTGCCGGTGGGGAGCTTCCGTCAGGAAACACAGGCGGAAACCGTACCGTCACTCATTTCGACAAAACCGCCCTGAATATCCATCGTGTGCTCTTCTCCCTCCACCGTCGTATAACTCAAGGTTCCCTCTTTCAACGACGAGACAATGGGCGCATGCCCGGGGAGAATAGAAAACGAACCGATCATTCCCGGCAATGTGACAATCTTCACATTTCCGTCGAATATGCTCTTTTCGGGCGATACTATACTCAAATGCAGTTCTTTCATCATGCTATCTTTTTATTTTTTTGCCTGTTCCAGCAATTTCTTACCTTTCTCTATTGCCTCCTCAATGGTTCCGACATTCAAGAAAGCCTGTTCGGGAAGATAATCCACTTCTCCTTCCAGAATCATCTTGAATCCCTTGATAGTGTCTTCGATGCCCACCATCACGCCCGGAACGCCTGTAAACTGTTCGGCTACGGCAAACGGTTGCGAAAGGAAACGCTGCACACGGCGGGCGCGGTTCACTACCATCTTGTCTTCTTCCGAAAGCTCTTCCATACCGAGGATGGAAATAATGTCCTGCAATTCCTTGTTACGTTGCAGAATTTGTTTCACTTGCTGCGCTACGTCGTAGTGTTCCTGGCCAACAATGTGCGGGTCGAGGATACGTGACGTAGAAGCCAACGGGTCTACCGCCGGATAAATACCCAGCTCCGTAATCTTACGGTCGAGCACGGTAGTTGCGTCCAAGTGGCTGAAAGTTGTTGCAGGAGCCGGGTCGGTCAAGTCATCGGCAGGCACATACACCGCCTGTACGGAGGTGATAGAACCTTTGCGGGTAGACGTGATACGTTCCTGCATCGCACCCATTTCCGTAGCCAACGTGGGCTGGTAACCAACAGCGGAGGGCATACGTCCCAAAAGGGCGGACACTTCCGAACCTGCTTGCGTGAAACGGAAGATATTATCAATAAAGAACAGAATATCGCGTTTCTCACCTTCTTTTCCTGCGTCGCGGAAAGATTCCGCCACCGTCAGTCCGGACAATGCCACAGAGGCACGTGCGCCCGGAGGCTCGTTCATCTGACCGAAAATCAGAGACACTTGCGATTTCTCCAGTTCGTTATAATCCACTTTCGAAAGATCCCAGTGACCTTTCTCCATTCCTTCTTTGAATGCTTCGCCGTAACGGATTACACCGGATTCAATCATTTCGCGCAGCAAGTCGTTACCTTCACGGGTACGTTCACCTACTCCGGCAAATACAGAGAATCCATTATGTTTCTTGGCGATATTATTGATAAGTTCCTGAATCAATACAGTCTTTCCTACACCGGCACCGCCGAACAAACCGATTTTACCACCTTTGGCATACGGTTCGAGCAGGTCGATCACTTTGATACCTGTGAAGAGCACCTCTTGCACAGTAGTCAAATCCTCAAACTTAGGGGGTTCTCGGTGAATAGAATATGCACCTTTACGGTCGAGTCCTTTCATACCGTCGATTGAATCACCGACTACGTTCATCAGTCTTCCTTTAATCTGTTCGCCAATCGGCATCGTGATCGGGCCTCCGGTGGGATACACTTTCATGCCTCTCTGAAGTCCGTCAGTACTATCCATCGCTACGGTACGCACCGTATTTTCGCCGATATGTTGCTGAACTTCTACAACCAGTATTTTGCCGTTTGGCCTCTTTATCTCCAGCGCGTCGTGGATGCTTGGCAGCACCAATTCTGCATCCGTACCTTCAAAGTACACATCGACCACAGGGCCGATCACCTGCGAGATATGTCCGATAATCTGTGACATAAGCAATCTCTAATTTATTTATATTATTCTTTTCTCTCCTTTTGACTTTATAATATGAAAGGAATGCACATTTTTCGCGTTTTACCTATTTCAATATTATAATAAACAGTTGAGTTCAGTTTTTGTTCAACTATTTTCTATATTCGATAAACTTCTGTCCTTAGAAATAGTTAAAGAAACAACTGCGCAAATGTAGAAACAATTCCGTGTCGTTGTGCTTCCTTTTTCATTATTTGTCGTTCGATAACACTTATTAGACCTACAATGACTACAGATTGACCAATTCAGGCAAATTTCTGCTACAAATCAATAGCAAAACAAGTTTGGGGGCAATAATCTATCAATAAACTAAATTAACCCATCGAGTTTCCTATCTCTTTGTTAAAAATCAATGGATTAGCAAAAACAAGAAATAGTGGCAAAAACAACTAGTTTTGTGCTCGAACACAGAAAAGTCCGTATTTTCATGTTTTCCTTAAGAAAGTTTAAAGCCATATTTCCTGTTTTTCTCCTATCTATTCTATTCCTTATATATTCCGCATTTTTGCATTAAGATTCACATCCATCTTTATAAAGTTCCCAATTTGCATAAAAGAGCAATATAATAACGCCACATACAATTATTATCTCATTTTTTTGCTGTAATTTTGCACCACTAATATAAAACACTCAAAATGATGAAGAAAATACTGTTACTCGGTTCTGGCGAACTAGGAAAAGAATTTGTAATTTCAGCTCAACGTAAAGGCCAGCACATCATTGCTTGCGACTCCTATGCAGGAGCACCGGCTATGCAAGTGGCCGATGAATTTGAAGTATTCGACATGCTGAACGGTGAAGAGCTGGAACGCGTGGTGAAGAAACACCGCCCGGACATCATCGTTCCGGAGATTGAAGCCATCCGTACAGAACGTTTATACGACTTCGAAAAAGAAGGCATTCAGGTAGTTCCCAGCGCTCGTGCTGTGAACTTCACCATGAACCGTAAAGCCATTCGCGACCTTGCCGCCCAAGAACTCGGACTGAAAACAGCCAAATACTTCTATGCCAAAACTCTGGAAGAACTGAAAGAAGCTGCCGATAAAATCGGTTTCCCTTGTGTCGTTAAACCATTGATGTCTTCTTCCGGCAAAGGACAATCGCTCGTGAAGAGTGCCGACGAACTCGAACATGCCTGGGAATACGGATGCAGCGGCAGTCGTGGCGATATTCGCGAACTTATCATTGAAGAATTTATCAAGTTCGACAGCGAAATCACCCTGCTCACCGTTACCCAAAAGAACGGCCCTACCCTCTTCTGCCCTCCTATCGGACACGTGCAGAAAGGTGGCGACTACCGCGAAAGTTTCCAGCCTGCACACATTGATCCCGCCCATTTGAAAGAAGCGGAAGAGATGGCGGAGAAAGTAACCCGTGCCCTCACAGGTGCAGGACTTTGGGGAGTTGAGTTCTTCCTAAGCCATGATAATGGAGTCTATTTCTCCGAACTCTCTCCTCGTCCGCATGACACAGGTATGGTGACACTGGCGGGCACACAAAACCTGAATGAATTTGAATTGCATCTGCGTGCCGTACTCGGCCTGCCCATTCCCAGCATCAAACAAGAACGGATAGGCGCAAGCGCTGTGATCCTTTCCCCGATTGCCAGCCAGGAACGTCCTCAATATCGCGGACTAGAAGAAGTGACCAAAGAAGAAGATACTTATCTCCGCATTTTCGGCAAACCGTTTACACGTGTCAACCGCCGTATGGGTGTGGTACTTTGTTATGCTCCGCTTGATTCTGATTTGGATGCGTTGCGCGACAAGGCTAAGAGAATTGCAGAGAAAGTAGAAGTTCATTAATACAAGAAATTCAGAGATAAGATGAATAAAATCCGCCAAGTAAACCTGTCTGATATTCCAGCACTGCAAGAGCTATATCAGCATACAGTTCTGACTGTGAACCGAAAAGATTATACAGCCGAAGAAGTAGCAGATTGGGCTTCGTGCGGAGACGATACGTCACACTGGAATGAGCTTTTCGAAGAACAACATTATGTGGTTGCAGAAAACGAAGAAGGCGTGATTGTAGGCTTTGGCTCTGTAAACGATGACGGATATATGCACACGCTGTTCGTTCACAAGGACTTTCAGCATCAAGGTGTCGCAACATCTTTGTATAAGCATCTCGAAGCATATGCACGAGAAAGAGGTGCGAAAAGATTAACATCGGAAGTTAGCATCACGGCAAAACCATTTTTTGAAAAACAAGGTTTTCAGGTCGATGAAGAGCAAAAGCGGAAAGCTAATCAAATGTGTCTCACCAATTATAAGATGAGCAAGCAGTTCTGTTAATCACATCTAATCATTTCTAAGATGAAAACATAGAAGAAAGCTCATTTGCAGATAAAGAAAGTCTTATTTTATATAAGAAAAACTCCAGCTATGGTGACGGATAAAGTTACATTAGTGGAGTTTTTCTTTTTAACTTCATGAAATGAAAACGTCATTTCTTACTCAATAAACGTTTAGCCAAATATTTACGTATTGGTTCATCATACAGCTTCAAACACAGATAAGCAAGAATAATACTCAAAATAAAGACACACAAAGCTACGTGCCAGGTTTCACCTAACGTGTAGAGTTGATTCTCAATCAGCCATGCATAGAACAGATACATCAACGGATAATGTATCACATAAACCGGATAAGATATATCTCCCAAAAACTTACATATCTTTGTCGATTGCTTGTCCGTGGTGGTACCCGACGCTCCTATCCACAGAATGATAGGGAAAGCCACAATCACGCAAAACGCTTCATAAACACCATTCATGCAAAGCGGCTCCAACCCTTCCAGATAAGGAACAGAGAACAGGGCAATCAGCGCAATAGCACATATCCAAAATGCACCTTTCACCTTCATAGGCTTGAAATTGCGCGACATAAGCATACCCAACGAAAAAGGGAAAAGCATACGCAAGGAACCGCCCAAAAAGTTAACCCCATCCAGCGTCCAGCCCACTCCTATGTTTCCATAAGTGGAGACATTAAAAACAGCAAACGCCGCCAACGCTACGCCCAGCAACACCACAAACACCGTCAGTGCCTTGTTGGACAAGCGGCGAATGAACAACGCATACAGGATATTGCCGATATACTCAAAAAACAATGACCAGCAAGGACCATTCAACGGAAACATCTCACCGTTGCCACGAACTTCGTACCCAACACCCGGCATGGCAGGAATGAAGAAGATCGTACAAAGCAGAGACAACATTATCATGGAGATAGCTACGTGCGTCCCGTCCCATTGCACACTCCCCTGAATACAGAACGTGATAGCACCGAGAACGGCACCCATAATGACCATCGGATGAAGACGTATCAATCGGCGTTTAAAGAAATCTTTCATGGTGAGACTTTTACCCCAACGGTCGTCGTAAGCATAACCGATCACAAAACCCGAAAGGATAAAAAAGAAATCCACGGCTAAATATCCGTGATTCAGAGTTTCAATAGCGCTATTACTGGCAAAAGCGAAGCCCTCGAATACGTGATACCATATCACCATAAGAGCCGCCACACCGCGAAGTCCGTCAAGAAGATCATAATGCGCCTTGGTGTCTGAAAAAGCTGAAGCAGAAATGTTCGACATTTGTTTTTCTATTAGTAAGTTAGTATTTTCAGAAGGCAAAGATACGGTTTGCGCTACGAAGTTTCTTTGCTCTAAAGCAAAAAAGCCCTGCTAATCGCTATTTTTTAGCACGTACCCGACTAAGGGTATAGATGGAAATGCCCAGAAAAGCAGCCACATATTTCAGCTTCACTCGGTTTATTAATCCGGGATAGCGACGGTTGAACTGTTCGTAGCGTTCTTTGGGCGAAAGTTGGAGGCGCTCCACAAACATGTGGCTAAGCTCCTTATTCACATTCTGATGCAGGATTCTTCCCCAGTTGGCTATGTCGATATATGTTTCGTAGAGGGCATTCAGCTTGTCGATGTGGATGACGTAGATTTTGCAATCGGAAAGCGTTTCAACGCTTTCTACCGATGGTTGCTGATAGTAGAGCGAATCCATGCCGAACGTGACGTCGCCCTCCTGACTGAACCACGTAGTGGTGTCCTCTCCGTTGTGGTGGAATACAGAACGGGCGATGCCCTCTTCAATGAAATATACCAGGCGGTCTGTGACGCCTGCCTGAACGATACGGGTATCTTTGGGATAATACCTTAATTCCATATTCGCCTGAAGCGCTTGAAGTGCTTCGTCGGAAACCGGATAGATTTGCCTGATTTTACGAATGATATGTTCCATTTGGGGGTAATGGCGTATTGGGGGTTAATGACGTACTTTAGGATATTTATTATTAAAACGGAAACCAAGACCGAGCATCAGATAATTAGGGGTCTGGAAATCCTGAAGATTGTAGCCGATGTGAAGGAATGAACTCCGGGTGACGTTGATCTTCAACGCAAAGACCTGATACAGTCCGCGCAAATCGCCACGCCCCAGCACATTCGTTCCCAAGCCGACACCGATGGTAAAAAACGGCATCACGTATTCTGCCCGTCCGGAAAGTCCGAGCGCAAGCTGATTCTGAATGCCCGGCACGAGAAATTTACGACGGGAGGAACCACTGCCTGCATCGTACTCCACCAGCGCATCTTCAGTGTACACATTAGCACTACCGTCATAAACACCGTCCAGCGAAACTCCGAAACGCAGCTTATAGTTGAGATTGTACATCGGAGCAAAGTTGAATCCCGCTACGGGATAGCTGCCCGGTGATGCAATCTGCTTCTCGCCTACATAGACGCCTTTGCGACGCCACGAGCCGAACAACACAAGGTCATAACTGACGTGTCGCGGAAAACGGGGAACGTAGGGATGAACCAATGATTTAGTGAGGTCGGCTTCTTCCCGGTTGAAGTTGTACACCAGTCCGATTTTCGCTCCGGTGGTGTTGACACCTGCATTGGGAAACTTGGTGTTGCCGTTGGAGAAATGCGTGAAGTCTCCGCCGATGATAAAGTCGAAATAACGGGAAAGCGACCAGTTAAGGTAGATACCCGCATTGAGGTAGGCATTCACCCGTGAGCCTACGGCTCCGTTGTAGGAGTTGTAATCGTTGTCATAAGGTTTCCATCCGGCAGAAATACCGAAATTCCACTCGTAATTGAGCGAAAGGCGGGGATTGAAACGGGCAATGCGTGCACCTTGAAAGACATAGAACGTCATCGGATCACCCAGTTGCTTTTTGTCGCCAAAGGTGGTGAAAGCCAAGCCGAAACCTTGATAAGCTCCGCCATAGATGCGGTCGGCACAGGTGTTGGGACGAAACTTGAAAGAGTATTTCAGATGAGCGGCAAATGAACTCTGGATGGGTTTCCACCGTTCGTTCTCGCCTTGCAGGAAAGGATTGGTGGGGAACACGTATTGCGGCCGCGCCTCTATCCCCAACCGGTGAATGAAATGGTGGGGAACGTAGGGAGCTACAGTGTCGGCTCCGCATTGCGGGAAGCTGTTGTGCCGGAAGCCATGAATTTCTTCCTGCAATCTCCGCACTTCTTCACGAAGTTGGCGGACGTCCTGCTGGAGCTGTTCTACGTCTTGCCGCATTTCCTTCACCTCTTTCTCTTCCTGCCCTACCTCCTGCGCACTAAGCGAAGTGCCGGGGAAAAGCAAAGCGGAACAGATTACGGCGATTTCCCATCTGGGTATCTTTACTCTCATATAATAGTCTGGTTTGTCTTTTCAGAACGGAAGTTACAAATGGAGCTTCTCAATAAACTGTGCCACATGATAGCCGTCCATCAACCCATGATGGCAGGTTACGGAAACGGGCATCATCAGTCTTTCTCCATCACGGAAGTACTTTCCGGTGGAGATTTTGGGAACACTGTCGCCCGAACGCATATTGGTGGGGTGCTTCATGTCGGTGAATGAGAGCCACGGCACTGCCGAATAATGAATGGCATTGGGATGGAAAGTGCCTCCTTTGTTGAGTCCCGTAGTGACTTGCAAACGTTCCATTTCTGCCTTTGCCCGACGGATAAAAACGAGTTCGTCCGGATCGTATTCAAAGGCGGCAAAAGAAAAGGTATGGTCGTCACGGCCTACGGTGGCTTCGGGCAGAAGGCTGTCATAGCACACCACCTTATCGCCTTCGATGCGATAACGGAATTCTTCTACCGCAGCAGCGGCAGTCGTTATCCGGTGGAGGACTAACAGGGAAAAGGATATGCCTTTGGTTTTGGCTTCCTGATATGCGCGCGTACAGTCTACCTGAACGGTCACTCCGAAAAACGGATCGTCAAAAGCACTGAAATGTTCGTAATGTTCTCTTCTGTTCCAAGTAGCAATATCGATGATCTTCTCTATCTGATTCATTCTAAACACTCTTTTTTATTTGAGAAACGCAGATTAACGCAAATTATCGCAGATTTAGCCTATTTCCTTTGCGGTAATCTGCGTTTCTAAATTCAGACTCTTTACTGATGTTGCTCACGCAACAAGTCGTTCACTGTTTTTACCGGGTTGAAAGTGGAAAGTGGCACTTCTACAAAGACGGTATTCCAGTCGCTCATCGCTCCGTTCCACAAGCCGGGAAGTTCGAGAGCTTTCAGGTCTTTGCCGTTCTTCGATTTGTAGGAGATGAAGCCTGTTGCTTTATCTACATACTTCACCAGGTCGAACTTATGTCCTTTATAATCGCGCACGGCGCATACGAGGTCTACCGGATTGAAGTGTGTGCCTTTCTCGAACATTTCTTTCTTTTCCGGATCGTCCATGTCGATCTGTGAGCTTTCGAGGATTTGCAGGGAGATGGTTCCGTCGCTGTTGTAAGCAAGGAACGGGCCGCCACCGGGTTCGCCTACGTTCTTCACCATTCCGCAGACGCGCATCGGGCGGTTGAACTTGTTTTTCAGGTAGATGGCGAGTACGGAATCTTCGAGGTCTTTCGTCTCCGGATTCTTGCAGAAGAGTTTCTTTTGCAGGAATTGAAGCATTTCCATCATCTGGTCGTGGGTGTATTTACCGCTGTCGAGCAGGGTAAGGTATTCGAATACTTGTTCTTGCAAAGTCACGAGCACTCCGGCAATCAGTTTCTTATAAGTAACGGTGTCGGCTTTCAGTCTGTCGGGCACTACGTTGTCGATGTTCTTGATGAAGATAATGTCTGCATCGAGGTCGTTCAGGTTCTCGATCAGTGCGCCGTGGCCACCGGGACGGAACAGCAGTTTGCCGTTGTCACGGAAAGGTTGGTTGTCCATGTCGGCGGCAATCGTGTCGGTACTCGGCTTTTGTTCGGAGAAGGTGATGTAATAGTCTACTCCATAGCGTTTGGAAAATTCGTCTACCTTTTCGGCTACCAGCTTCTTGAAGAGTTCACGGTGTTCGGTAGATACCGTGAAGTGCACGTTTACTTTACCGCTCTTTCCGGCAGCATACAAGGCTCCTTCGGCGAGATGTTCTTCCATCGGCGTGCGTGAACCTTCGGGATACTTATGGAATTTGAGCAGACCTTTCGGTAGTGCGCCGTAATTCAGTCCGGCTGTTTCGAGCAGGGCGGATACCACTGCTTTATAGTTGCCGTCTTCGATCAGTCCGGGAATATCTTTTCCGTCGATACGCTGGCAGGCTACATTCAGGTCATCATAGAAAGCAAAATTCTTGATTCCGTCGAAGAATGTCTGTTCGAACTTGGTAGTTGGCCGGTCATAGTCGGCAGACAGGAACTCGAACAGGTTCTTGAACATACGACTCGCTGCACCGGAGGCGGGCACGAACTTCACAACAGTCTTATCTGTGTTGGTATATGCATCCCAGGCGGCCAAATAAGCCTTCTGTTCTTCTGCATCGGGAGCTAATATTCCCTTTTCGATGGAGGCTGCCGCATCCAGCTTCAAAAAGGGGAAACCCGTCTGGAAGCATGCTAATTGTTCTACAATTTGCTCTTCCGTGATGCCTTTCTTGGCAAGCAACTCTTTGTCCTGTGTCGTTATCATAATATCTAATTTTATTAATTGATGCCCAAAAATACAAAATGTTATTTACTTCTTGCCGAATAACCGGGAAAAAAACTACTTTTCCTTCCATATTTCATTATCAGTCACTTACGAAGAAGTGTTATTCATTTATGTACTTTTCAGCGTTATTTGAACACAACAAAGATAGATAAATATCCGATGTTATCACAGAATTTGTAGAATAAATAGAGTTAACCGATTACAATAAGATTACAGACCTTTTGGATATTTGAAATCTTACCAGCCGTGGAAAGTTGGGAGGGCTGTGGTTTAAAGCACTTTCCCGAAAAAATTTCACCCCATACCCCTATTGTTGAGACGCACGGTAGATAAACCGATAATAAAGCTACAAAAAAGCCAGCTAACATTACGCTAGCTGGCAACTGACATCAATAACTAAAGATTCCCGTTTATCCTATTCTATTTAACTGTTCCATAAAATTATGTTTTTGTGCTTCTCTCATAATACTGTCTACCACCTCTCTATTTACATTATTTAACTTTTCAAGAAGCTCTGTATATTGAATCCCTAAATTATTCTTCTCTACAATCCAATCAATAAAGAATCCTTTAGCCAAAAAACGGTAAGTAAATCCTGCATCCAAACCTGCTTTTAGTATGACTTCTGCTCTTTTAACCAACTTATTTGGTTCATCACCCATTTTATTCTCCAGAACATCCTCTCCATATTTACACGTCTCTGCCAGTACCAATTCATTTATCTTAGAAGAATAAATCAAATACTTACTAAGCGTCGTCAGCTTGAATCCACCATTTGGTAGCATATCATCTACTCCACCTTTCTTTGTTCTTTGGTGTTGTATATCCATATACTTAACTATGAACTTCAAAACCTCATTATTAGGATACGCTGCACAAGCCTGCCTTGCAAAATCACCTTTTTCCCACTTCACAGATGTGTTATTCATTTCTGAAATAAGAGTCTGTATGAGTATCTCATTATTCAATGGATATTTAGCCATAATCTGCTTAGGAGCTTTAGGAGTAAATTCTTCTGGCTTGTCTTTCTCATTGCTGCCATTATCCTGCCATTTCTTCATTGCATCTTCATACTTCTTCTTATTCTTTGCGTCTTTTTCTCGAAGCTCCATTATAGCCCTATATCTGTGTTGCCCTTCAATAATGACCAAATAATTATTAGCTTTAGAAGAATCTATTGGCAGTCCAGATACAGGGTCTTTCAAACTTAACCCATCTTTTACCACATCTTCACCATCAACCACAACAAGTTCCATTAATTGTCCACATTCTACAATAGATTTCATTTTTGCCTTTAAATTTGACTTGTCAATACCACGATTAACACCACCAGCAATAAAAGCAACTTTCTTTCCTTCGTTCAATTCTCTTGATTCCAGAGTAAAAATTTCATTTGTTCTCATATTTCTTTTGCAGTTTTTAGACTGGTGCGCTCCAGCTTTATTTGTTATACTGCAAAGATGATGCTTTATTAAGAGTACTAACAGGGATAAAAAAACGCTGCTTTCCTATTCCCCTACTTCACAAGCTATAGAATGAAGTATTTAGAGAATAAGAAAGCAGAAATAAACAATAAAATAAGTCTCAATCAATAATAGAATGCATTCAAACTCCTTATGTCCTTATCCTTATATTGCTTCAACAAGGATTTCAAATAGTCATAATCAACCAACACACTTTCGTTGCTCACGATACCAGTGAAGTATAGTAGATGAGAAATCAGCGTCTTTTCCTTGTCAGACATATTAGCTCCCTTCTTTCTCTTTTCCTTTATCTGTTCTTGATAATTCAAGGCAGTGATAATCATTTGTGAGAAATAATAAGCGAATACGGAGAATGATTCAGTATGTGGATTGCTCAAGTCAACGCTGGCAGTATTCATTTGGTCTGAATTTACTGTTTCCAATCCGTCTGCACAAAACTTTGCTATACTAGCAATAGCCGTCTTATTATCTATCACGATATTCTTCCTACCTATTTTCAATGTAATACAAATTGGGCTTTTAAAGACTGCACCAAACGGAGTATCTCTTTTATAATCCCCACCGATAGCATTAACAAATCTTTTTATCTGTTCTTTAGGGGATTCTTTTATTTCTATACCCTCCATACATTTACCCCAACTGCAATCATAACAGAAAAGCAGCAGATACCAGAACTTTTCAGCATCTAAATCCAAAGTAGTAAGTAAATCCTGTAATTCTTGATTCTTTATATATGAATCAATGGAGAATTTCCCCTTCAATATTCCCCTATTATACCTACCTTTAAAAGTGTCTGGCGTTTGTGACGGCAACATATATGTCTGTCCTGTTTCTTCGTCATAATCAAAATCAGGGAAATATTCTTGTGTCACTGGATATATATACTCTAGCAACTCGCTATACTGGATTGAGAACTTATCTACTGGCTTCATTACCTACTTTTGTTCTTTTATATATTTCCAAATAGCAGCTAGAATTTCATCAAAATCTTCAATAGTATAACCTGTTTCAAGTTTCTGCTTACAAGTCGGATTATTTATTTTTCTAATATAGGGTATAGGATAATAATCTATTACTCCACCACAATTGAGACTTGTAAATTCCAATTTGTACATCTCCCAAGTATCAAATACTACTTCACAAGGTTCATATTCGTTATTAAAGAAGCCAATCGTATTTAGAGAGGTTTCTTTATTATTCTTGAAAGAATAGCTATATGCTCCTATAGGAATAATATATCGTATATTTATTAAAGACTTCGTCCCTAAAGTCCTTTCTACATAGGAACTTTCCAGATTTTCTTTTATATAGATAAAATAGTTCTCGTTTTTATAAGAATGAGATTCATTGTTCCAGTCTTCTTTTATAATCTCTAATGTCTTTTTAAATTCTTCAATACTCATAGTTTTAATATTTAAATGATTACAACAGCAAATATACTTAAACACTTCAATAGTTTATCCTATTATAATAAAAAAACAGCAAATGAATTGCTTCAAATACTGTTCTTTCAATTCTATTAATCACTTAGACAATCAATCAGCTAAAAAACACTTCTTCAATAATGTATTTATTTCATCTTCTTTTTCTTCATCATACGTTATTGTTCCATTTTCATATTCACCCAACTGTAGTTGCTGAAAACTTTCAAGAAATGCATTTAGCTTATCTAAAACACCTTTCTTGCTAACGTCTATTACTAGCTTCATACTTCTTTTCATACTTTCATTATTTAAATTACAACAACAAAGATACCTATTTTTTTATATTAGTCCAATCTTTTTCTATTCTTCAACCAATCTGTCAATATCAGTCCAGTATTTCATATATGTACCCAAATGACCACGAGGAATAAATATCTTGCAATCCTTATTTAAACGATACAAAAATCCTAAATCACTACTATTCAAATATCCCCATTTCAAATGAATTTCTTTCATTCCTATACATCCTACAAATGCTTCTCCCCACACTTTAGAACAAGCAGGAATAGTTATTGACGATAATTTAACACAATTTTCAAATGCATAATCCATTATAAAAGTTACAGTGTTCCATCTATCTGCTATATGTATAGATTCCAAATTTGTACAATTAGAAAATGCACAACTACCAATAGTACCAGTTTCTGTAATATAAATAGAAGTTATTCCTGTACAACTAGAAAATGCATAATCACCAATAGTACCTATACTAGCAGGTAGATTAATAATTCCTCTTTTATTCAAAGGACATCTTACCACTTTTGTTTTACTTCTGTTATAAAGAATACCATCCTGTGTAGAATACGCACCCTTGTTATCTATAACTACAAATTCATCCAAATTAGCACATCCCTCAAATGCTGTTTCTGACATTGAAGAAACTCCACTACCAATTTTTACAGAAGTAAGTTTATGACAATTCTGAAAAGCGTACTTCCCTACCATTATAACATCGTCTGAAAAAGTAATAGATTCTAATTGATTACATCCTGTAAATGCATAATCTCCTACTTTTTTTACTCCATTAGGTACTATATAATTAGAAGAACCCAAATAACAACATCTTATTAATTCACTTTTACTTTCATTAAACAACATACCATTTTGGAAGATTTTACCTTCAATAGTATAAGTGCTATTATCACTAAGCATTCTTATTTTTTTTAAGTTAATACAACCATCGAGCATATTCTCTGCTGCACTGACTATACTATTTCCTATAACAATAGATTCAAGTTTAGTGCAATTAGCAAATGCTTCATTTCCTATGGTCTGTATATTATTAGGAATAGTAAAAGATGTTATACCGCTATATGACAAAGCAAAAGCACCTATATGCGCTATATTATTAGGAAGTACAATTGATGTCAATGAACCACATTTATAAAACATATATTGCCATAGTTCATTACTTGAGGATACTTCTTGTGTTATTCCAGTATAATATATCCCTCCATTAACCAAATTTGCATTCGAAAGATTTAAATTAGCCAGTTTACCATTTGTCTCATTACCTTTAACATCTGCACCTGCCATTTCGCGGATTAATGCAATATCATCCCCATTAATATCTCCCATAATCCTTAAATCTGTTATGTTGAACTTTACATTATCAGAAATTAATGTAGATAGTGCACCTACTTTTTTCAACTGTACCATAGCAGTAGTTCCCACAATAACACTATTACCATTTTCATTACTGATATTCGAATTGTCATCATTGTTCAAAGGCGTTTCATCATTACCTCCACCACAGGAATAAAATCCTGCGCACAATGCAACTAATAATGCAATTGCCACCAATCTAAATCTACTCATATTAATAAATTATTCAGCTTACTTGTCCCCCTAGAAAGCAGTTATAAATAAAAAGGTGTGGGAACTATATCTGCTTTACCCTACTGACTGGCTTCTCGCATTGCCTTTGGAGTGGATAAAACAATAGCCCCACACCAATTTTGAAATATAGAAACCTAATACAAGGTAAGTATATAACAAATGATGTGAGTGCTATCGTTACCATCTTCACTCCATTTCAAATTTTGCGAGAATTTGTCAGCAGAAGATAATTTCAATAACACCTTTCGATAATATGTCCTTCCAATTCTAACTCATTAGACATCTGGAATTGCTGCAAAGGTACAAAAAAAAAGCCTGTAATCAATCAAGACTACAGGCTAATATTATTTGCTCTTATAATGATAATCTATTCCAAATAAAGCTCCTACGAAAGTAAGCACCTCACCAAATGCTACCAGAATAGAACTATGTATGATGCCTACAGGTACTACACAGAATCCTGCTATCAGTAATCCTATACCTACAACAACCAGTATGCAGGCTATTATTAATTGTATTTGTTGCTGATTCATAAACTCAAATAGACCTGAATGTTCCTGCAAATGTACCGTCACTACTGATTTTAAACTCTGCTGCATTATCAATCCACCAACTACACATACCCTTAGTTGAGAAATTATATTTTCTTGCAACCAATTTTAATCGTCTTGGATAATGACCTATTGAAATGTAGCGTACATCTTGCCCGTTATACATAAACGCATAATTATTTGTACATTCAAGTCTTATTAAACCGGGATTTCCCTTAAATATCATTTCAACTTCAAGCCCTATAAATGTATCACTGCAAGGTAATATTATTGTTCTAGGGTCATTATCCTTATTTTTCGTAAAGAAGAAATTCAACCCATCCTTTAAATCAACTTCAAATGCATTTGCAAAATCATAATCATCAATATCTATAGTTTTAAATTCCTTCCTCGTACCATACTTTAATGTTAACTTACCTTCTGTATCCCAGCTAATATTTCCATTTGCCAACTTACCAGAACCATCATCCTTCAATTCCCATTTTCCAGACAGGTTTCTTATTGCACCAGACAGATAAGCATTATTAGAATAAAGTCCATCACCAGACAGTTCACCGAAATCAGTATCAGTAATTCCATCCAGATTACCTATTCTACTGGATATTGTGGAATCTGATTCAGAAGTACAACCTGTACGTATATCAATACAGCCATCATACGGATTCAGCAGGATAGAACTTTGTCTGGCTGCATCACTCGTATTGGCTATCCTTACTAAAGCATCACCAGTTTCTATATTGCCTAGTGCTTCTATTACATTGCAGGTAATAGTCGTACCATCCACAGTATTAACCTTTAAAACTATCTTCTTTGAAGATGAATCAAAAGTCTGGCTAAGTAGAATATCATCCACCCTAAAGACAGAATCACTGACTGTAAGAACCATTACATTATTTTCATTGGAAGTTATACCTGTTACCTGTGCTGAATCGGTAACATATAAAATTCCATTAGTTCCCCTTACCTCATTACTCGTAATAGTAAAGACATCCAGCCCTCCTTTTACTTTCAGATTGTCAAACTCTCCATTCTTGCCAGCGACAGAGTTAAATTTCACATCAGAATCAGTACTTAAATACTGATTTATCGTATCTACATATTCATTCTTATCTTGTTTGTTTTCATTCAAGTATTTACCCATATTGGCAGATAATGCCTTATCCTTGCTGGAAGTTTCCAAATCATCAATTACCACAACTTTAGTACCAGCTTCACCTGATACTGTTGGCTGTAAAACTGTGCTTGAATAACTTCCACCTACATTCTTTAAATACTTGTTCCTGAAATTATGTGGTATATAGTTAGATTTTATTTCCATATTATCGTATTTCATTCAATTCAACATCACACTTATTATTCATCAAATCGTAGGTGATGGAATTGATTACAAAGTTCTTATTCAAGGTATTCTCTTTCAGGATTGAATTAAGCGATATATCCCTATTCTTTATTGAGTTACTGTATCTGAACCGTGGTTTACTGTAGTAATTCACATACTTATTAATACAGTGTTCTTCTGCTTTCAGTTTATCTTTAGAAACTCCATCAGTCAACGTATCAACAAAGTAATATTCATCTCCCACCTTAGTAAGAACATAGCTATAGCTGCCTGCGTGCTCATTATAAGTATTGATTCTAAATTCAATATCATCAAAATCATTCACTATATTTTCATCAATTACATTCTCAAACTTCAAGTCTTCATCATACGTTTCATCATTAAAAATATCCTTCACATAATCAGATGTAGTATATTTCAATTTAACATCATTAATATGAAATGAATTACACCTGACAGGTGATTTATCAGTACGTCTCATAGGAGTAGTTCCAAGTTGATTAGGAGCGTAAAGTTCAAATGTCAATTCCCCTAATGTCATTTTATCAGATGGCAATGGAACAGCAACACCATCTTCACTTTCCGCCAGATTCATACGCCACGAAACTGTATTAGTCAATGAGTAATCAGTATCAAACACCTTATCCCCTACTTTATTCTTATGCACCAGATAAAAGCAGTCTTGCAATTTACATTCATCATAAAACCACTTTTCAATAAATACACGTTCATTACTGCTATTCGTATACGAATACACATAATTTCTATCTGCATATCCACCACTATACTTTTCACGTCCAGAAATAGAATCATATTCCCCTTTAGTAACAAATCGCCAGTAACCATATTCATCCAGATACTTATACCAAGTTGCACCTGCCCAAGTATTAGGACCGTTACATATCTTATAATAATTCCTTGCTACTTTATTATGATACTCCTGATAATTAACCCATCCATCACCATCATAGTACATCGTATCACCAATGGCAAGTTTACATTTAAACATCGTATCTGTAAATCCCGTGGAATATTTACCATCATAGTATTGTTCATCAGATGTTACAATACATTCTGCTGCATTCCAATCACCAGACAGTCTATAATTTATATCAATGATGAAAGTTCCACCTTTGACTGCTATAGGTAGCTTATTTTTCAATGACAATTGAACTCCGTCTGTTGTTTTCCATCCCATCAGACCGTAATCACTTATCGTAAAATATGTCTTCCAATTTAAAGAAGAAGGTTCATTGGCAGTCTCATAATATGCTGCCTTTTGCCAGTAGCTGCCATTTGATGCAGCATTATCTGGAGTTACTTCTTCTATCGGTTCTATTGGTTTGTTAATCTCAAAAAGATATGGCTTATTCCAATCCCAATTATTCTTCGATTTAAAGAAAGCATTCAATAATGTATAATTCTTACCACTAATATCCCTTGTCGATTCATAATACTTATTTGCGTCTGCATTCTGATTTATAATATCATCCTCATCATTCCATTCAGGAATTATAGTATTATTAGAATTTGAATTAGCAACTACCACCACTTTATTATATAGCTCACCAATGGCTATACTAGCATTACTTTCATAAATATTCTGATTAACATTAATAACGGTGTTATCAAGTGTTACCACCGTATTACTATCATCTGACAGGGTATATTTAGTATATGAATTGATATTCTTAATAATATCATAGTCCACGAAGTAAATAGAATCACCATAATAATAGCAAGTCATACCCAGATACCTTGCAATATATTCCAATACGTCTTTACAGTTCTCTGCTTCATTCGCTTCATCGAAGAAATTTCTATCTAGGATGAATAAATTATTTAGTAAATCAGTAGTATCATTTATCTTCTTTGCGTTGTGTACATAGACATTCTTTATTAGTCCATTGGAATCAATCTGGCTTATGATATGTTTGATTACCTGATAGAAAGACACTATAGACTGCTTTTCATTTAGATAGGTGTAGTTATAGTTACTAAGAGATGAAAGAATATCATTAAACTGCAAGGATAACAAATTATATTCTTCATTATAATCCGTACTGTAAAGACAGGGGACTGAATAACCACACCACAATAAAGAACCATTCTTTGAGATAGTACAATATATCTGGTTTCCTAATGCTGTGTAGAGATTAGCCAGTACCTTAGTTGTTAAGACATTAATCTGGCAATCTGAACATTTGATTGGTTTGAACACATCGTCATCTGATTCATAGTTAATTGAAACTGCATCAGCAGAACAAAGTAATTCAGAAGCTATCAAAGTTCCTCCTGAATCCCTGTATATTTCAATATTGATAGTATTCTCATCTATATCCTTAAAAGATGAGTTATATATTAATTGATATCCCATTATGTCAGTCTGTTTATTCTGTTATTGTGTTGTTTTAAAACTCCAACCAGTGCTTTATCTGAAATCTTAAATTCAACTTCTCCAGACATAGCACCTCCTTTTACAGATGAACCACCGTCTAATAGGTTGAACAAATTGGACTGCTGACTTTTATTCAGAATCATTTCACCACTATTCACCCTAGCCAGTACCTTATCACCAAAGAAGGAACTGCCATCAACTACACCACCATTGGCAAATTGCGGCATAGTGGCAAAAGCTGCTATTACAGAAGCTACAGCAGCACCAGCCAACAGCCAACCTACTACAGGTGTTTGTGTGGCACTGGCTACGGCATTTCCTATAGATTCCGCTTTCTTTGCAGCAATAAGAGCTTCTATAGCAGGAATAGCAGTACCTATAGCTGTCATTAAATTAGCACTCCAAGTTAACCAAGCAGAAGCACCTTCATTTGTCATTTGGGATATAGAACCCATAACAGTAGCAATAACACCTAATGAAGTTGCATAATCATTATTGACTTTTACATCTTCTTCTGTTACTAATGGAGTAGTCAGTTTACCTATATCCTTTGAATCAAATCCTTTAACGGATGGAATACCAGCAGGTTTTAATTCTCCCTGCTCCCTACTGTTATACTTAGCGGTAATATTCAGAACTATTTTCTTCTGTTCCAGTTCCTGTATCAGTTTTAGTGCAGATACTCTGGCATCGTCTGTAATGGCAGCAGCATACTTCTTTCTGGCTTCCGTTATCAGCTTATCCAATTCAGCAACAGAACCAGCAGGAATTACTTCTTCTGTTTTTACCTTATTATTTCCTCCAGTAGGTTTAAGGCTATTCTGTAGTTCCAATGTACGTTTATCAAAATCATACATACGCTTTTTCAAATCATAAGCATACTCATAGTTTTTAATCATTTCACCTCTGTTGGCATCATTATCCTGATTCAAGAAATTCTGCTTTTCAAGTTCTGAATTTTGCTGTTTGAATAGTTCCATTTGTTGCTTAATAGAAGACAGTTTTTCCCTCATCTGTTTTTTGGTTTCACCTGTCCATTCATTAGTATCACCTCTGGTAGAATTAATCCTGCCTTGTATTTGGTTTATTTCCTTTTCGTATGCCTTTAACTGGTCTTGATACTCCGTTAATGCCTTTTTCTCATTTCTAGATGAAAAATCATTATTATTGATTGATATATATTTATGTATATCATTAATATTAAAGTCTTTTCGTCCTGTTCTAATATTCAATGATTGAATAAGTTCTTCTTCTGCACCTCCCAAAACATCAGTAACATCTATTTTAAAATCTTCCTTCAACTTTTGCAAGTCTTTAAATACCTTTTCCCGTTCTTGCTTGCTTTTGGTGGTATCCCTGATTATAGATTCATATTTCGTAAACTCCGTTTCAAAAACCTTTGTATTGAATCCCATTGACAACTTAGCATCATTCAACGAATCACGCAATGCTTCAAGTTCTTTCAAATTCCTTATTGTAGAAAGAACACCGTTATTAAATGCTTCAAAACTGCCAGCAGACATAGACTGAAAGAATAAGTCTACAGTTCCTTTACAAGAATTTAATGTATTGTCCCATTCATCATTAGTAGCCTGTGAGCTTCTTATTATCTTCATAAAAGCGTCACTGGCAGTAGTTGCAATTCCAATACCAGCAGCAAACTTTCCTATAGTACCTACTATATTGCCTGTTATCTGTTGAAACTCCTGTACTTGCCTGCTGCTCCTAACTATGTTATTATTAAAACCAGATGAATCAAGTAATAGTCTGGTTACTAAATCAGCCATATATATTTAGTTTTGTGTGTTTATAAATTGATTAGCTTTAGCCTGTAGTCTGGCTATATCGTCTTTACTGATAGAAGTATCTTTTTCTTTGGCTTCATCCCAATCAAACTTCATAATATCAGTAGGTGATAACTGCTTGGTACTGTTAGTTTGGGCTATGATATAGCTTATCATCCTAGCCTGTTCCCAGCCAGTCTTATTCTTATGTTGCAGATTCTCCAAGACTGCCTTCACTTCATACATCTGCATACTGTCCAGAAAATAATCAGGTGCTATACCTGCTTCCAGAACTACTAAAGCATATAGTTCACTAATCGTTACTTTTTTTTTGAATCTACAGTATCACTAATGAATGCAGACTGCTTTTCCATCTCTTTAGAAAGAAATTCCTGTAGCTGGATAACTAAGGCTGGTTCATCATCGCATTCATTAATAAAGTCCTCGAATGTCATTTGCAAATCTGGATTATTGGCTACCAACAGACTATAATAAAACAGGTAGTAATCCGTCAGATTCTCCAATCTGAATATCTTGCCTGTTATCTGTTCAAATACGAACATAGCCCTGATAGTATATCGTATATTATATGCAGTACCTTTAATTTGAATTTCCATAGTATATAAATAAAAAAGGGGAAACTGCAACAGCTTCCCCAGTGAATATATTACGCTACTTTAGGCGATAAAGCCCCTGTTCCTTCCAGAGTAACAGAGTAAGTAGCATTATCATTATCTGGAGCATTAGCAGTAATACTGGTGATAACTACCTTACCTGTATATCCACCGCCAGCAGTCCAGCCATCGGCAGGCATACCTGTGTCACTATCTGCATTGGTACATACAGCAAAAGCAACAGTAAGTTCTTCCCTGCTTATCCAGCTATTTACTAAAGCATTAAAATCTTCTACACTATATAAATTGTCAGTTGTAAGTGACCAGCTTAATTTGCTTACCGCTTTACTAGTCCATTTGCCACCGTCTTTTGATGAAGTTTCCAAAGTGTTTCCAGTTAAGGAAAGCTGGCAACTGGTTGAAAATGCCAATGCTTTATAAGCAGTACCAGCACCAGTTGTATCTTTAAAAATCATCAGGTCATTACCTCTAAGTATTTTGTTTGCCATTTGTGTTTATGTCGAATGTTAAATTCTGAATGAATGTATCTTCTATGTATTCTTCATCTGCGCTAATCATCCTTATATCATTTATTTCTACTCCTGCAAAGTTACCTCTTCTACCTTCTAAAGCATCCCTTACATAGTCTGCCAGTTCAATGGTATCTATGTAATCTTTAGAAGCTATAACTACATCAACCGTAACAGATTCATTAACGGAATAACTGCCTTTAGTGTAGTTTGGTGTGATATTGGTTCTTTTATAAATGATAAAAGGAAAAGTGGTGGATTCTTCAACTATCAAAGGATATATCTTAGAACCTACCTTTTCTTTTATCCTGCTATCTTTCTTTAATAAATGATAGATAGCCTTTCCTATTTGTAAGCTCATTTTTTATTAGCAATCCTTGTTATTGATTCTTCAACCATTTGATTTATATCATCGAAGATGGCACGTTCCTTATTATCTTTGGCAGTCCTGAAAAAGTGAGAAGCGTTCATTCTACCTCTGTTAGCTCCATTTTTTCTAAGCTGTCTGGCAGATGTTCCCATCTCAAAGAACTTTAACCTAAAGTCGCCCATTATATGAACTTTCGCTTCTGTTGCTTCCTTGTCCACTTTCATCTTTACACCATTGCCTAAAGTTTTGCCGTTCCATCTATTCTTATGATTTATTGCCTTACCTACTACGCTTCTTAGTTGTGTTTTCGTTTCCTTTTGCAAAATTCGTCCAGCTTTCCGTAGTGCATTCTTATACACATTCTTTTGCTGTCTGCTATTAAGTTCACTAAACATTCTTAGCACTTGTGAAGCGTCTACAGTTACACCGTTATTCATTAATAAGCTCTCCTATGATTTCTGTAGATTGTTTTGCCCTGTCTGAATTGATAGCCAGTATCCTATACTTCTTACCTTGATAGATAATTCTCATTTGCTCGTTTACCTTATGGTAGTACCTGATTGTGAAAGTCAGTGTATAAGAAGTAAATATTTCATTATTCTGATTAACCCTGTTACCAGAATTAAACTTAATGTTGGCTCTTGTTTGCAGATAGTCTACCCATTCCATAGAAATAGCCCCAAACTCATTTTTAACTGGTACTGATTCCTGTAGTAATATTGTCTCTGTCAGTAGCCCTGCCCTCATAGTGTATAGTATTAATAGCCGTACTGTAATCCAGTTTCACCCTTTGTTCTTACTGCACTGCATAATTCAGGATTCCAGCCAGGATAAAGAACCGTAGTTATAAATTTTTCTTGTCCAGCAGGTCTAATTTCTACAGTTACTTCATTATCATTGGTATTTTTAATGAGAAAATAAAATTCGGGCGTGAATACATCCTCTGTAATATCATCCATTCTACTAACCTGCGTAGATGTTGCCCTACCGTCTCTATTATGTATATAATCAATCATACTTCTTTGTAGTTTTTATAAAGTGAAATTAGATAGTCAAATGTATATGGCACTTTATTAACGGATGAATAAGATACTGGCTCACGATTGGCATATAGATTACCAATCAGTAACAGGATAGCGTGAATAACAGCAGGTGGGGTAAATTCCCCATCTACCGTTAATTCATCCAGTTTCAGATTCAAATTGCGTGCTACTGCATCCTCTGCAACATCAATCAGTCCAAGTATATATAAATCATCATCCTTGAAAGAATCATCCAAAAGAAGGTGCTTCTTAGCTTCTTCCAGTTTGACGTACATATTATTTTAAGATAGCTTTTTGGAAAGAACCTGTTCTTCTTGGTTTTGCATCAAAATACGCATTGATAACCAATCTAACTTTACCGTTAGCTGCTTGTGTGTACGGGTCTACTGTTAAGTCAATCCCTCCCCATTGTCCAATAACAAAATCTTCAAAGTGTCCCATTACAACACCTTTACTGGTAACATTGGAAGTACAATACACTGGATAACCGTTCACTTCATTTTCTTCCATCAGACAACCAGCACAACCAACACAGGTATGTACACCACCGTCAGTTACATTGTAAATAGCGTCTTTAGCAGTCGTTTTCAAAATACCTTTTGCAGATGGCGATACAATGAAACATTTGTTTCCTGCTACATTAGCTTCTTCTAGTGCAGTTTCCATATCAACCAATCTCTTATAAGTAATATCCTTTGTTTCAGCGGTAACACCGTTAAAGATACCAGCAGGCATAGTAGCAGAACCAGCAGCATTACCTAGAATAGTAGCTTCCAGTTTATCCGAAATAGCATTTACAATATCACGTTTAAGCATCTCTTCTGCACTGGCAGAATCCTGAATCAGGAATTGTTTGGAAACGTCTACATAAGCGGTAAGTCTCTTTGGTTCTAGATTCACTTCACTGAAATCACCTGCACCGTCCGTAGCAGCAGCTACCTCACCAGCCCAGCTAACATTACTTCCAGAATAAGCAGGAATAGAAACATTACCTACCAGTCCAGACAGATAGCTTGCACCAGCTTTAACCATTACTAAATTAGCTCTCAATGGTTCTAACAGAGCCAATTTATCTTCTGCTACAGTTTCCTGTCCTGCACCTTCTACAGTTGCTTGTACAATAGCTCTTTCCTCAATCGGTAATACGATTTGTCCAGAATAGTTCTGTCCTGATTTTCTAAATTCTGCAATACCAGCAGATACAACTTCTTGCGCTCTTTCGTCCAGTTGTCTGCTATTGGCTACGTCATTAATAGCCTTTAAAAGTGAAAACTTCTCTTTTTTCATAGATGTATTATTTGTGTTTGTTAGTTTTGTCTCGCTTGCAATCTTTCTTATTTCCTTATCTATGTCTTCCAGTTCAACGGTGATAGAATTAAATTCAGCGTGTTCACCTTCATTTAACCGTCTGGTTTCCTTTTCTGCTTTGGAAACTATTTCCTCTGCCCGTTGCTTTAACTGCTCCTTTTTGTCTAACAGTTCTAAAGTGTTCATTATTGTAGTTTGTGTCTTAGCTCCATATAGTAATCAGTCAAATCTTCTTTATCGAATGATTCCAGCTTTCTAAGTGCTACACTCGTATCAGGATACGCTTCTTTATAGACAGGTGATACATCAAACAGTTCTTTGAACTTATTGATAGTCCTGATATAAGAACCATTATCCTTCTTTGTCCAAGTATCAGAATCAATGGTAAAAGCAAAAGATGAAGTAGTAATATCACCTCTCTTTAAACCTTCCAGCAATTCATCTCCTAGATTTGTACAGGGTGCTTCAAAGCTATATTTAAGACCTGTAGAATCAACTTCCAGTTTCAGGCTGCCTGCACCGTATTTGGAGCGTGCCAGAATACCCCTGTCCTCATTATGATTCAGCAGGCACAAAATATCTGACTGTTGTAGCACTCCTTCCAGTGCCGTAGGTTCTATAACTTCTGTAAATCCTCCCAAATCTCTAGATTCAGAATTGAACACTATAGCATAGCCTTCAACTATTCTGGAATCTTCGTTTCTTTTTTCAATTTTACAATTTCGTGTTTCTTTCATAGTATCGTAGTAATCCCTTATACATATATTACCTTTACCCTAGTATCTCCCAGACAGGGATTATCAGAGCAGTAAACTGTATATTGTTCGTTATATCCCGATTCATTAGTGTAATAGAACTTGGCTACTTCCCTGAATCCTCCTTCAAATCCACCTACACTAAATACGGCTTCTCCATAATGAGAAGGATATGCAAAACAGATATATTCATCCCTGCCTGCATTTACTCTGAAATTCATTTCTGTAGCTTGCCGTAGTTCTTTTGTAAGAGATTCAATAAAGTTGGAATCATAAGTAGTAGAAGATGATACACCGTAATATATATTATTCATAAACTTAATATCAATAGTTTTAGATTTGATGGTAGTTCCATCATTTACTTTTAATGTGAATGATTTATTGCTGTTGAATGGAGTATCAAATGTGAAAGAACTGCCTGTCACAGGTACATCATTAATAAATTGTTCCGTTGCTGGCTGGCTTAACTTCCAAGTAAGTGTTATACTGTTAATGTTAGTTCCTATTTCCTGTACTGGTTCTACGTTACTGGTAAATGAAGTTATATTAATAGCTTCGTACAGCAATGAATCCAATGTGTCTTTCACTGTTGTACTGTCATATCCTACATTTTCAGCAAGTAAATCGGAACTTGTTACGAACTTGGAATCATTTATTAAATCGGATGTGAAATTAGGTATTTCACTAATATCAGCTTTAGCAGCCAGTGCTTCTTCCAGTTCTTTTAGTTCCTTATTAATACCTGTCGAATCAAAATCAGATAAATTAGTAAGTTTGGTTTTATCTTCATTAGTATAATCATTAGTAGATAATCCTTTGCCAGATTCTTTATCAACCTTTTTTGCCAAGTCTACAACATTGGTAAACTGTGCATCATTGGAAAGCTCCGTTGTATATTTGGGAACTTCATCTTTGGAAGCAAAGTTTCTATCATTCACTAATTGACTAAGTTTAGTAGGTACACTATTTATATTGACATAATTACAGTCATTCTGCAACTCGCTTACTTTGGTAGGCAAATCATCTCTGGTGATAAATCCCATATCATTTATCAACTGACTTAGCTTAATCAGTCTTTCCTTTGATTCAGAACAGCAATATTTAAGACCATCTTTATCTGCTACTATGGTATAAGCCCTAATCATTTTATAGCAGTGACTATCATCATTCTTTATAAATGTACAGATAACATTATAGTCTCCCAAAAGCATTTCCTGCTGTTGTTCGGCTGTTACCTCAAACTCAATGCCTTTCACTAAAGTACTGTCATAAAGAACAGTATCCCCTAAATCTTCTTCCCTCTCTTTAAGGACTATATCGACTATTTTGGCATCTACTACATATTTCTTGGATGGAACTGTAGAATGTTGATACATCACCTTCAAATCAGTAACAGCAGATAAATCTACATAGCCGTTGCAATCCTTTATAGTCCAAGTAAAGCTAAAATCATTCCCCTTGATTATATACCTCATTGTCTTTTTCTGTTTGCTTAGTAACTGCATTATCTAGTGTCTGTACATTCACCTGTACAAATGATTTGTCGCCATTTTCAATAGCTGACAAATCCAGATTCTTCCTGATTTCATTTGGAGTAATCACACCAATCTGGAACAGCGTATTATAGTAGCTAGCCAGACTTGCCTTATCTGCTCTAAGGAGAACTGAAGTATCAAAACGCACATCTATATTATTCCTTTCAGAAGGCTTATATAGTTTACGTTCAAATTCCAGTTCTATCTTTTCCAGTAGTGGTGAAAGCGTATCAGTCAAAAAAGCTAGTTGAGTAGCTTCTACTGTACTATAACTGGACTTGGACAAATCAAATGCCTTGACTGGTGACACACCGAAGAATCTGCAAATATCAATCACATTAAACTGTCTGGTTTCCAGTAATTGTGCATCAGACGGATTCACCGTAATAGGCTGAAAAGTCATATTGCCTTCCATTACAGCCACGCCATTAGGAGTACCAGTAATAGAATTAAAAGCACTACTCCAAGCTGTTTTAATGTCCTGTTTCTGTTGCGCCGTCAATGAGGATTCCACTTTGATAATGCCAGCCAGATTAGCACCTCCTTTGAAGAAGCCTTCTGCGTGCGCTTCTGAATCGGCAGTCAGTCCCAGCGTGTTTCTGGCGTGCTTTAAGGTGCTTATACCTGTAATCCCATCATAACTAAAATTCAGGATATGAATCATATTGATAGCTTCTACCAGTTGGTTCATCCCTGTAATGTTGTACATCTTTTTTCCGTTTTTAAAAGTGACTGATACTGAATCTGATTTTAGAAATATCAGTTCTTTAGCATCGCCTTTTTCATCTCTGTTAATAAGAGCATAACCGTTACCTGTAAGAAGTACACTGGTAACTAGCGTCTTGATAAAAGTAAATCTGCTCATTTGGTCGTTAGGTTCTCTATTCAACAACCAGTATGTAGGATGCTTGGTGAACTTGGTTTTAAAGCCCTCATCATCTACATAATACGGTTCTAACGGTAGCTGTGCAACAGAATCACTTATCACATCTACACATCTGTAAACGGCAGATAACAGCATAGCTTTTGATTCTGAATATGTAGTAGCTGAATTATAAAATAGAGAATCTGAAAGAAAGTTGTAGCTGCGTTCTTCTTGTCTGGCTTCTTTCTTTTTAAATGGATTGATATTGAATTTCATTAAAATGTAAATATTTGGTTTGTGTAGTGTGGTACTTGTAAATACATACCTAAAGCCTGTATCATAGATATAGTTCCATCAATCTTCTTTTTGTCTACTTGTTTGTTAGGTTTGATATTGCCGTTATGGTCTGACTTCAAAATCACATTCCTAAAGCAATACCTGTTTATTTCATTATTGTCTATTATTGCCTTCCCAGATAATATAAGCCGTTCCATCTCTCTGGTAGGCTTATTGAAGTTGGCTAATGTCTGTGCGTATTCTTCAAGTGGCAATCCTTTTTCTGTCGAATCAATAGCCCACTGTGTAGCATTATACTTATCATATCCTACAGCCTGTATATTAACTACTTCTGAATATTTAAGCATATCAGTAGTTATGTAATCATAATCAGTAACATTACCAGCAGTAACAGTAAGTAAACCAGCCCTTTTCCACAGCTTATAAAGTTCCTTGTCTGTCTTGTCTGTAAGTGCCGATTCAGGAAGGTAGTAATGAGTTTTAAAATAGTATTTATCACTATCAACGACTAAATAAGATACAGCAGTTAAATCACTGGTAGCAGCTAAATCCACTCCAACATAACAGGGTAATCCCCTAAACTTTGACAGGTCTACTGCTTGTGTACACTTAATAATACTTTCATCAGACAACCAGACTGTAGCACTATCACACCATTGGTTAAGTGTCTTAGTACGTACTCCCACTTCATCAGAAGGATTATTAATAGCCTGTTGTACTTGTCCTTTGATGTATTTGCTGGTAACAGTAATATTTAAATTAGGAGCAACTTTCATCCAGTTCTTTTCACTTCTCCAATCATCATCAGCATCTAAAGAATAGATGGCAATAAACATTTCATCATCTGACTTTAATTCATTCAACACTTCTATAGCTACGGTTCTTAATTGGTAACAAGGCAAAGTCTTGTCGAATCCAGCAGTAGTAATAGTACATAGGTGTGGATTCTCACGCATACCCATACTGGATTTTATTACATCCCTTACCTTACTTGTCTTGGCAGCGTGGTATTCATCCAGTAAACCGAAACTAGCATTAAATCCATCCAGTTTGCTATCATCAGCAGCAAGTACTTTCAGTTTACTATTGGTAGCCTTAAACAGAATATCAGCCCTGTAAGCTGTCAAATATTTGCCTTTGGTATCCAATCCCTTACTAAACTTGGAACACATATCAAAAGCTATCTTTGCCTGTTCCTTACTGTTTGCAGCCAGCAAAACTTCTGCGCCATCTTCACCATCAGCAATTAGATAATACAAACATAAGGCAGCGGCTAAAGCAGTCTTGCCTTGCTTTCTGGATACTTCTATGTATGAACTGGTGAATCTCCTAGTTCCTGTACCCTTCCAGTAAAATCCCAGTATATTAGCTATAATAAACTGCTGCCAGCCTTCCAGTATGAAATTACTGCCAGCGTGCTTGCCTGTATAATGTTTCAAAGTGCCAATAAAGCTAATAGCCCTGTCTACTACATCTTCCCTAAATTCTAAATCGTCCCTCAATAAGTCATTCTGGAATCTCCTACAAGCCAGTTTTATTGTATCGCCCGTTACTATTTCATTATTAAGAACCTTACTTGCATACTCATAGTAAAGTTTCATCATCTAACTTCTTTCTTACCAGTAACAATGAACTGTTCTAATGGTGTAGATTCCTCATCATCCGTTTTATCCATCTTTGGTAATTTGGTACGTGCTTTGGCTGTCAGCCCAAATTCCAACATAACTTTCATAGCCTGCGTTTGTGCATCCTTTGCTACTTTTACTAATGGATGTGGTGCTATATTACCTCTGTCACTGGTGACTGTCAAACCGTCTATTTCCAACTGCTTGGATGCCTTGATAAATGTGCTGTAATTTCTTGCCAGCATATCTAAGGCAGCATTATCTATATTCTCTAAAACACCTCTATTTTCAAGTTCTGCAAGTACTCCTTGTATGTATTCGGCAGCTTCTTTCTCTATACCTTTGGGAATTGAATATTTCTTCATAGTATTACGTTTTTTATTTTCTAAATAGTAAAGCTAAAAAGGTACTCAACTACACATAAAGAGACTATAACACAATTAATTAAGAATGTAATACATTCATTTTGACACCCTATTTTATTTCAGTAAATTTGTATAGAATTAAAAATCAAACACTATGGAAAGAACGTGTAATTATCCGATAGAAATTAAGTTTAAAATAGACCTGAATACGGAACTGCTACTGAATGAGCTGTGCGATTTATTAAAGAAAGACAGGTCTAAAATATTAAGACTGATAATCGCTGATTTCTTTGACAGGAATCTGGATTTAATAGACAAATATAAAGAGACAGACAACGAGTTAGATAGAGAAAAACTGGTAGAAGCAATACTGAAAGACTTCTATGGCTACAACAGGCAAACAATGAATGACTACCTACGATTTAAAAATGAAAAAGGCAATCCCAAGTAAAGAAGTATTAGAGCAGTATATATATGACTATGGAATAGATAAAACAGCGCAGATATTTCACATATCAACAGAAGAATTAGATAAGAAGATTAACTGGAAACCACAATACGACCAGTACAGCTATAATCCAGCAATAGCCAAACCACTGTCATCACAACATAAGCAAATTATGGCTATCATAGCTAAACACTACCCAGATTTACTAAAGCAATGTGCCGATAATTATAAAGATGTTATCTATATGTCCCAAACTGTAGAAGATTTACTTCATAAAGCTATAATCAAATGTTTGGAAATGGGATTGGATAAAGTAACGGAAGAAGCCGTTATAGAATCAGTAAAGATACAGTTCTATACAGCCAGAAAATATGCACAACTGCAAAGCTATATGATGAAGAAAAAGATATTTCCACTGGAAATAACTACGGAAGATGGAGAATATATAATACCTACAGAATACTACAATAATGCCATATCTAAAGAAAGCGAAGAAACAGCATAATCCATCGAATAACAGGATAGAAAGACAGAAGATTTATAATACTGACAGATGGCACAAACTTAGAGCTAGTAAGCTAATGCAGTCACCTTTATGTGAAGTATGCTTATCTAAAGGTGTAATCACTCCTGCGTTTCACATCCATCATATAGACAGCTTTATGAATTATGAAGGAATGAAACGCAAAGAAGTGGCTTATAATCCAGATAATTTAATGTCTATATGTGAACAGTGTCATAACAAATTACACAATCAAATTCAACGACGGTAGAATGTTCCTTTTTTTATTGAAACTATTTTCTTACATCTGTCGTTAATTTCAATTCTATTTTCACAATCAGTATAAACTACTATACGCTTATCTACAAAATCATCGTCAAACGAAGTTGCAGTACTACCAATATATAAAGTACCAATAATTGTCTGCGCATATATCTCAACCTGTCCTAGATAAATATTATCCACTAAATTCACTTCTTTAGTAGGCATAGAAAGATTTCGTATGCTAATTCCAGATATTTCAGAGCGAATTATATCTATTTTATTACAATCAATTAAATGACTTTTATTTATTTTACAAGATTCAAAACGAGCAAATTCCAACATATTAAAAACTACACCTTCAAAGGAACAATCTTTAAACCCGATATTAACCTTACCGTGGAATCTATCATTTTTTTCGAAAGAAATATTTCTCAATGTCAATTCTGTTTCAAGAAATACAGTATCTAAATTCTGAAATAGCAGTTCTTTAACTACGCCTATTAATCTGATTTTATTTCCAGAAGAAAAATTTGCAGAAATAAAGTCACAAAAGATATTAGCTACAATAGACTTATACCTTTCATCCTCTTTAGCAATTTGAAACAATGCGTATGCACCACCTATAGCAATTCCATCATTATCACTATTTAGATACCCCACAGCATCACCAAAACGTTTATCAATATTAGTTTTTTCAGCAATATTATTTTGCCTTGTTTGTTCACCTATTTTCTTGTTGTTAAGATATAGACCATATATAACACAAGCACCACCAATTATACTTAAACAAGTAGCTAGTACTTTCCCTTTAGCTTCTGGATTATCTTCTCCATACAATATATCAGACAGACAAAATAATACACAAAATACAATTATAATCAATATTACTACAACATATTTAAACGCATTAGATGCAAAAATTAGATTCCAACTATTCTTACTTTTCATAATTATAAAGATTAAGTTTCGAGCAAATATAAATATAATAAAACAATAAACATCAGACCTTACCAATGAAAATTAAATTAAACATCCAATACATTCAGAATCTTACTAATAACGAAGCGTTCACCTACTTCTGTACACTAGTAACAATAGCCAATAATCCAGATGCAACAATTAAAGATGTAGTACGTACCTGTGGTATAGGTGAAACTACCGTATTCAAGCATTTAAAGAAATTTGATGAGCTAGGATACTTAGACATAGATAGAACTGGAACATATAACACATACAGCTACACTGAACCTGATAGACTATATATAACCATAGATTCAGACCTGCTTAACATTAATGGCAATAAGAACCAATTAGGAGCACTTATACGGCTTAAATCATATACCAGAATAGGCACTAATATTGTAGACCTCTCACTTAATCGAATAGTCCACGAAGTAAGCATACAGCACGACAGCATATACTTTGCCCTTGAAAACGAGATACTGGAAAGAAATGATAAAAAGACATACTTTACCTTCATTCATCCAGCATTCACGCACATCTGGTAGGCAAATACAGAGCTTAGAAACACCTGTACACTATTTTTAAAATTTGTGTATCTTCCAGTTTTTATAGTCAAAAAGTTTTATTATCTTTGTATCAGCAAATTAGAAGAAGCAGCTACTATCATAAATGCTTCTATTGTTGCGAAATTCTGACTAAAATATGGAACTAGTGAATAATAGTAGCTAGTTCCTTCTTTTTGATTCATTTTTCATAATTCATATAATCCCTTTGGGATTCCATTGTTAAAAATGCAGCTTTCCTCTGCATTTTCTTAAATTAGTAAATTGAAACAGCGAATAATAGGCGTAGTGATACGCTTATTATTTTATCCCAATCCTTACCAAAATTTGCAAATGCTACCTTATACCATACCAAAAAAGTAAGGAACTCAAGACCAAAGATTTTAACCAGATTAGCTTCTAAATTCAGATTTACTACTATTCAGATTACTTACTACCTAAATTTAATATGTAAAAACCTATGAAAACCTTAAAAATAAATTCAACTAATGGATATTTAAACTTACCTGATTTACCACATAATTGTATCTTTAATAAAGTAGTTACTGGCTGTGGTGGTACTACTGTAGTCCTCTTTAATGATGAATCCTATATCATTGCAGTACCTACTACAGAGCTTATTGTAAATAAGACGGGCTTAACAGAATCTGGTCTTACTACTATTACCTCCTATGATGGCAAAGAGCAGTCTGTATTTGGATTATTTGGTACTTTTACTTACCAAGCCAAAAAGGAGCTAAAGAAATATGCTTCCAATGCTGGAATAAAAAAGATAATGTGTACTTATGATAAGATGGAATATTTGGAGCAGTATCTAAATCCTACCGATTTCAGACTGCTTATAGATGAATATCATATATTGCTAAAAGCATACAGTTATAGACAGAAAGCTGTTGACGGTGTACTGGATAGCTTTAGAAAATATAAATCATTCTGCTTTATGTCTGCCACTCCAATCAGTGCAGATTTCACACCGTCCATTCTTTCAGATGTGGAACTGGTAGAAGCCAAATGGGATAATACAGACACTTTAATAGTAAAGTTAGACCAGACCAATCACCCCTATGTAAAGGCAGCCAATTATATTAACGCTTATAAGAAAGATGGCTATCTGGAAATAAACGGCAATAAAAGTACGGAAGCATATTTCTTTATAAATTCAGTTACAGATATAGCTTCTATCTTAGAATATTGCCAACTTGGTAACGAGGAAGTAAAGATTGTATGTGCAGATAATCCGTCAAACAGAGACAAATTAGCAGGATATACTATCAGTAACAGTAGAAGTACCAATAAGCCATTTACTTTCATTACTTCCAAATCATTTGAAGGTGCTGATTATTTCAGTGAAACAGGTATGTGCTTTGTAGTCAGTAATTCCAGCAATACTAATACCCTGCTCGATATATCCACTGACATTTACCAGATAGCTGGTAGAATCAGGACTGAATCCAATCCATTTAGAAACATAATGGTACATATCTTCAATAGTGTAGGAAAAAGGAAGCTAAATCTAGATATTACCTACGAAGAAATGGTACAAAGAATGAATGATGAAATAGAAGGTGCAAACGAATTAATTACTGCTATCAACAATAGTAGCAAGAAAGCTAAAAGTATGGCTGAAAAGATGCTTAACAGTGCCTATACAGTATGTGATAAAGAAGGTAACTACTTCCTTAATGATATGCTGGTAAAGTTAGACCTGTATAATTTCAAATTGGAAAAGGTTATCTATAATGATGGTATCGCTTTAAGAAAGGAACACAATGCAAACGGAAATATGACTACTGAAATAGAATATGAAAGACTAAACGAAACAATGAATAAAGCAGGAAAGAAACTATCTTTTAAAGATGCTTTCCTTAGATATACGGAACTACTACAAAATATGGTTATTACTCCAGAAACAGACGAAATAGTTAGAGTACAGCCATTAGTAGTACCTGCTTATCACAAATTAGGAACTGATAAAGTTAGAAGTTTGCGATACATCAAAACTGCTATAGAAAAAGCTCTTATCAGTCTGGAATCGGATAAAAACAGAGATACGAAGATAGTACAAATACTTAGCAAGCAGATAAAGACTGGATTCTTTAGTAATGCTGATATTAAAAGCTGGATTAAAGAAGCATACGATATACTAGGTATTACCGATAAAGTTAAAGCTACAGACCTTGATAGATGGTTTGATTGTAAACCTGTCGCTAAGTGGATTGACAGTAAAACAGTCAAAGGATATGAGATTTACAGACCAAAGATAGTATTCAAGTAAAGATACACCAAAACAACATTCAATTAAATAAACGATTATGATTTACATTACACTTATTGCAGCAGCACTATTATCAACTTACTTAGTAAGATTCACAGTAAAAGAGATTAAGCAACACATCACGAAAGAAGCAGATAGGATTATCAATACAAGACAATAAATATATTAACCTAATTAGCCTGTAATGAAAATGCACGATGGCTAATGTTTATGAATATGTAATATAGAAACAGGCTAGTAATCAAATTACTAGCAAATGGATAACTTTTTAGCAATGGAACGTAAAGGAAGGGACTTATTCAAGTCATTATTAGATGATGGAAATATAACCAAATACAAGGAATCTACTGGCAGATATAATCCCGTAGACTTCTATTTAATACACAACGAAGATAAGATAGTAGCCGAAATAAAATGCAGGATATACGGTACGTGAATTATCCCACTCATTTAATGGAAACTGAAAAACTTAAAAGCCTGTTGGCTGTCAAGGATACTCACGATTGTAAAGCAGCGTGGTACGTCAACTTCTTTGGCGAAGATATATGCTTTATATATAATGCAGACAAAGTAAAGAATCTACGTTCTGAAACAGCGTATTGCAATTACACTACTGCCAATTACAACTACTACAAAACAACCAAAGGCGTTATTATGATACCTACCAATCTGGCTGGAATCTTTATTAGAAAGAATGGCAAATGGATGAATGGAAATCTACAGGATGCCAAACTAGCGTCTTAACAAACCTAATTATAAGCAATTTAAGCCCACTTTGATATAAGTCAAGGTGGGCTTTTTCATATAAATATTTTTATTTAAGCCGTACCACTATTCCCAATTCCAGTAACTTATTCAGCATTTTCCTTACCTTTAAAGATGGTGTTCCAACTTCAAAATTATCCATTGACCTATTAAGAAAGTCTAGTTCATTCTTATTTAAATCGAATTGGCTTATGTCCACATCTCTATCTATTCCGTAAGATTCAATATTACTTTCCTGACTATTAAGTAACAAGCCATAGGCTATATCATTCTTATGTTTCAAACCAGCTTCAATACCTTTACTTATTGCTTCTGCTATATTCTCATTACTAGAAGGTACAACATCATTGGATTGTTTGACTTTATTAGCTTGGTCAATCTTGCTAGCTTCTGTTTCTAGCATCAAGTTAGCTGCAGCTTCCGAACTTATTTTAGCATATTTCTTAAATGCCATTTCTGTAGTATGCCCTGTTATTCTCATAAGTATATGACTATCATAGCCACGTTTCAGCATATTACTAATGAACGAACGTCGTCCTGTATGTGTACCTATCAATTCATATCTACAATAAGTAGTATTAGTTATTTTTGAACCTCTATCTTCTGTTACAATATGTTTGCCTATTATACCTGCCTTTTGTCCTGCTTCCTTTATGTATTTCAACATAGTATTTTCACGTACCTTTGGCAATTGATAATTATACTTTTCCAGTATCTCTAAAGCAATAGGCAACAATGGTATCGAAACTTTATGTGCTCTTTTCTTTTGCACTATTTCCAATATCTTCCCATTATCAAAGTCTTTAATAGTACCATTATTTAACAATTGCATATCACTGAACCTCTGCCCTGTCCAACATTGTAATACAAAAACATCTCTAGCCTTTTCCTCTAAGCCTTTGAGTTCTAAAGCATACATTCTGCTTACTTCTTCTTCTGACAGATATATTTCATTATCATCACCTTCTCTACTTTTGGGCTTCTTATACTGATTCAACTTTGCTGCAGAAGTGTCTATTAAGCCGTATGGTTCTGCTCTCTTTATAATTGAAATTAAAGCAGTTACTTTATTACCAACAGTACTTGTTTTAGTAGTCTTACCCTTACCGACCTGTCTATTAAATAGATAAGTCTCATAATCTTTGATTAGAGCCAAATTTATATCTGCAAACGTTATACCCTCTCTACCTGTTTTCTTAAGAAATTCTTCAAATACCTTTAAATGTCCCCAATAAATAGCCAATGTATTCCTTTGTCCATCTGATTTTATCGTTTTATCTTGGCTAATAGCTCTACGAAGCCACTGAACAGGCTTCTGCAATTCTTGTTGTTTCATTATTTTATCTTTGTAAATATATTTCTTTAATAAAAATAAGCTATTATCAATCTCATTTGGATTATCGCAAATATAACGCTTAAAATCAACAAAATCAGCTTTGAGTTTATTTATCTCATCGTTTACTATTGCGTTATTTATATTATCCAACTCGGTTAGTCTTGGACTTACATACGCTTCCTGCTTTTTAGTATTCCATTGGTCGGGATACACCCTTACTCCTGTAGATAACTTTACCTGCTTTTTATTTATTCGGCATACCAGATATATATTCGTTGGTCTGTCACTTTTCGGCTTCCTCAAATTAAAACTAGCCCTAACTTCATTGAAAAAAATCTGCCCTAACATAATCTGTTCTTTAAAATGGTTCTTTTTTATCGTTCTTCACTTTGGTTCTTTTAGGGCTGAAATGTGACATATTGATAACCAAACCATATTTATAAGTTACTGATAACAAATAATTGTTACTTCCTTTTGAATGTGCAGGAAAAAAACTAATTTTACATCGAATTAACAAGATTGAATATGGACGACTTTTTTACATCAGAGGAAAAAAAGGAGCTTTTTTCACTCTACCGGCATTTGTTGCAATCTGCAGGAGATAGCATTTCCTGGAAGGATTGCCTAAAGTTAAAGAGACATCTTATCAAAGCGGCCCAGTGTAACGGTCTGCAACGCAATAACTTCGGGATGAATCCCGTCATCAGAGATTTACAAACGGCAGTGATCGTTGCCGAGGAAATCGGTATGAAAGGTTCGTGCCTGATCGGTATCATGTTGCACGAAATCGTGAAGGGGCATGTATTGTCTATCGACGAGGTGAACGCCGAATATGGGGATGACGTAGCAAGTATCATCAAGGGATTGGTGAAAACGAACGAGCTGTATGCGAAGAGTCCGGCTATCGAGTCGGAAAACTTCCGTAATCTGCTGCTTTCTTTTGCGGAGGATATGCGTGTAATCCTGATTATGATTGCGGATCGTGTGAATGTGATGCGCCAAATCAAGGACACGGGCAACGAGGAGGACCGGCTCAAAGTGGCGAACGAGGCTGCTTACCTGTATGCTCCGCTGGCACATAAGCTGGGATTGTACAAGCTGAAATCGGAACTGGAAGATTTGTCTCTCAAATATACGCAGAAGGAAACGTACTATTTTATCAAGGATAAGCTGAACGAGACGAAGGCGTCCCGCGACAAGTATATCGCTGCTTTTATCGAACCGATCCAGAGGAAGGTGTCGGAAGCAGGATTGAAGTTCGACATCAAGGGGCGTACCAAGTCGATTCATTCGATATGGAACAAGATTCAGAAGCAGAAAACGTCTTTTGAGGGGATTTATGACTTGTTCGCCATCCGTATCATCCTCGATTCGGAGCCGGACCCGGCTAAGGAGAAGCAGGAATGCTGGCAGGTTTATTCGATTGTTACGGATATGTACCAGCCGAACCCGAAGCGTCTGCGCGACTGGCTCTCTATCCCGAAAAGCAATGGTTACGAGTCGTTGCACATCACTGTGATGGGCCCGGAAGGGAAATGGGTGGAAGTGCAGATACGTACCCGCCGCATGGACGAGATCGCGGAACGCGGATTGGCTGCTCACTGGAGATATAAAGGTATCAAGGGTGAAACGGGTCTGGACGAGTGGTTGACTTCTGTGCGGGAGGCGTTGGAGAATGCAGACAACGATTCACTGAAAGTGATGGATCAGTTTAAGATGGATCTCTACGAGGATGAAGTGTTTGTCTTCACGCCCAAGGGGGATTTGTTCAAGCTCGCCAAAGGGGCTACGGTATTGGATTTTGCTTTCCATATCCATAGTAAGTTGGGATGCAAGTGTATCGGCGCGAAAGTGAACGGCAAGAATGTGCAGCTCAAACAGAAACTGAACAGCGGCGACCAAGTGGAGATCATGACTTCAAACACCCAGACGCCGAAGCAGGACTGGCTGAACATCGTGACGACTTCCAAAGCGCGCACCAAGATAAGGCAGGCTCTCAAAGAGATGGTGGCACGCCAGCACGCTTTTGCCAAGGAGACGCTGGAACGGAAATTCAAGAATCGTAAGTTGGAATATGATGAAGCGACCATGATGCGCCTCATCAAGCGTTTGGGCTTCAAGAATGTGACGGAGTTTTATCAGCGGATTGCCGACGGTGGACTGGACGTTAACGAGATTCTGGATAAGTATGTGGAGCAACAGAAGCGGGACAGTGATACGCACGATGAAATTGTGTATCGCAGTGCCGAAGGGTATAACTTGCAGGCTGCGCAACAAGAGGAAACGACGTCTAAGGAAGATGTTCTGGTAATCGATCAGAATCTGAAAGGGTTGGAATTCAAGTTGGCTAAATGTTGTAATCCGATTTACGGGGATGATGTGTTTGGTTTCGTTACGGTAAGCGGTGGTATCAAGATACACCGGGCGGACTGTCCGAATGCCAATCAGATGCGCGAACGTTTCGGTTATCGTATTGTGAAGGCTCGTTGGGCGGGGAAATCGGTAGGTACGCAATATCCTATCACGCTGCGGGTTGTAGGGCATGATGATATTGGTATCGTGACTAATATCACTTCTATTATATCCAAAGAGAATGGTATCACGCTGCGCTCCATCGGTATTGACTCGAACGACGGTTTGTTCTCCGGAACACTGACGGTCATGGTGGGTGATACGGGACGTTTGGAGGCTCTTATCAAGAAATTACGTACTATAAAGGGAGTAAAACAAGTTAGCCGGAATTAATTCCGGCTACTCTCCTATCTTACTTTCTTCTTTATATAATAAGGATAGGTAATCAATGCAAAGAAGAGTAAAGCAATGGATGCTACTATCTGTCCGGTATGTAGCATCTTATCTGTATCCAATTCCATGTAGCAGGCGGTAGCGATTCCCAGGGAAATGCCGATTTCGGTTGCCAGCAGATGGGTGGTGTTGGCTGTTCCGCGTTGGCAATGGTGGGATAGCTTTACGAACATCACCAGAAATTCCGGCAGGATAAAGCCTAAGCCCAGTCCTAAGAGTACGGAGGAAATGCCTATGGAGATGTCTGTATTCAGTAGGGACATGGCTACGATTTCCAATCCGAGTCCTATAATGACCAGTCGCAGTGTTTTCTCTTTCAGGAAAAACAGACGTGCAAAGAACAGGGAAACGATGTATCCGAGGGCTGTTCCTACAAAGAACGGTACGGGGATTCCTGTGTTTCCGAGTACGAAATCGTTTAGGAAAGGGTGTACCATGGGAACCAGCAGTCCCGGAATGAAGGTTATCAGGATCAGATTGATGGCAGGAACCCATCCACGAAGCAATAGGAAGCGGTCGAAGGAATAGAGTTTGGTGACAATCGGCGCACGGAAAGGTACGTAGACTCCTGATAACATGAGGATTCCGACAGCTCCGGTTATGACAGATACAGTGAGCAGGGTTTGGAAGGATTGGCTTTGATAAAGCCATACTCCGAGGATAATGCCTGCGATCATTCCCATACGTGCCATCCAGGAGAAACTGACGTTTCCCGCACTGCGCAGTGTGGAGTTGGTGATGTCGATGGCCAATGTGATGCCGGCTGTTGTGCCTATGCCAAAGGCAAGCCCTTGCACGGTGCCCAACAGAATCAGTTCTGTGAGGTTGGTAACAAAGGCGTATCCGATGGTCGCCACTACCATCAGGGCAGCAGCAAACATACAGACGTACTTACGCTTGTATGCATCTACCAGATAGGCATGGAAAGGACCGATGAGGAACATCCCCAAGGTGAAAAAGAGAAAGATTACTCCTGTCTGTGCAGCCGGCACTCCGAGACGGTCGGCCATCTCTACGGAAAGCACCGGAAATAACACATACAAGGATATAAACAACAGCAAATTAGCTACACATATCCGCATAAAATGAACTGTCCACAATTTAACTGCCATATACTATATTTAATATTGTTCCTTCTCGTTGGGGAAGTAGCAATTCTTCACGTCAGAAACGTAACGGCTGATGGCATCGGTCATCACCGTGTACAAGTCAGCATAACGACGCAAGAAACGCGGACGGAATCCGTTGTTCATGCCAAGCATGTCCTGAATCACCAATACTTGACCGTCTACGTGGCCACCGGCACCGATACCGATAATAGGTATGGTCAGTTCGGATGCTACGCGTTCGGCAAGGGTTGCGGGAATCTTTTCGAGTACAATGGCAAAACAGCCTGCTTCTTCTAATAGATGGGCGTCGCGAATCAGTTTTTCGGCTTCGGCGTCGTCTTTGGCACGCACGGTATAGGTGCCGTATTTATTGATGGATTGAGGCATGAGTCCCAGATGTCCCATTACCGGAATGCCAGCACATACGATGCGTCTCACCGTGTCTATGATTTCTTCACCACCTTCGAGCTTCAAAGCGTCAGCGTGGCTTTCTTTCATGATACGGATGGCAGAAGCAAGTCCTTCCATCTCGTTGCCCTGATAGGATCCGAAAGGCATATCAACCACTACCATCGCACGTTTCACGCCGCGTACCACGGATTTGGCATGATAGATCATTTGGTCGAGTGTGATAGGAAGTGTTGTCACATTACCTGCCATTACATTGGAAGCGGAGTCGCCTACCAGGATTACGTCCATTCCCGCACCGTCTACAATCTGTGCCATTGTGTAATCATAAGCAGTCAGCATAGATATTTTTTCACCTCTCTGTTTCATTTCAACCAGGCGATGAGTAGTCACCTTTCTTGAGTCATCTGATATATAACCAGCCATGTCTTTTTAAATTAAAAATTAATGATTAAAAATTAAAACGACGTCAAGCGCCTTCAAAAATCGCGGCAAAGTTATAACATTTAATTCATAACAGAGAAGGAAATGCAAAAAATCCTTTCAAACACCTCGCTTGGATAGCTGGGGAGGCGGTTGGAAGGATTCTGTGAGGTATAATAAAAGCTCCTTAACAATATAAGGAAGCGATTTATCAAGTGCAATAATGCGTTTCGGATTTATTCTTTCTCTTAACGATGCAGGATCAGGAGCTTGTCGTAGGTCATGCCGGTGAAGTCGTCTATTATATAATGTGCTTTGCCAGTGATGGCTTCACGTGTATTGGTGGTGGCAAGTCCGATCACTGTTGCCCCGGAAGTCATTCCGGCTTGCAGGCCGTGGAAAGAATCTTCAAAGACGTAGGTGTTTTCGGGGGTGGCTTCAAAGATTTCCATCCCGAGCAGGAAGCAGTCGGGAGCCGGTTTGGAACGGGCAAACATCTCTCCGGTCAGGATGCGGTCTACCATTCCTTTAAATTCGGGGTGGGCATTGTAGACGTTAGCCATCTTCTCTTCGTTGGAGCTGGTGACTACGGCTATCTTTGCACCGTTACGGCGAAGATCGGCTATAAAGGCTTCTACTCCGGGGATGTATTCGTAGGACATCTTTTGCTCGTAAACGTAGAGTTCGGCGCTTATTTCAAGCTGGGCTTCGGGTTGGTCCGAGAAATACTTTTCATAGATTTGCAATAATGTCTGTCCCTTAATACGGCGGCCGAAATCTTCTTCATTCAGATATTTCCGTCCCTGCTCGTCCCAGAAGACTGTGTACTGCGTTTCTGTATCCATAATGACACCATCAAAATCGAAGAGTGCCGCAATCGTTTTCGTTGTATTCATATATAAACTTTCTTTTTACCTAAACGTTAAACCTTGTGTATCCGTCGTTGCAAAGTTCCGAATAATCATCGAATCAGGCAAATAATTCGTACCTTTGCAAAGCTAAAAAAAACGTAACATACGTTTTTATCCAACAAAATCTACTAGCGCATGAGCAAGAACGACCCACATATCTTAGGCAAAGAAAGTATCGGCAAATTGCTGTTACAATATTCCATTCCTGCAATTATCGGAATGACGATTACTTCTATCTATAATATTATTGATAGTATCTTCATCGGACATGGTGTAGGCCCAATGGCGATTGCCGGACTAGCCATCAGCTTTCCGCTGATGAATCTGGTGGTGGCTTTCTGTACATTGGTATCGGCGGGCGGTTCTACGCTGGCGTCTATCCGTCTGGGGCAAAAGGACATGAAGGGGGCTACGGAAATCTTGTCACACACGTTGATGCTCTGTATCACTAATTCGTTCTTCTTTGGTATTTTGTCTTTCATCTTCCTGGATGATATATTGGTTTTCTTCGGGGCCAGTAGCGAGACGCTTCCTTATGCGCGGAGCTTTATGCAGGTGATCTTATTGGGTACTCCTATCACTTATACGATGATTGGGTTGAACAACGTGATGCGTGCTACCGGATACCCGAAAAAGGCGATGTTGACTTCGATGGTGACGGTGGTAGCGAACATTATCCTCGCTCCTATCTTTATTTTCCACTTTGAATGGGGAATGAGGGGAGCTGCTACGGCAACGGTGATTTCACAGTTGATCGGTATGGTGTGGGTGGTGAGCCATTTTGTCAAGAAAGACAGTACGGTGCATTTTGAGGGGAATATCTGGAAGATGAAACGGAGGATTGTGGAGAGTATCTTCGCCATCGGTATGTCTCCTTTCCTGATGAATGTGTGTGCGTGTGCCATTGTGATTATCATCAATAACAGTCTGCAAAATTACGGGGGCGATATGGCGATTGGTGCTTATGGGATTATTAACCGTTTGCTGACGCTTTATGTGATGATTGTGTTAGGTCTGACGATGGGTATGCAGCCTATTGTGGGGTATAACTTCGGAGCACAGAAGATAGACCGTGTGAAACAGACATTGCGACTGGGGATTATCTCCGGGGTCGTGATTACCAGTAGCGGGTTTATTATCTGCGAGTTCTTCCCTCATGCCGTATCGGCTCTTTTCACGGATAGCGATGAATTGATTGATTTGGCCGTAGACGGTATCCGGCTGGCTGTATTGATGTTCCCGTTTGTAGGGGCGCAGATTGTGATTGGTAACTTCTTCCAAAGTATCGGGAAGGCTAAAATAAGTATTTTCCTTTCGCTGACGCGACAGTTGCTTTATCTTTTGCCTTGCTTGCTGCTCTTTCCCAACTGGTGGGGATTGGAAGGTATCTGGATTAGTATGCCGGTATCGGATGCATTGGCGTTTATTACGGCGGTTGTCAGTCTGATGATTTACATTAAGAAAGTGTCTAAACAACATCCGGAAACGGTAGCGGAATAAAGCATTAACTGCTTTACTCCGCCTGTTGGTTTTTATTCTTTATTCTGCTTTGATGCTCTTTACGGGGTTTTCATTGGCAACGTGCCAGGCTTTCACTACCACGCAAGCCACGATAACCAATAGTACCAGCAGGGCTATTCCTATAAAAAGTAACAGATCCATATCAATTCGTTCGCTAAACTGTTCCAACCATATTTGGCCTGTAAAATAGGAAGCGGCAGTACCTATCAGCACAGAGATTACGGAGATATTCAGAATGTCGTATATCAATAGTTTCAGGATGCCGGAGGCCTCTGCCCCATTCACTTTGCGTATGGCTATTTCCTTGCTGCGGCGTTGAGTTTCTCCATTCACATAGCCAATCAATCCCGTGATGACAATAAGCAGGATGAAGCAGGACGAAATCCAGACTGCGTTACGGAAACGGTATACGCTCTTATAGCCTTCGCGAATCATGCTGTCTACTGAATTGAAGTTCAGGGCTACATTCGGGAATGTTTTTGCCACACATTCGTTCAAGCGTTTCAGGTTCTCGTCATAGGGTTCTTTTAGACGAACATTGATGGTGTGATTGGCCGATTCTTTATCGGCAATCAATACGATAGGAGACTGACTGGAATAGAAACTTCTATTACGAATATCATCAAACACTCCCACGATGGTACCTTCTACCCCACTCACTGATTTTCCTACGGCACCATCGGTCCATTTCATCAAACGAACGAGTTCTTTATTTACCAATAGATCGCCTTTTTTCTTGATGGTAGTGCCTTCTGTTATTCTGATTCCCATCACATTCGGATAATCATAGTCGCACATATTGAAATTAAGGGTGGCAATGCGTTTGCCGTCGTTACCAATCAATCCACGTGTCCAATATTCTCCCAGTACGCTGTGTGTGGATGCCGATACCCCGTCCACCATCGGTTGGCGGAGCAACTCGTCTTTTACATGTTCTACTGTTTCGCCGGACATCCAGGTTTCGGCTTCTACCAGTCCCGGAATCTTGATTCCCATATCTCCATTCATCAGGTGAGAATATTGTAACAGGGTAACCAGCAATAATCCGAGTACAAAGGAGGTACCCGTGAACTGGACAAATAGTAATGAACGTTTCCATCCTCTTTTTCCATCCGTATAGTGCCGGAATACCTGCGTGACGGGAATACGTGAGAACAGTTTTCCCGGTATGCCTCCTGCCAGGAGGAAAAGGACTACTACAGTGAGCAAGGGTATCCAAATGATGTCCCAGGCAAACAGTGAGGCAAGGCTGGTTCCCAACAGGTCTTCGATCAATTCGCCCATGTTGATTATCAACAGGAAGCTAAACAGGACGGATAGTAGAACCAATACTCCGGTTTCTGCCAGAAACATGCCAAAGATGTTTCCGGAACTGGCTCCACTGCATTTATGCACTCCTACGCTTTTTGCACGACGACTGATAGTGGCTATTGAAATCAACATATAATTCATGATGGCTACAAAAAACACTGAAAAGCCGAGGAAGCCGAATATCATCAAACGTTTCTGGGTATCGGCAGAATCCAGATGGCGTTTCGAAAGAGGAACAACGCTGTATTCCAACTTCCAGTCATCCCATTGCAAGGGGCTGTATTTTGCCATTACTTGTTGAATTTTGCTGTTCACCTTGTCTATATCCGACGCATGACGCAAGCGTGCAAAGGCATAAAAGATATCATTCCCATTCCAACCGTTACCACTCGCATAGCGACCATCGCGGTGGATGGTAATCACAAAGTCACGGGAGAGCATCGAATTTTCGGGTATGTCTTTATAGACGCCGCGAATTGTGAGCTCCAACTGCTTGTCGGCCGAAAGGGTTTTCCCAATAGGGTCTGCGCTACCGAATGTTTCACGGGCAAAATGTTCTGATACAAATATGCTATTCGAGATGATGAGATCTTTCGCGTTCCCTTTTAGTACGGGTATACCCATCGTTTCAAAGAAACAGGTGTCGACCATCATGTAATTTGCTTTTGACAGCAGTTTGTCTTCCTTATAAATATGATAAAACTGGGAAGGAAGTACACAGGTGGCTGATTCTATTTCTTCAGGCATATCCTGCGCCAAGGTAAAAGCTACCGGATCACAGACGGTATAGTCATAATTCATTCCGTCATCACCCTGCACTTCGCCGGTCGTCATATTCTGTGCCGCTATTCTCGCCATTATCAGATTCTCCGCTTCCGGGTAACATTTCTCATAGCTCATCTCAAAAGCTATTTGCGAGAAAAGCAAGATGCCAACTGTTAGTCCTAAAGAAAGGGAGAGCACTCTTACGATATTCAAAGTACGCTCATGCAGTAATGTACGTATGCTATAATAGATTTGTCTCATACTTGCTTCTGATCTGGTTTATGCTATCACACTGGCTACCAGGCTGCCGTCGAACAAATGAACTGTACGATGGGCAAAGGATGCGTCGTGTTGTGAGTGTGTCACCATGATGATGGTTGTTCCTTCTTTATTCAGTTCGGTCAACAGGTTCATCACTTCTGCCCCATTCTTTGAGTCGAGGTTACCGGTCGGCTCATCGGCGAGAATCAGTTTCGGGTTGGTCACTACGGCACGGGCAATGGCGACACGTTGTTGCTGACCACCGGAAAGTTGTTGCGGAAAGTGTTTGGCACGATGGCTGATGTTCATCCGTTTCAGAATGTCTTCTACCATGCGGCGGCGTTCGGATGCTTTAAAGCCCAGGTATGTCAGAGGAAGTTCTACATTCTCGTAAACATTCAGCTCGTCGATCAGGTTAAAGCTCTGGAATACGAATCCGAGTTTGCCCTTACGCACATGGGTACGTTCTTTCTCTTTCAATCCGCCCACTTCTTCACCCATCAAGCGGTAGGAACCTTCGGTGGGGTTATCGAGCAAACCCAGAATATTCAACAAAGTGGATTTACCACAACCGGAGGGGCCCATAATGGCTACAAACTCTCCCTCTTTTACTTCAAGGTTTACGTGATTCAAGGCAACTGTCTCTACTTCGGAAGTACGGAATACTTTACTGATGTTGTTTATTTCAATCATACTCTTTTTATTTATGTTTTTAATTATTCACTTTTAAGGCTATTCACCGGATTTTCATTGGCAATCCGCCACGATTTCCAAAGTACGCAGGCTACGATAACGAGAAGATTTACAATCGCTATCAGTACATACGCCGCCCAACTGACAGGCACGTGCTCGGCAAACATATCCATCCACATATCATTGACGTACCATGATGCCGCTACACCGATCACAACGGCTGCAACGGCTACATAGAGCACATCTTTCACCAACATTTCCAGAATGCCGGAGGCTTCGGCACCATTGACTTTACGTATGGCAATCTCTTTGGAACGGTGGCGGACTTCATCGGTTGTGTAGCCTATCAATCCCATCATCATCACAAAGAACATGGTAACCGCCGCCAGTATGGTAGCATTGCTGAAGACGCGGATGGAGTTATAACTCTCTTTTATCATCTGCTCCATCGAACGGAAATCGACCGTTTTATCGGGGAAAGCGTCTGCCGATACTTTATTCAGTTTCTGAAGATTCTCTGCAAAAGGTTCTTTCAGCCGGACATGAACACAGTTTCCGAAATTCTTGGTACTCATCAGGATGAAGGGTGCTTGCGGGTTGGTGAAATTACCGATCCGGAAGTCTTTAATCACTCCCACTACTTTACATACGTAGCCTGAATTATAGACAGTACGGTTCAATAGCTCTGTTCCCCAATGCATCCATTCGCCGTATGTTTCATTGATGGCTACTTCGTTTTCATTCCGTGGCATACGCCCCTCCTTCATCACCATACCCATCATCTTTGGATAGTCTTCCATCATTTCGCAAAAACGGGAGGAGAAAAGTGATTGTCCACTTTCATCCTGAATCATCGTTCCACTATAACTATAGACGGGATGGGAATCGGCACTGGACACGGACTCTACATAAGGCAGGCCACGGAAGAAAGTCAGGGCATAGTCCTGGTTTTCTTTATTGCCGAAATCAGTATTGGCTACGACAACGCGCTTCGGATTGTATCCCAGGTCTTTGTTCAAGACATAGTAGTATTGCAGCATCACCACATACATCAATCCGCAGATGAAAGCTACGCCGGCAAACTGCACGAATAATAGCGGGCGTTTCCATCCTTTTTTTCCTTCTGTGTAGCGGCGGAAGACTTGTGAAACGGGGATTCTGGCAAAGATGCGTCCGGGCAGTGCTCCTCCTATGAGGAACAGGATAGCTACCGTCAGCAGGGGTACCCAAAGACGGTCTAAAGAGAACAGGGCTCCGAGTTCAACGGCGGTTGTGTCTTCTATAAAGTCGCGGAAGTTCAGTAAGATTAATCCCATCAATAGCAAGGCGAAGAGAATAATGATAGCTGTTTCCAATAGGAACATTCCCAGGATTTTGCCGCTGCCTGCACCGCTACACTTATGTACGCCGATGGCTTTGGCACGGTATGAGAGTGAAGAGATGGAGATCAGTACGTAGTTCAAGGTAGCGATAAAAAGGATGATTATTCCCAAGATAGACATGATGTTCCGCATCCGCTTCACGTCCGGTTCTTCCCTGTATACATCACGGATCGGCTTTACAAAAGCGGTATAACCTACCACTTTCTGGTCTTCCGCAGGACGATATTTCTTTATCAGGTCATTCAACCGTGCATTCACCACGGATTTGTCTGCTCCGGGACGAAAACGGATAAATGCGATCCAGCTATCGCCTCCCCTCCAGGAGTAATTTCCCCATCCACGGCTCCATACGGTAGGCAGAGAAATCACTGCATCCGGTCTGACGGTAGCATTTTCGGGTATGTCGGCGTACGTGCCTTTCACTGTCAGTTCTATTTCTTTATTATAGGAGATTACTTTGCCTATCGGGTTTTCTTGGTCGAACATCTTACGCGCCAACCGGTCACTAAGAAAGACAACATCTTTCTGCATCAGTTCTTTTTCCGGAACACCGCTCAAAACATCGATACCCATAGTTTGAAAGAATAGTGAATCGGCTGTCACTTTGTTAGCTTCAAAACGGACACTTCCATAATAAAGAGGGGCACTCATCCAGACACAATAGCTGGTGGCTGCTTCCACTTCTTTAGGAAAGTTCTCCTGTATGGCACCCGCCACCGGTCCGCAGTTCATTTCCTGCGGCTCAAAGGTTTGGCCATTGGCGGAAAAGACGGAGAAGATCTGATACAGGTTATCATAATCTTTGAAGCATTTGTCAAAGCTCTGTTCGAAAGCCACGCGGGCAAACAACAGGATGCTCATCGTCAGCCCCAACGCCAAAGAGAGGATTTTGATAACGTTGGAACCATGCCCCCGCAATAAAGTACGGATCACATAATAGATTTGTTTCATATTATATTTTATTTCTGTTTTTTCTATTTTCAAGAATGCAGAAAGCATGCCAAAAAAGAATAACAATTCATTATCAAGTGTTTATCATTTCAACCTTTCTGAATATTGTCTAAAAATTAGACAGTACCGTCTAATTTTTAGACAACCGGGAGACTATTCCATTTCTCCTTTAAATTGTTCCAACAGTCTCTATTATCCATGGGGAGATTGTCCATCCCGATAGAAAACTTTATCTTTGCATCTAGTTTTCTAAACTATTAAAGTAATGATGAAGAGGAAGAATTTATATGCACTGTTTTCGTGCCTGTTCCTTTCGGGATGCGGTATGATAGACTATCATCCGTATGACGTCCGCATCAGCGGAGAAACAGAGGTCAACGCCCACAATATGGAAAGAATAGAAGCAAATTGCCAGGGTAAAACTACGATACGGTTCGTGACAATGGGCGACTCACAACGATGGTATGACGAAACGAAAGATTTTGTAAAAGCAATCAATCAACGAAATGATATTGACTTCGTTATCCACGGAGGGGATATGAGTGACTTCGGACTGACTAAGGAATTTCTTTGGCAAAGGGATATCATGAACGGACTTCATGTGCCTTATGTGGCTCTGATCGGAAATCATGACTGTCTGGGAACGGGAGCGGAAACCTACAAGGCTGTATTCGGCCCCACAAACTTCTCTTTCATCGCAGGAGATGTGAAGTTTGTCTGCCTGAATACCAACGCTTTGGAGTATGATTACTCCGAACCTGTACCGGACTTTACCTTTATGGAAAATGAGATAACGAACAGGCGGGATGAGTTTGAAAAAACGGTCATTTGTATGCACGCGCGTCCCTATACGGATGTGTTCAATGATAATGTGGCAAAAGTATTCCAACACTATGTCAAACAGTATGCAGGAATACAGTTCTGCACGGCCGCCCATACCCATCACCATCAGGACGATGTGATTTTTGATGATGGAATACATTATGTTACCAGTGATTGTATGGATTACCGTACTTATCTGGTATTTACAATAACTCCGGAAAAATACGAATATGAGCTGGTTAAATACTAATTATATCTTACGCGCGGGAGTACTGTCCGTGCTTCTCCTGCTTCCCGGTCTGATGTCTGCTACCTGCAAGAGGGATACAATCATCAACAACTACAAGGATGATTCGCTCCGTTTTATCATCAAGGATGATTCAATTATCACCTTTCGTAACGGGGAGTCTTCATTCACCATTATCAAAGCGGACTCCGTGTTGCCTGCCACACCGAAGCACACCAAACATACCCGCTACGATAATCGGGTTCACCGTTTCCGCAGAAACTGGGAACGGATTATCCCGACTCATTCCAAAATACAATATGCCGGAAATATGGGATTGCTCTCTTTCGGTACAGGATGGGATTATGGAAAACGTAATCAGTGGGAAACGGATGTATTGCTCGGATTCATTCCGAAATATTCTTCGAAGAAAGCAAAAGTGACCATGACGCTCAAGCAGAACTATATGCCCTGGAGCATTAATATTGGAAAAGGATTCTCGACAGAGCCTCTTGCCTGTGGTCTTTATGTGAATACCGTATTTGGAAATCAGTTCTGGGTGAACGAACCGGAACGTTATCCGAAAGGGTATTATGGTTTCTCAAGCAAAGTGCGTTTCCATGTCTTTATGGGACAACGCCTGACCTATGACATTGACCCGCAACGTAGATTTATGGCCAAGTCTGTAACCTTTTTCTATGAAATAAGTACGTGTGACCTTTATGTGATTAGTGCGGTAAACAATAGTTATCTCCGTCCACGTGACTACCTTAGTTTATCATTCGGATTGAAGTTCCAGTGGTTATGATTGGAGACACAAGGGGGATAAAATCAATTTTGAATTACGATTCTTGAATTATCACATCCTTTTTTCGTAAGTTTGCGCTTTACAAACTTGAACGAAAATGAGTAAATCTGGAACAATCATCATTGTAGACGACAATAAAGGGGTGCTGACTGCCATACAAATCCTTTTAAAAAGTTATTTTTCAAAGGTCGTTGCACTCTCCTCGCCTGTCACCCTGACGAGCGTCCTGCGGGAGGAAATGCCGGAAGTGGTATTGCTGGACATGAATTTCACATCGGGCATCAATACCGGCAATGAGGGATTATTCTGGTTACATGAAATAAAAAAAGTACGTCCGGATCTTCCGGTCGTACTTTTTACGGCTTATGCCGATATTGAACTGGCTATCCGGGGTATTAAAGAAGGAGCAACGGACTTTATCGTCAAACCCTGGGACAACCAGAAACTGGTGGAAACGCTGCAAACTGCAGCAACCTCTACGCACAACGATAGGAAAACGGCAAGTAAAGAAAAGCCTGTTCACTCGCCTATGTACTGGGGAGAAAGCAAGGTTATGCAACAACTACGGGCTTTGATTAAAAAGGTTGCCGTCACCGATGCCAACCTCTTGATAACGGGTGAAAACGGAACGGGAAAAGAGATGCTGGCACGGGAAATCCATGCGCTTTCCAACCGCAAATATAAAGAAATGATTGCTGTGGATATGGGAACCATCACCGAATCTTTATTCGAGAGTGAGCTTTTCGGACATATAAAAGGGTCGTTCACTGATGCACACGCCGACCGGACAGGTAAGTTCGAGGCTGCCGAAAAGAGTACGCTGTTTCTCGACGAAATAGGAAACTTGCCCTACCATCTGCAAGCAAAGCTACTAACCGCCATCCAACGGCGAAGCATTGTGAAAGTGGGAAGTAACACGCCAATTCCTATTGATATCCGACTGATATGTGCCACGAACCGGAACCTGCAGGAGATGGTAGCGAAAGGCGAATTCCGGGAAGACTTGCTCTACCGCATCAATACCATTCATGTGGAAATTCCTCCCCTGCGCGAACGGAAAGAGGATATTATCCCATTGGCCGAACGATTTATGGTTCACTTCTGCAAGCAATATGACAAGTCGTTGATGAAGTTCACTCCCGAAGCAAAGGATAAATTGACTGCGCATCCCTGGTATGGTAATATCCGCGAATTGGAGCACGTCATCGAAAAGGCGGTTATCATCAATGACAGTCCGCTGATTCCTGCTGAATTATTCCAATTATCCGTACCACGGATAGCCATTCAGGAACAGAGTATCTCCACCCTGGAAGAAATGGAAGTGCAGATGATACGGAAAGCGCTCGATGCCTGTGCGGGAAATCTATCGGCAGTGGCCGCTCAACTGGGAATAACCCGGCAGACGCTCTATAACAAGATGAAAAAATTCGGATTATGAGCTCACTGATCCAACAACTGGGGATTCGGTACTGGTTCAGAGTTTTGCTGACTGTACTTTTCTGTATATCGACCGTCTGGTTCGGTATTCATCAATCATACGGTTGGCTGGGCGTCAGTCTTTGTCTGCTGGTACTTAGCATCATCTGGCAAATCCGCCTGTACCAGCTTCACACCAAGCAGGTGCTTTTCATGATTAACGCGCTTGAAAATAATGATAACACTTTTCATTTTCCCGAAGAAAACGGTACTCCCGAAAGCCAAAAGATCAACCGGGCACTCAACCGGGTGGGACATATCTTATATAATGTAAAAGCGGAAACCGCACAACAAGAGAAATATTACGAGCTGATTCTGGATTTTGTCAGTACAGGATTGCTGGTACTCAATGACAATGGGGCTGTTTATCAGAAGAACAAGGAGGCACTCCGTCTTTTGGGGCTGAATATATTCACGCATATCCATCAGTTGAGTAAAGTAGACACTACGCTCATGGAGAAAATAGAGAACTGCCGTCCCGGAGACAAACTGCAAGTGATATTTCACAACGAACGGGGAACCGTTAATCTATCCATACGTGTATCGGAAATCAATGTGCGCAAAGAGCATCTGCGTATTCTGGCTCTGAACGACATCAATACCGAACTCGATGAAAAGGAAATAGATTCATGGATTCGCCTGACACGGGTTCTGACGCATGAAATCATGAATTCGGTCACTCCTATCACTTCTCTTTGTGACACTCTTCTTTCCATGTCCGAGGATAAAGACGAAGAGATCAGTCACGGGTTGCAGACCATCAGCACCACAGGAAAAGGGTTGCTCTCTTTTGTAGAATCTTACCGGCAGTTTACACGCATACCTGCACCGGAACCGTCATTGTTCTACGTGAAAGCGTTCATAGAAAGGATGATTGAACTTGCCCGCCATCAGAATCCGTGTGACACCATTTGTTTCCACACGGAGATTTCTCCTGCGGACTTAATTCTGTATGCGGATGAAAACCTCATCGCCCAGGTGGTTATCAATCTTCTGAAGAATGCCATCCAGGCAATCGGCAGCCAGCCGGATGGTAGAATCGAGCTTCGGGCTTATTGCAATGATATGGAAGAAATATGGATCGAGATCAAAAACAACGGTCCTGAAATCCCGTCGGAAATAGCAGAGCATATCTTTATTCCTTTCTTCACCACCAAAGAAAATGGTAGCGGAATCGGACTTAGTATTTCACGACAGATCATGCGTCTTTCGGGCGGGAGTCTCACTCTGCTGCGGGAGAAAGAAACAACGTTTATTTTAAAATTCAAATAACTATTGATATATGATACCTGTACTCGTCAACAATCCCTTATTTCGAGGGATCACTCCGGAAAGACTTTTTGCCGATCTGGAAGAGATCAGTTTCCATACACGTTCTTATAAGAAAGGAGAAATCCTGGCTCAACAGGGAGCTGTGTGTAATCGCCTCGTCATCCTGACCAAAGGAAGCGTGCGTGGAGAGATGATTGATTATTCGGGGCGTCTTATCAAAGTGGAGGACATCGCTGCTCCAAGAGCGATTGCCCCTCTGTTTCTGTTCGGTGAGGAGAACCGCTATCCGGTGGAAGTGACTGCCAACGAACCGACAGAGGTTATCGAACTTCCTAAATCAAGTGTATTGAGTTTATTCCGTAAGAACGAGCAGTTTTTGGAAAACTATATGAATCTTTCTGCCAATTATGCACGGACTTTATCGGATAAGCTTTTCTTTATGTCGTTTAAAACGATTCGTCAGAAACTTGCTTCGTACTTGCTCCGATTATACAAACAGCAACAACAGACGCATATCACCCTCGACCGTTCACAACAGGAATTGAGTGATTATTTCGGAGTATCCCGTCCTTCCCTCGCCCGTGAACTGGCGCACATGCAGGAAGATGGATTATTGATAGCCGATCGCAAGCATATCACTATTTTACAGAAAGAACAACTGGTACGGCTTATTCAATAATAGGAGCAGTTTAAAGATTTATGAATCGAATAATGAGTGTTTTAGATAAAAAATATTCATTGTTGTAACATTGGTTACAGAATCACCTGAAACTTTTCCTCTACTTTTGCGTTCAATAAATAAAATATTGGACTAATTAAAAACGTAAAAGTTATGAGTATGTTCTGTTATCAATGTCAAGAAACCGCAATGGGTACCGGCTGTACCTTGAAAGGTGTGTGCGGTAAAACGTCTGAAGTGGCTAACCTGCAAGATTTACTACTCTTCGTAGTACGTGGAATTGCTGTCTACAACGAACATCTGCGTAAAGATGGACATCCTTCCGAACAAGCAGACAAATTTATCTATGATGCTTTGTTCATTACCATCACCAACGCCAATTTTGATAAAGTGGCTATCACTGAAAAAATCAAAGAAGGACTGAAACTGAAAAATGAACTTGCCAACAAGGTAAAGATCGAAAATGCTCCCGACGAATGTCTTTGGAATGGAAGCGAAGATGAGTTTGAAGAGAAATCAAAAACTGTCGGTGTGCTTCGCACTCCCAACGAGGATATCCGCTCACTGAAAGAACTTGTACACTATGGCCTGAAAGGAATGGCTGCCTACGTAGAGCATGCGCATAACCTGGGCTACGAGTCACCGGAAATATTTGCTTTCATGCAACATGCCTTGTCTGAACTGACCCGCAATGATATTACAGTGGAAGAACTGGTTCAGCTGACTTTGGAAACAGGAAAGTATGGAGTATCGGCAATGGCACAGCTGGATAAAGCGAATACCAGCAGCTACGGAAATCCGGAAATCTCACAAGTGAGTCTCGGTGTACGCAATAATCCGGGTATATTAATCAGCGGACATGACTTGAAAGACCTGGAAGAGTTATTGGAACAAACAGAGGGTACAGGAGTAGATGTATATACTCACAGCGAAATGTTGCCTGCACATTATTATCCTCAACTAAAGAAGTACAAGCATCTGGCAGGAAACTACGGAAACGCCTGGTGGAAGCAGAAAGAGGAATTTGAAAGTTTCAACGGTCCTATCTTGTTCACAAGTAACTGTATCGTTCCGCCACGTGCAAATGCCAGCTACAAGGATCGTATTTACATCACAGGAGCCTGCGGCTTGGACGGGGCACATTACATCCCCGAACGTAAAGACGGAAAACCGAAAGATTTTTCTGCACTGATTGCTCATGCTAAACAATGTCAGCCACCGGTAGCCATTGAAAACGGAACGATTATCGGAGGATTCGCTCATGCACAGGTGACAGCCCTGGCAGATAAAGTGGTGGACGCCGTGAAAAGCGGAGCTATCCGTAAATTCTTTGTAATGGCAGGATGCGACGGACGTATGAAGAGCCGTGAATACTATACGGAATTTGCTCAAAAATTACCTGGTGACACCGTGATTCTTACTGCCGGTTGTGCCAAGTACAGATATAATAAACTGGCTTTAGGTGATATCAACGGCATTCCGAGAGTGTTGGATGCAGGACAATGTAACGACAGTTACTCATTGGCCGTCATCGCTTTAAAACTGAAAGAAATCTTCGGATTGGATGATGTGAATCAGTTGCCTATCGTATACAACATCGCTTGGTACGAACAAAAGGCGGTCATTGTTTTATTGGCATTACTGGCTTTGGGAGTGAAACACATTCATTTGGGTCCTACACTTCCCGCTTTCCTTTCACCGAATGTCAGGAACGTATTGATCGAACAATTCGGGATCGGAGGTATCAGTACAGTGGATGAAGATATTGTGAAGTTTCTATCATAAATGATAAGGAAACAGAAGGGTATTTTACAAGCAGATTCTCTTCTACAAAATAGTGACGGTATTTGATAAGGATAGTGACGGTATACAACAACCATACCGTCACTATTTCCATCATATACGTCACTATCTTTTTTTCTATATTAGGAGGACTCCTGCTTAATCAGGAGTCCTGCATTTACTCCCGCATAGTGGATGTTTTTTTGAATAGAATTTCAATCCTCTCTGGGTAATATTAAATTGAGAACTACTCCCACCAAAGCTGCCAGTCCAATGCCGGACAATGAAAAATCGCCCCAATTAAAAGCAGCGCCACCAATGCCGACAGTCAGTGTCAAAGATACAATGATTATATTTCTGGTACGGCTCAAATCAATGCAATTATTCACAAGATTACCAATACCCGCACAAGCAATCGTTCCGAAAAGCAATAACATGATGCCGCCCAGTACCGCACTTGGAATGGATCTTAATAATGCACTGATTTTACCGATAACGGAGAATAAGATAGCGGAAATGGCAGCTATTCGGATCACTTGCGGATTAGTAATCTTTGTCAGTGACATGGCTCCTGTCACTTCCGAATAGGTAGTCACAGGAGGCCCACCCAGCAATCCGGCACAGAAACAGGCCAGACCATCACCCAATAAGGTGCGGTGCAACCCCGGATCTTTCACGAAATCTTTTCCGGTGACCGTATTAACGACATAAATATCACCAATATGTTCTATCACCGGAGCAATGGCTACCGGAATCATAAACAACACAGGTTCCCATGAGAATTTAGGAAAGACAAACTGCGGCAATCCAATCCAGGCAGCATCCCTGACACCGGACAAATCCAAATCGTAGAAAAGCCATGCAGCCAGATACCCTACTACAATTCCACAGAAGATAGGAATCAGTTTCAAAAGCCCTTTGGCTTTCATTGAAACAACGACTGCGGTAACCAACGAAAGCAGTGCCAGTACCCAGTTCTCTTTTGCCATATTCACTCCTGTTCCCGCCAGTGACAAACCTATCAGAATGATGACAGGTCCTATGACAACAGGAGGAAACAGCCGCTCAATCACCCTCACTCCCTGCCATTTGACAAGCGCACTCATCACAAAGTAAACTAATGCTACTCCAACCATGCCGGATAAGGTGCCGGGCAACCCATAAAGTTCTGTCGCTTTAATGATAGGCGCAATAAATGCGAAACTACTCCCCAGAAAGACAGGAACCTTTCCACGCGTAACCGCATGAAAGATAAGCGTACCAATACCTGCTGTAAACAGAGCTGTAGAAGGGTCAAGCCCTACCAATAACGGTACGAGTACCGTAGCACCGAAAGCTACAAACAAGAATTGTACCCCCACCACCCCTTTCCTCAAAGGTGTAAGATTATTTGAATCCATAAGTATAATGTAGATTATTCTTTGCAAAATTAGTCTTTTTAGACAATTTAACTCCCTTTTTTCACAAAAATACATCCAAAAAGAGTTTTTATTTGTTGTTAATAATGTGTAACTTCGCACGGTGAGAATTAATACGACAATTTTATAACTTTATAATATATTGCCTATGATATTTACAGCAGAAAACACCCTACTTATCGGTTCTATCTTACTTTTCGTCAGCATCGTTGTTGGAAAAACCGGATACCGCTTTGGAGTACCTACCTTATTATTGTTCCTCGTAGTAGGAATGTTGTTTGGAAGTGACGGCCTCGGCCTGCAGTTCCACGACGCGAAAGACGCCCAATTTATCGGTATGGTGGCCCTTAGTATTATCCTTTTCTCGGGAGGTATGGATACGAAATTCAGAGAAATCAAACCTATTCTAGGTCCCGGTATCGTGCTTTCCACTGTCGGAGTACTACTTACAGCTCTTTTCACCGGACTCTTTATCTGGTGGATATCAGGTATGAGCTGGTCAAATATTTATTTACCTATCACTACTTCCCTGCTTTTGGCCTCCACCATGTCATCTACGGATTCGGCTTCGGTGTTCGCCATTCTCCGTTCACAGAAGATGAACTTGAAACACAACCTTCGTCCCATGCTGGAACTGGAGAGCGGAAGTAATGACCCGATGGCCTATATGCTTACCATTGTCCTGATACAGTTTATTCAATCGTCAGGTATGGGAGTCGGAGCTATCGTAGGCTCTTTCGTCATCCAGTTTATCGTCGGCGCGGCTGCCGGATATGTACTTGGAAAGCTAGCTATCCGGATGTTAAATAAGCTCAATATTGATAATCAAGCCTTGTATCCCATCTTATTACTGGCATTTGTGTTTTTCACTTTCTCCATCACCGACTTACTGAAAGGTAACGGATACCTTGCCGTATATATCGCCGGTATCATGGTGGGAAACAATAAAATCATGCACCGTAAGGATATCTACACCTTTATGGACGGACTGACCTGGTTGTCGCAAATCATCATGTTCCTTTGCCTGGGATTGCTTGTCAACCCGCACGAAATGCTCGAAGTAGCTGCCGTGGCATTGTTGATTGGTGTTTTCATGATTATTATCGGGCGCCCGTTAAGCGTGTTCCTTTGTCTGCTTCCATTCCGGAAAATCACGATGAAATCACGTATTTTCGTATCTTGGGTAGGATTACGCGGTGCAGTTCCTATCATCTTTGCTACCTATCCGGTAGTGGCGGGCGTAGAAGGTTCGAACCTCATTTTCAACATTGTATTCTTTATTACCATTGTCTCATTGGTCGTACAGGGAACAACCATTTCTTTCGTCGCCCGGATTTTGAATCTTTCCAAACCGCTGGAAAAAACCGGTAACGACTTCGGAGTGGAACTTCCGGAAGAAATAGACTCTGATCTTAGTGACATGACTATCACCAAAAGTATGCTGGAAGAAGCAGACACATTGAAAGATATGAATCTTCCGAAAGGCACGCTGGTAATGATCGTGAAGCGCGGAGATGAGTTCCTGATTCCCAACGGAACACTGAAACTGCACGAAGGAGATAAACTATTACTTATTTCCGAAAAATCCAAAGAAGAAGATACTGATTCAGAATAACATCTGAAAAGAGTTATTCAGTACACTATAACTGATTCGTCTCCACGCATGGAACCTCTTGCCTTGGCAAGACATTCGTTTCATCTTCATGCGTGGAGACGAAATGTTTTATATAGGCCAATGAACTAGTTCTAAGGAAGAAACACGAATGACCTTTATCCGGCTGATAAAATTGTTCGCTCCCCCTCCGTTAATTAACCGTAAAACTTGAATTTAAAATTCGGTTTACATCTACGAAGTATTAATTTTGCGCAGTTTTAAACTAAATGTGCAAAAATCGAATGGAACAAGAACATCAGTTCATTGATTATATTGAGCAAAGCATCATCAAAAACTGGGACAAAGATGCCTTAACTGACTATAAAGGAATTACCCTCCAATATAAGGATGTAGCGCGTAAAATCGCTAAATTTCACATCGTCTTGGAGAGTGCCGGCATCCAGCCGGGAGATAAAATAGCCGTTTGCGGACGTAACAGTGCTCACTGGGCAGTTACTTTCCTGGCGACTATCACTTACGGAGCTGTTATTGTTCCCATTTTGCATGAATTCAAGGCAGATAATATTCATAATATCGTCAACCATTCCGAAGCCAAATTACTTTTCGTCGGCGACCAGGCATGGGAGAACCTGAATGAAGATGCCATGCCTTTGTTAGAGGGCATCGCTTCGCTGGCTGATTTCTCGGCATTAGTGTCCCGGAACGAAAAACTCACTTACGCTTTTGAACACCGGAACGCTATTTACGGTCAACAGTATCCCAAGAACTTTCGACCGGAACATATTTGTTACCGGAAAGATCGTCCGGAAGAACTGGCTATCATCAACTATACTTCCGGTACCACGGGTTACTCTAAAGGAGTGATGCTCCCCTATCGCAGTCTTTGGTCAAACGTGGCTTATTGCTTCGAAATGCTTCCCGTTAAACCGGGAGATCATATCGTTTCCATGTTGCCTATGGGACACGTGTTCGGTATGGTATATGATTTCCTTTACGGATTCTCTGCAGGTGCACACATCTATTTCCTGACGCGTATGCCGTCTCCAAAAATCATTTCCCAATCTTTCTCCGAAATCAAACCCAAAGTGATTTCTTGTGTACCGTTGATTGTGGAAAAGATTATCAAGAAAGATATTCTTCCTAAAGTAGACAGCAAAATCGGCAAGTTATTGCTGAAAGTGCCTATTGTGAACGATAAAATCAAATCGCTGGCACGACAGGCTGCCATGGAAATCTTCGGTGGAAACTTTGACGAGATTATTATCGGAGGTGCTCCTTTCAATGCGGAAGTAGAGGCTTTCCTTAAAAAGATAGGGTTCCCCTACACCATCGCTTACGGTATGACGGAATGTGGTCCGATTATTTGTTCCAGCCGTTGGGAAACACTGAAACTTGCTTCCTGCGGAAAGGCAACCAGCCGAATGGAAGTCCGTATTGACTCACCGGACCCGAAAACACATGCCGGAGAAATCGTATGCAGAGGAATGAATATGATGCTGGGATATTATAAAAATCCGGAAGCTACGGCGCAAATTATTGATGCTAACGGTTGGCTGCATACCGGTGACCTCGGTACGTTGGATGAAGAGGGTTATGTGACAGTCCGCGGACGTAGTAAGAACCTGCTTCTCACCTCTAGCGGACAGAATATCTATCCCGAAGAAATTGAAAGCAAGCTGAACAACATGCCGTATGTTTCGGAGTCACTGATCGTCTTACAGCACGAAAAACTGGTAGCCCTGATCTACCCGGATTTCGACGATGCTTTCGCTCATGGATTGCAGCAGACGGATATTCAGAAAGTAATGGAGCAAAACCGTATCGAATTGAATCAACAGCTTCCTAACTATTCTCAAATAAGCAAGATTAAAATCCATTTTGAAGAATTTGAAAAGACTGCGAAAAAGTCAATCAAGCGCTTTATGTATCAGGAAGCAAAGGGATAATTATCCCGGATAACACAATGAGTATCCTTGCAATAATTCTCATAGTATTAGGCACGGATTATATAAACTGATAATGAGAACATGCTTAATAATAAAAACGGTGAACAGCCTCAACACTGTCCACCGTTTTTTCTAACCTCTAACTAACTTTATTTATACTACCTATTTTTCTATCTTCCTACCTAAAAACGAATCCTATTTCCATTATTAACAGTCTAACTTTATAATCAATCGATCTTTTTAAAGTGCCATAAATGAAATAGCCTGTCCGCCTCCGGCAGCCATTCGTATGTTCAACGTATTTTCAGAAGTAACCGTTTGTTCCGTTATCCGGTAATCCGTAGGATTTGATTTCCAATCCGCATTCTCTCCATCCGCATAGATGACAGCTTTATACTGTTTGCCCGGTTCCAGGAAATCCAGTTTTATTTCCAGTGTACGGGGTTTCTCGTTCGTTGCCGCTCCCAAGAAATAGTTGCCTTTTGCTTTACGCACGATGGCTACAAATTCCCCCGGTTCTCCTGCCAATGCTTTCGATTCGTCACAATCCGGATCGAAATCGCGGAAGAACTGGAAAGCCGGATGGCCTTCATAATTTTCAATCATATCAGATGCCATCTGCAAGGGAGAATACAAAATCACCCAGTTAGCAAGCTGTTTCGCCAATGTTGTATTCACACGGCTGTTTCCTTTATCCTGATCGTTCCATTTCTGGCGACGGGGAGAATCTTTGGTGTTCAGAAACAAAATATCAAACGTACCCGGTGTATAATCCAGCGGACCGGACAGCATACGGGTGAACGGCAACATGACATGATGAGACGGAGGATTTCCTTCGCTCCATGCATTCCATTCCATCCCTCTCACTCCTTCACGTGTCATCATATTAGGCCATGTACGACGGATACCGGTATCTTTAATAGGTTCGTGCGCATCCAGCGTCATTTTGTGACGGGCAGCTGTTTCCACCACTTTCTGATAGTGGTTGACCCCATATTGGCTGTGATGAAGATAACCATTCGGGAAAGCTCCCGCATATCCTGTCTTAAGGACATGGATACCGTGGTCTGTGTACCATTGCATAGCATGATCCATCTGGCGCTCATAGTTGGGAATATTCCCTCCGGTCTCGTGATGGCCGATAACTTCAACTCCTTTTTCCTTTGCATAACGAACCACTTCATCAATGTCAAAGTCAGCATACGGTTTCGTAAAGTCAAAGTTTTGCATACCACCCCAGCTTTCCCAGCCTTCATTCCAACCTTCAAACAAAACGCCTTCAATCTGATTGGTAGCGGCAAAATCAATGTATTTCTTGGCATTGACAGTAGTGGCTCCATGACGTTCATCCATCTTCCAGGTTTCTACGCCGAGATGCATCCCCCACCATACACCTACATATTTCATCGGACGAATCCAATCGGTCGTTTCTATTTTACTTGGTTCATTCAGATTTAAAATCATAGCCGAATTAATCAGACTAACGGCATCCGGAACAATCTGAATAGTACGCCAGGAAGTAGTGAAATGATTACCTTTACGCACTTTCACACCATCAGGCCATGGAGCAAGTTCAGCTTTCAACGTATAGTTTCCTGCCTGCTTCAAAGTCATTTCCGAGAAATCGTACAATGCCGCTTCATGAATACTTCCGTAGACGCCATCGGCAGTTTTAAAGGTGAAAGGAGTATTGGCTGTCTCCACCTCGGAAATGGGACGTTGCGCATAAAGCAATTCATAAGTTTCGGCACTGGCAGGAATAGACCATGATGTACCGTCTTGGCGAAAACGGAAAGTTGTCAGTTCATCCGTAATCAATAGGGAATCCGCTGCGGGCACATTATATTCATAACGGAACCCTACCCCATCATCAAACACACGGAAACGGAGAGTTAACTCCACCTGATCTTTATTGACCAAATTTACCGCCATCTCATTATAATGATTCCTATTGGTTTTATTTTCACCCCATGGTTGCGTCCATGTTTCATCTTTACTGTCGAAAGTCGTGTTTTTTATCTGAAATCCTCCGCCCAGGTTGATACCGTTTTTCTCCGTAAATCCCAATGTCGAATTTTCAATCAACAATGAGTCATCTACTAAAATGTTATACAACGGTTTACCGTTGTCATCTACTGTTAAAGCCATTTTGATATGACCGTCCGGCGATTTCACTTCCGTTTTCGGACTGCTACACCCGTAACATCCCAGCACACACAGAAAAGCTCCAATGACATAATTTATTTTCATAGCATATCTATTGTTTGTATATAGTACAACTCAAAAAGCAGGGCAGACGCATTATATTTTTTACTATATTCTCGTTTGTAATTTCCTTACTATATTGTTGGTTATTAACATATTATCATTTGCTAATGTCGATTATTTTCCTTATCTTTATAAGATATATTAAAACATAAACTAACATGAAAATTGGCATAATTG
>OJQL01000314.1_pt1 | contig 54987 bp, 55 predicted proteins | sample 1598731 | NCBI WGS metagenome assembly OJQL01 (sample SAMN03922510, study PRJEB24848) | human gut metagenome | isolation source: stool sample | host: Homo sapiens | place: Germany | collected 2010-02
TTATTCATTTTAGTTGATACTTATAGTAGTCAACCAAATCCAGGGTAAGACAATGAAAGGTAGAAAAGATACAAATATAAGCAGGATATCATAGAAAAGACAGTCAGATAAAACACTAACAACCGCCCAATGACAAGGAATACAATATAGTTCAAAATACAATATCCGCATGGGTTCGGATTGAATTATCCTAAAATTTACATCTAATCTGAATACCAGAGACAAAAAAGTTCAAAGTATGCTATGATATTAGCATATAATTGATAAATTTGCAAGCAAAATATCTTACTTTATAACACATAATCTAATATTACTATTATGACACAGCACTTCAGATATACGACATTGGTACTTCTTACAACATTATCTACCGTTTATGCCTCCGCACAGTCTCTGCGAAAATTAATGGAAATGCCTCCGCGCATTATTGAATCGAAATGGGAGCAAACTCCGGAAGGAGGAACAGAATTAAACTATTACAACGGAGACCTGTGCAGTTACTACCTTTTCCGCGAAAATGATCGTTCATACAATTTGAACCCCGGAAAGAACACGGTATTCAGAATAGAGAAAGGCTCCAATGCCAGCAATTCTTTCAAGACTTCAAGCAGGTATATGTTCTTCCGCGGTCAATTCCCCAAAGACTTTCAGATCAGTACTCCTTATGCACTTCCTGTAAAGACCGGCGAAGAAACACAATGGCAGATCGCTCCTCAGGAATCTGCCAAAACTATGATATTCCAAATTCAGGAAGGAGACACCGTCTATGCAACCCGCAGAGGAGTCGCCTGTGCGACAGTGCTGCCACAGCAATTGTTGATATACCACCCCGACCATACCTTTGCCGCTTACCTTATGATGCGTCAAAACTTCATCCAGACGGGTGAAGAAGTCATGACCGGGCAACCCATTGGGATAGCCGGAGTACTCGGAGTATCCATCTCTTATTTTTTTCTTGATAACAATAAATTCGATGCAAACGGCTTCTTAGGTTATCCATATTCTCACTTTACTCCTGTATTCCGCACGGACAAGGGGGATGTAAAACTGGAGGAGAAAACAGCCTATAAATCTGCCACAGATGATGAACTGATTATGCTCGAAATGAGCAAACGTGAAAAAAAGAAATTTCAGAAGCAGAAATACTCAAAATAAAGGGAAACAATATGCGTATATTTTATCTTATCCTCTGTTTCATCTGCCTTTGCGACCTGCTCCATGCGCAGACTGTAAGAATCTCTTATGAAGGCGACCCGCTTACGGACAAAGAACGCCGGAAGATTGAACAGACCCTCCAATATGAAGTCGAATTTTATGCACAATTCGGACTTCCCGATACGCTTAATCTTCAATTGACTGTATTCAACAAAAGGGAAGATGCGCTGGTCTATCTGAACAAATTCAATATACATCCTCCCAAAAGTACAAACGGAATGTATATATCCAGATTACAAAAGGCCATCATATTAAGCAGAGAAAAAGAATACCAACAAGGTCTGGGCGTCATCTATCACGAACTGAGCCATCACCTCACCTTGCAAATCACGGCAGGACGTCCTCCGATATGGTTCAACGAGGGACTTGCCGAATATTTTGAGCATTGTAAAGTTAATAAAAAAGGACTTCAGCACACGTTTACCGATTACGAAAAAGGAAGAATCCGCACTATATATATGTTGGGGGACATTGATCTGCTCACCTTTATCAACAGCCGCCAAAAGGAATTTATGAAGCAGCAAAGAACCGACGAACAATACGCCTATATCCTCTCTCATGCACTCGTCACTTTCTGGATCGAGAAAGTTCCCCGGCAGATATTACGTGATTTTGTACTCTCCTTTCAAAACAAAGATGACTCATCCATTGTTTCCGAACGGATAGATAAGGTTTACACCGGAGGGTTCAAACAATTTGAAAAAGATTTTGAAGCCTTCTGCAAATAGTTTTATCTTTTTTCTATCTTTGCACCGGCTATGGGATTAGCCTTTAACCGCCCTTCGGAGCTGATGATCCCTACAATTTGAATGTATAACTCTTAAATTGTCAGCTTATGCTCAAGACTTTACTCTTTATCGGTATGGGAAGTTTTACCGGAGGCGTTCTGCGTTATCTCATCTCGCGTTACGTTCAGAATTTCTTGACACCTTCCTTCCCTTTGGGAACACTTCTGGTCAATGTACTCGGTTGTTTCGCCATCGGCCTGTTTTACGGACTCTTCGAACGGGGAAATCTGATGAACCCCAATCTGAGAATGTTTCTCACCGTAGGATTCTGTGGAGGATTCACCACCTTTTCAACCTTCATGAATGAGAACTTTCAGTTAATCAAAGACGATAATTTCTTCTACCTCTCACTCTATGTAGGCCTCAGCTTGTTTGTAGGATTCATTATGCTGTACTTGGGATATTCACTTGTAAAACAATAAACATAACATATCTACATCATATGATCAAAAGAAATGCAGCCAAGCCCGTCCGTGTGGCTCCTCCCATGATGGAGGAACAGGAAGTCAGTACAAGCACCTTGCAAGAACTGCTCGAAAAAGAGGAAACCGTCTCAAATCTCATATTCAGCAAAGGAAGAGAAGAGGGAATCAGCAAGTCTTACAAGAGTTTCAAGAACTGCACTTTCCGGAATCAGACATTCAGCGAATGTAAATTCCGTTCTTCTCAGCTGGCAGATATACGGTTTGAGAACTGCGACCTGTCCAATATATCTTTTGCAGAAAGCTCCCTTTACCGGGTAGAGTTCATTGCCTGCAAATTACTAGGAACCAACCTTTCAGAGACGACCATGAATCATGTTTTATTGCATGACTGTAATGCCTCTTACATCAATCTGGCGATGAGCAAAATGAATCAGGTACGCTTCTCGCACTGCCATTTCCGGAACGGAAGTTTCAATGACTGCCGTTTCTCTTCCGTCGCCTTCGACAGTTGTGATTTGGTAGAAGCTGACTTTTCTCATGCTCCGCTCCGTGGAATCGACCTGCGTACTTCGCGCATCGGCGGAATAACACTTAATATCAGCGACCTGAAAGGAGCTGTCATTACTTCCTTGCAGGCCATGGACTTGCTTCCGCTGTTGGGAGTTATTATCGAAGACTAGAATTCTGCCAATTTCATCCATCCGCATTCAAACAAAAAGCATCGTCACATTGTTATCTAATAAGACCGGACTAATGACATCTAGGGAGTATGATTCGAAAGAATACCTATTTATAGTGATTTCCCACTCTCTGTCAAGTCCGTACTTTTGCAAAAATATTATTCAAAACAATAGAAACGATGAAAATAGAAAAAATTGTAGCTCGAGAAATTCTCGATTCAAGAGGTAACCCCACAGTAGAAGTTGACGTAGTATTGGAATCAGGTATCATGGGACGTGCGTCTGTTCCGTCAGGTGCTTCCACAGGTGAACATGAAGCACTCGAACTTCGTGATGGTGACAAGCAACGTTACGGTGGCAAAGGCGTACAAAAGGCGGTGGACAATGTAAACAAGATCATTGCTCCGAAACTGATCGGTATGTCTTCTCTCAACCAAAGAGGAATCGACTACGCAATGTTGGCACTCGACGGTACTAAAACCAAGTCCAATCTAGGTGCTAACGCTATTCTTGGCGTATCTCTCGCTGTAGCCAAAGCAGCAGCCAGCTATCTTGATCTCCCTCTCTATCGCTATATCGGCGGAACAAATACATACGTAATGCCTGTACCGATGATGAATATCATCAATGGCGGTTCACACAGTGACGCTCCTATCGCATTCCAGGAATTCATGATTCGTCCGGTAGGTGCACCCTCATTCAGAGAAGGTTTGAGAATGGGCGCCGAAGTATTCCACGCTTTGAAGAAAGTACTGAAAGATCGTGGCCTCAGCACTGCCGTAGGCGACGAAGGTGGTTTCGCTCCTAACCTCGAAGGTACGGAAGATGCTCTGAACTCTATCATCGCAGCCATCAAAGCTGCCGGATACGAACCAGGTAAAGACGTAATGATCGGTATGGACTGCGCTTCTTCCGAATTCTACCATGACGGTATCTACGACTATACCAAGTTTGAAGGTGCCAAAGGCAAGAAACGTACCGCCGAAGAACAGATCGACTACCTGGAAGAACTGATCAACAAATTCCCAATCGACTCCATCGAAGACGGTATGAGCGAAAACGACTGGGAAGGCTGGAAGAAACTGACTGAACGTATCGGCGACCGCTGCCAGTTGGTAGGTGATGACCTGTTCGTTACGAACGTTGACTTCCTCGCAATGGGTATCGAGAAGGGATGTGCAAACTCTATCCTGATCAAAGTAAACCAAATCGGTTCGCTGACCGAAACTCTGAACGCTATCGAAATGGCTCACCGTCATGGCTATACGACTGTCACTTCCCACCGCTCCGGCGAAACGGAAGACGCAACGATTGCAGACATCGCAGTAGCTACGAATAGCGGACAGATCAAGACCGGTTCATTAAGCCGTTCGGACCGTATGGCTAAATATAACCAACTGCTCCGCATCGAAGAAGAACTCGGTGACTTGGCTGTATACGGATATAAGAGAATCAAATAATCTTTATTCTCTTTTCAGATATCTTTCCCCCGGGCAATGTGTTGTCCGGGGATTTTTTTATATATTTGATGACTTACAAACGACCTGAAGCATTTTGCTACGTATCATATAGTAAACAGGAATAAATAATGATGAATCAGGAAAAAATACAGGAACTGGTCAGCCGAAGTCAGCAGGACGACAAAAGGGCCTTCGCCCTACTGGTTTCAGAATTCCAGCCACTGGTATTCCGACTAGCTTTCCGTTTACTTTGTGATGAAGAGGAAGCCAGAGACATAACACAAGAAACATTTGTAAAAGTATGGTTATCCCTGAAAACGTACAATCAGGAAAACCGCCTGTCAACCTGGCTTTACAAAATCACCTGTAACACCTGTTACGACCGTTTGCGTTCGTTACGCCATTCTCCGCTGGATAATGAATCCGCCTTTTCCGATTCGGTAAATATTCCTTCTGACGATCATATTGAGATATCTCTTTCCAACAAGCAGTTGAAAGAACTGATATTGCGATATACCAACGAACTGCCTCCCCAGCAGAAACTCGTTTTCACGCTTCGGGATGTCGAAGAGTTGGAGGTAGCAGAAGTACAGATTATCACAGGATTATCGCCCGAAAAGATAAAAAGTACCTTGTACCTTGCCAGAAAGAACATACGTAATAAAATGAATCAAATAGATCCCGACTTATGAAACAAGAAGATAAACAGTATGAAAAATGGCTGACCGAAGTCAAAAGTAACCAGCCGATATTGGAAAATCCGGAGGAACTGACCGCTACCATCCTCAACAGAATATCCGGGATCTCACCGGAAAGGAAACGGAGAAAGTTTCTCATAGGAGCATGGGCATCCGGCATTGCCGCCTCATTATTACTCCTGCTATTCATCAATGACACTTGCTTCACTTCTGTCCCTCACCGGACAGAAATGCAAAATGAATATGATAACTGGTCAAACAGCATTCCATTACCTGACAACTGGGAAGAAATGCGACTGCTGGAAAAGAATACTTATCTATCCTCTCAATATATACAACACCGGAAATCCCGGAAGATGCAAATCTTACAAGTCATCAAAAAAAAACGATTAAAATAGACAGAATATGAAAACCAACTATTTCTTAATAACCATGCTACTGTTACTTAGCATGACTTCTTGCAGCACCTATTATCGGATGACTTCACGGGTTGAAAGGGACGGAAGTATGTACAGAGAAATCTATGCACAAGGTGATTCCGCTTTCATCGCAGGAGATAAGACACATAATCCATTTCTGTTTCAACCGAATGCCAACTGGCAATTAGTAAATCTAGACTCTACAATTAAATTCAACTTCTGGGGCGAAGAAGAAAAGCTGAATGTAAAAGCCTGCCAAAAACTCTCCGGAGTAGATGGAGAATACTTCACTGTTGACAAAGGTAAAGAGCATCTGAGTGCCATGGCTATACCTATGGAACGGGTAAAGAAGAGTTTCAGATGGTTCTATACCTATTATATATATACCGCCACTTACAAAGAACTTCAGGACAAAGGTCCTGTACCTCTTGACAATTATCTGAATAAGGAAGAGCAAATGATTTGGCTTCATGGAAACGATGATGCCTTCAGAGGCATGAACGGCATCGAAATGAATGATAAACTGGATAAACTCGAAGCTAAATTCGGAGAATGGTATAACCGCAATGTCTATGAGATCAATTGGGAAGTCATCCGCCACTTCACTTCTTTACAAGGAGATACCGCTTGCCTGCAGTGTCTGGAGGAATTGAAAGATTCTGTCTACAAGAAACATTCGTCAGAAAAAGGCGACAGTATGGGAGACGCTGATATCGAGGAGGTCTGCGGTATGTTTGATAAAGCTTGCAGTACGAAATACTTTTCGGACCTTTATAAAACAAATAAAGAAATGATGGATGCCCTGTGCGAAGAGAAAATCAACATCGCCGAAGTCTTCTATCATGCTATACAATTTGAGTTGACACTGCCGGGCAGACTGCTCACCTCTAACGCCAAAGTTCTGAAAGATAATGTAGTCATTTGGAAAATAGACGGCTTCCGGCTTCTCGCTGGTGATTATATACTTACCGCAGAGTCACGGGTCATTAATTACTGGGCATTCGGGATTACTTTATTCATGATGCTGTTTGTCTTAGGAATTTTCATCAAATTATACAGGAGGAGATCATAAAAGCAGTAACAAATAGCATCGTCGTTTTCAGACTCTTGCAGCAGTCCTCAACCGGATGATTGATAATCATACTGTATAGCAGATAAGCCTTTTCGTTTCATCAAGTAAATCATTCCATTCATCAGATTAATTTGAGTACGCGAAACCATCAGGGTAATTTTGAGGTCAGAAATCAATTAAACTATTTAAATGATGAAGACTCTTAAAATCTATTTCCTGCTTATGCTGCTGATTCAGACAATCAGCATATCCGCACAGTCAGTCATATCGGGTAAAATAACCAATAACGACAGTTCACCCATAGTCGGCGCGACAATATTGTTATCAAACGGTATGGACTCTACCTATATAACAGGGACGACCTCCGACTTGGACGGACGATTTAAAATGATAAATGTCAAATCGGGCAATTACTTTCTTTCCTTGTCAATGATCGGATATAAGAAAGCAAATATCCCCCTGCAGATCAAGGAAAGCATGAATCTGGAATTGGGTGACATTACACTGGAAGAAGATTCTTATATATTGTCTACTGTAAATATAATCGGCAAGCGCCCTCCAATCAAGGCCGAACCGGGAAAGATGACAGTCAACTTATCATCTGCCCTATTGAGTACGGACGGTAATATACTGGATGCACTGAGAAAACTACCGGGAGTAATCGTTCAGAATGACGGAACAATTATTCTTAATGGCAAATCAGGGGCGAATGTTTTAATGGATGATAAAGTGACCTATTTATCGGGAGAGAACCTCATCAATTACCTGCGCTCCATCCCTGCCAGTTCTATTGAAAATATAGAACTGATATCCCAGCCATCATCAAAACACGATGCTTCAGGCAGTTCGGGCATCATTAACATTCAAAAAAAGAAAATCAAAGAACAAGGTATAAGCCTTACAGCTTCCTCCGGTCTGGAACAAGGAAAACATACTAAAGGGAATGAAAACCTGACTCTGAACTTTCACCACAATAAATTGAATATGTATGCCGACTATTCTTATTATTGGGGAAAAGATTTTATAGAACTATCGGTTTCCGGTCATTACCTGGATCCGATGACTTTAAAACCTCTTGAACTGAGAAAAGATTTTGATAGTGATATAAACCGGCAATACAAAGGGCATTATATCAAAACAGGGGTCGATTATGACTTGTCGGAGAAGATAGCCATCGGAACATACTTCTCATCAAGCTGGCTCAATAGGAACAAACAAGAAGTGACTGTATCTGACTTTTTTAATAACGACAAGACTCAAAGCGACTCAACCTTAACAGCGTTAAGCACACCGGACTATAGCTACACCAATATCATAGGGGGAGCGAACATGATATACAAATTTGCGAAAACAGGAAAATGGGATGCTTCTTTTGATTATCAGCTTTTTAATCAAGAGGATAACCATCTGCTGAAATCCTTTTTTCAGACAGGTATTCATCCGGTAAAAGGAGACACATTGTCCGGTATAACCAATGGGGACATTAAAATATACAGCGGACAAACTAATTTGAGCTATGATATCTCTGACAAGTTCGGAATAACCACCGGGCTCAAATCGGTTTTCGTACATATAAGCAGTGATGCCTTATACAAAAACCTGATTGCCGGTGATTGGAGAGAAGACAGTGATCTCAGCAGTAGTTTTGCTTATCATGAGAATATCTACGCAGGGTATCTTCAGCTAAACGCTAAATGGTCTGCCAGATTTTCAACAGAAATAGGCTTACGATTAGAAAGTACATATACAAAAAGCAATTATAATTCAGCCGTTCAGGACTCGGTATTCAACCAAAGCTATGTACACCTCTTCCCTACTTTGATGGTTCAATATCAGCTTTCCGAAAATCATAATTTGTCTATGGCATACAGCCGTCGCATCGTCCGCCCCAATTACAGAAATATGAATCCTTTCGTTGAGGTCAGAGACCAGTTTTTATATGAACAAGGAAATACCGAATTAAGACCAGAACTAATAGATAATATAGAAATCTCATGGCTACTCAAAAAACGATATTCATTCAATGTATTCTACTCTCACAGGAGTGATCCTATCTCGTTAAGTTTTTTAGTCGAAGATAATAACCGTGTCTTACTAATGCCGCAAAATTTATCAGGCAATAACTCATTCGGAGTAAGAGCCGGCTTGAATAACCTAAAACCATTCCAATGGTGGACATCCCATATAAACGGATCTTTAACTTATAAGAAATTCAGTTGGGCAACACTTGGGAAAACACTAAAAAATGAAGTGACAACACCCATGCTACATATCAGCAATCAATTTACATTACCATACGGCTGGGATGCGGAAGCCCTCGGATTTTATAGTGGAGAAATGATTGAAGGACAGACCAGAGTGAAACCTTTATGGACAATATCTCTCGGAGTCCGCAAAAACCTGTGCAATAACAAATTTAGTTTGTATATTTACGCACATGATATATTTCATTCGAACCGCCCCCATGTAAGTATGGAGACTAACTATCTGTATTACGCGTCTCAGGAAAAAAACGACAGCAGAATGATAGGCATATCGCTCAGTTATCGTTTCAATCGAGGCAAAGAGATTAAGAAATCTCAGAATGAAAACAGAATAGAAGAAAGTAAACGGATAGGTTTGTAGTATCAAAGATTAAAATAGCAACTAATGAACTTAAAGTACGAATGGATTAACACCCTATTTATAATACTGCCACTTTCCTTGTGCGTATTTATTATTGTAGATATCGCTTATAATGAGCGAATATGGGAACTGGATACTTTTGCCGTAAAAGCACGTTTACAGGCATTGGGCATCACTGTTGCTTACTTCTATCTTTTAAACTATATTTTTAAGCGGGTAGCCCGCTTCTTTATCGACAAAAGCAAAGATGAGAAGAAAGCAAACTGGAAAGAATACGTATGGGTGTTTCTGATAAACTTCGTCTTCCTAAATATCATGCATACATTCATTATGTTTTGCATAACGATGGCCGGGACTTTCAAATGGGGCGAATCGGCATTGATCAATGTGACAGGAGCTCTCCTGGCGTTTCTATATTATATAATGATACGCAATAGAATTTTATTCAAGAGTCTTATCGAGCAAAGCCTTCAATTAGAAAAAGTAAAAGTCGACCAACTGGAGACCGAACTTAAATTTCTGAAATCCCAATATCATCCGCATTTCCTGTTCAATGCTTTAAATACCATCTATTTTCAAGTGGATGAGAATAACAAAGTAGCCAAACAAAGTATCGAGCAGCTCTCCGACCTGTTGCGATATCAGCTTTATGATATAGAAAAGGAAGTGACGATGGAACAGGAAATAAATTACCTGAGATCATATATTGCCTTTCAGCAATTGCGGATGAGCGAAAGGCTTATGTTGGATTTATATTTCGACCCGCAACTAAAAGAGCAAAAAATACATCCTTTATTACTTCAGCCACTGATCGAGAATGCTTTCAAATACGTAAGAGGAGATTACAAAATAAAACTGGAAATCAAAGTTGACGGAAACCAGATTCAGTCTGAGATAAAAAATTCAATATCCTCCTCCCCATCTACTGCCAACAAAAAAGAGAAAGGGATAGGCATTGAGAATTTAAAACGCCGGCTTGACCTTCTGTATCCTGAAAAATACAGCTTAGACTTCAAACAAACAGACCATATGTTTATCGCTAAATTAACCATAAACACTGATTGATATGAAAATAAAATGTATCATTACAGATGATGAACCTATAGCAAGAAAAGGCTTGCGAGGGTATATCGAAAAAGTAGATTTCCTCACCTTGACCGGAGAGTGTGAAGATGCCGTCCAACTAAATACAATACTGAAGACCCAAGAAATAGACCTTCTGTTTCTTGATATCGAAATGCCCGAAATGACAGGTATAGAACTGTTGTCTAATCTAACAAATCCGCCCAAAGTTATTATTGTATCAGCTTATGAACAATACGCCCTAAAAGGATATGAGTTTAATGTAGTGGATTATCTTTTAAAACCTGTATCTTTCGATCGTTTTATCAAATCTGTCAACAAAATCTACGATTTGTTACAAACGGAGCAAAAAGAAAAGAATGATTATATATTTGTGAAGAGCAACAAACTATTAAAAAAGATTCTGTTCAAGGATATTCTCTACATTGAAAGCATGGAAAACTATGTTGTCATTCAGACAGTCTCATGCAAGGAAGTAGTGTATACTACTCTGAAACAACTCAATGATTCATTGCCGAAGGATGTTTTTCAACAGACTCACCGCTCATATATTGTGAATCTTGAAAAGGTTACTGCTATTGACGGCAATCAGCTGACCCTCTCCTCTTACAAAATACCAGTAGCCCGGACCTTCAGAGACAGTATCTTCAACCTGATACTGAATAACCGGCTAATAATCAAAAGCTAAACCGGAGCGACACAGGATATAAAAGAAAAAGCATCCAAGTAAAATACCTGAATGCTTTTTTCTTTCTGAGCCTCTTGTCGGATTCGAACCAACGACCCCGAGATTACAAATCACGTGCTCTGGCCAACTGAGCTAAAGAGGCGGGTGGGTAAGCTTACTATATCGCGCCGCTACAACCAACTACCTTTGCTGCGATCAAGCCCTGGAGGATTCGAAGGGAGCTGGCCGTATAGGACTTACCCGTTTTGCGGTTGCAAAGGTAGGCATTTTTATGGATTCTGCAATAGCTGTAGGTAACTTTTTTGCATAAAAGGAAGTAATACTCTACGTTTCAAGCAATTAAAAATCAAAAAAAATATTCGAGTGCCAACTTTTACTGCTTTATTAACTTTAACAACCATATTCCCTTTACCAACCGATATTATTTGTACCTTTGTGCGCAATTTATTAACGAAGATGACAGAGAACAGAAGCTATTTACAGAAATATGCCATGCACTTTGGCACGTATATGGGAATCTATTGGATATTGAAGTTCATTTTATTTCCGTTGGGATTTCACATCCCTTTCCTTTCACTATTATTTGTAATCCTGACGTTGGCAGTGCCGTTCATTGGTTATCACTACGTGAAGATGTATCGTGACAAAATATGTGGAGGAAGTATCCAATTCTCTCATGCGGTTCTCTTTACCATATTCATGTATATGTTTGCTTCCCTGCTGGTAGCCGTTGCACACTACGCCTATTTCCAGTTCATTGACCACGGCTTTATCATCAACTCCTATATCCAGTTATGGGACGAACTGATGACTAAAACACCCGCTTTGATGGAAAATCAAGAGATAATAAAAGAAACGATAGATACTGCCCGTTCACTTACTTCCATCAATATTACCATGCAACTCCTGTCATGGGATGTATTCTGGGGAAGTTTACTGGCCATTCCTACCGGATTGATGGTAATGAAGAAAGCACGACCGGAAAACAATACCCCGGCCCAATCATAATTCGTAATTCATAATTATTAAAAATGAATATATCAGTTGTAGTCCCATTATTCAATGAAGAAGAGTCACTGCCCGAACTCTACGCTTGGATAGAACGGGTAATGAAAGCCAACGGATTCTCATTCGAAGTGATTTTCGTTAACGACGGAAGTACAGACCGTTCATGGGAGGTAATAGAAAAACTCAAGGCCCAATCGGACTGCGTAAAAGGCATCAAGTTCCGCCGCAATTACGGTAAATCACCCGCACTCTACTGCGGATTTGCAGAAGCACAAGGAGATGTGGTGATCACAATGGATGCCGACTTACAGGACAGCCCGGACGAAATACCGGAGTTATACCGGATGATTACGGAAGACGGATACGATCTGGTGTCCGGATGGAAGCAAAAAAGATATGATCCGCTATCAAAGACACTGCCGACAAAGTTATTCAATGCTACCGCACGTAAAGTATCAGGTATTCCAAACCTGCACGACTTCAACTGCGGTCTGAAAGCCTATCGCAAAGATGTCGTGAAAAACATCGAAGTATATGGCGAAATGCACCGCTATATCCCCTACCTTGCAAAGAATGCCGGATTCCAGAAGATAGGTGAAAAGGTAGTACACCACCAGGCACGTAAATATGGCTCTACCAAATTCGGATTCAACCGTTTCTTCAACGGATATCTGGATTTGATTTCTCTTTGGTTCCTGTCTAAATTCGGAGTGAAGCCGATGCATTTCTTCGGATTATTAGGATCGCTTATGTTCTTTATCGGAATGATCTCCGTTATCATGGTAGGTGTCAGCAAACTGCACGCAATGTACAACGGTCTCCCCTACCGGCTTGTAACCGATTCTCCTTATTTCTATCTATCGCTCACAGCGATGATTATCGGTACACAGTTATTCCTTGCCGGATTCCTGGGAGAACTGATCTCACGTAATGCCCCCGAACGGAACAATTATCAGATAGAAAAGAAAATTTAATTCACGCCCAATAACCGATTATGAAGAATTTAATTCGTATCTTTTTAATAGTAGTAATTGTTGGTGCAGGTATAAGCATCGGCAGTTCGTGTTCGGACGAAAATGATTGCTCGCTGGCGGGACGCCCCATGATGTACTGCACATTGTACACAATTGACGAGATAACCGATCTCAGGGTAAATGACACACTGGACTCATTAACAATTACAGCATTGGGAACAGACTCAATCATTCTCAACAACCAGAAAAAAGTACATACGCTGATGTTACCGTTACGCTATACCAGCGATACTACTGTATTTATACTCTGGTACAATCCGAATAGTCCTACTAACAAAAAAGATGTTGATACATTATATATTATACAAAAAAACACACCGTATTTTCAATCAATGGAATGCGGATATATGATGAAGCAGAACATTCTCAGTACCAAATTTGGAAATACCAAAAATAGTTCGGAAAGAATAGATTCTCTACATATACAAAATAAAGAAGCCAATACAAATGAAATTGAGAATTTACAAATATTCTATAGATATCGCGACCGCACGCCTCCTACGATTGAGTAGTGTGCTACTCCTCTTTTGTATTGGAATCCCGACAATTGCTCAACAACAACGACCGACTCCCGTACAAAAAAGAGACCAGAAGAAGAAAGAGGCTGTAGTCGATACCATCCCGTTTTATAATGGGACGTATGTCGGTGTGGACATATACGGCATCGGAAGTAAAATGCTAGGTGGCGACTTCATGAGTTCCGAAGTCAGCATAGGCGTCAACCTTAAAAACAAGTTTATCCCGACCATCGAGTTTGGTATGGGAGGAACAGATACATGGAATGAAACGGGAATACACTACAAAAGTAAGACCGCCCCATTCTTCCGGATTGGTGTAGACTATAATACGATGGCAAAGAAAAAGGAGAAAAACAGCTATCTATATGTAGGTCTCCGCTATGCGTTCAGTTCATTCAAGTATGATGTATCGACCCTGCCGGTTGACGATCCGATTTGGGGAGGAAGTATCGGAAATCCGAGTCTGGAAGACGACTACTGGGGAGGAAGCGTTCCTTTCAGTCATTTAGGGATGAAAGGGTCTATGCAGTGGTTTGAATTAGTGGTAGGTGTCAAAGTACGCATTTACAAGAATTTCAATATGGGCTGGTCTGTACGCATGAAATATAAGACAAATGCTTCGACCAATGAATACGCCAACCCTTGGTATGTGCCCGGCTACGGAAAATTTAAATCAAATAACATGGGAATTACCTATTCCCTCATTTACAAATTACCTCTTTAAAGAATAATGACAGGACTAGAGATTTGGCTGCTTGCAATAGGCTTAGCGATGGATTGTTTCGCTGTTTCAATTGCAAGCGGTATTATTTTGAAACGTACTCAATGGAGACCGATGCTGGTCATGGCTTTGGCGTTCGGACTTTTTCAGGCTCTGATGCCATTCATTGGATGGATGTTTGCAAAGACTTTCAGCCACCTGATAGAAAGTGTAGACCACTGGATCGCCTTCGCTATCCTTGCCTTCTTGGGCGGACGTATGATTCTTGAATCTTTTAAAGACGAGGACTGCCGTCAGACATTTAACCCCGCAAGTCCGAAAGTCGTATTCACAATGGCGATAGCGACAAGTATCGATGCACTGGCAATAGGCATCTCCTTTGCCCTGCTCGGAATCAACAACTATACCGAAATCCTCTCTCCTATCCTTATCATCGGATTCGTATCATTCGTCATGTCGCTCATTGGCCTTTACTTCGGTATCAAATGTGGTTGTGGATGTGCACGGAAATTAAAGGCGGAATTATGGGGCGGCATCATTCTAGTCGCTATCGGATTAAAAATATTGATAGAACATCTATTCTTACAATAATAAGCATTGGTTCCTCTAATAAAAAAAACAGAAAAACGTATGAAAACAAAAAAGAGTTTCCTTTGGCTGGCCTTCCTCATCTTGGCAACGATCTGGATATTAGCCAGACGTAACCAAAAAGCAGAGTTTAATACCGCCAGTGGTTTTGTGTTTGGGACAGTATACAAGATCGCGTATCAACATGACGCTGATCTGAAACCGGAGATTGAAGCGGAATTAAAACGTTTCGACCAGTCTCTCTCACCGTTCAATGACAGTTCGGTCATTAGTCGCGTCAATCGCAACGAAGAGTTGGTGACAGACAGCTTTTTCCAAACTTGCTTCAACCGTTCTATGGAAATCTCCCGTGAAACAAAAGGAGCTTTTGACATAACGATAGCCCCTCTTGCCAATGCCTGGGGATTTGGCTTTAAGAAAGGCGCCTTCCCTGATTCATTGATGATAGACAGCCTGCTACAGATTACCGGTTACGAAAAAGTGAAGCTGGAAAACGGAAAGGTAGTCAAGCAAGATCCGCGTGTAATGTTAAGTTGCAGTGCGGTTGCAAAAGGCTATTCGGTAGATGTAATAGCCCGTCTACTCGATCGGAAAGGAATCAAAAACTATATGGTAGATATAGGTGGTGAAGTAGTAGTAAAAGGTAAAAATGCGACAGGAGATCTGTGGCGTATCGGAATAAACAAGCCGTACGACGACTCATTAGCTGTTAAGCAAGATATACAAGTAGTACTCAACCTGACAGATTTAGGTATGGCTACTTCGGGAAACTACCGCAACTATTATTATAAGGATGGCAAAAAGTATGCTCATACCATCGACCCCAGAACAGGTTATCCGGTACAGCACAGTATCCTATCTTCTACTGTGATTGCCGAAGACTGTATGACGGCTGATGCTTTGGCTACCTCTTTCATGGTAATGGAACTGGAAGAAGCCGAAAAATTCTGTAAAGCAAATCCTATGATCGATGCCTACTTTATATATAGCGGCGAGAATGGAGAGTTTAAGACTTACTATACGGATGGTATGAAACGATATATGCCTGATGCCAAATAGAAAAATGCTTTGCAAATAAGCATATAAACGGAGGCTCCATTTCATACGAATAGAGCCTCCGTTTATATAAAACAGCACCTCTGTTGAAGCCAAACGAAGCCTCTGTTTCAGAGTGGCTGAAACAATTATTTCATAAACACAAAATAAACAGCTGCAATCAGGCAAACAAATGCTGCCAGATGGTTCCAGTGCAATGTTTCTCCCTTAAAGAAAACAGTGGTAAAAACAGTAAATATAATCAAAGTAATCACCTCTTGAATCACTTTCAACTGCATCAGCGAGAATGGACCGCCATTCCCGACAAAGCCGATACGATTCGCCGGTATTTGACAAGAATATTCAAAAAATGCAATAACCCAACTAAAGGTAATCACACCTATCAACGGAAGAGCAGCAAACCAAGAATACTCTTGTTTCATCTTTAAATGCCCATACCATGCAAAGGTCATAAAGACATTGGATACAATGAGTAATAAAATTGTATAGAAACCTTTCATCTTATTATATACTAAAATTAGTAATTATCAGTCTATTTTATCCGGCAACAATTCTTCCTGCACATTCGTCATGCTCCCCCACAAGCTGTAGCGAGCTTCCGGATTCATCGCTTCCAACTGTCGCAGAATACCCTTCATATCACTTCGGCTGGACTGTGATTCATAAGGACAATTCTTCACTTGTTTCCGGTAGTCATGCAATGCAGCCAGTTCAATCAGATCAGCCTCGTGCACCATACACATCGGTCGGATAATTGTCATATCAAATTTCTTCATCACCAAGCGAGGCGGCATCGTACTGAATGCCCCCTGATAAGTAATGTTCATCAACAATGTTTCCAAAATATCATCCATGTGATGTCCTAAAGCAATCTTATTGCATCCTTGCTCCTTGGCAACCGTAAACAGAGCTTTCCGACGATTCCAGGAACAAAGAAAGCAGGGAGACTTGCGCGTATCCGTAGCAGGATCAAAGGACGTTTCGTACTGCACAAAAGGCACTCCAAAAGAGTCACAATATGCTTTCAGATATTCAGTATCACTTTGGTAAGGAATATTATTCATCACCACATGGACAGCTATCACAGAAAACCGAGGCTTATAAATACGCGCCCGCTTGCCCAGCAACTCTACAAGTGCCAACGAATCTTTCCCGCCCGACAGTCCGATAAGGATTTTGTCCCCTTCTTCTATCAGTCGATACTGCACCACTCCTTTATTGAATCGCCGTTCAATACGGCGGATCGTCTTCTCTTCTTCCGTAAATTGTGTCATATCTTCAAAAATCGGCTGCAAAAGTAAGCGAAAAGAATGATTTAAAGAAGAATTAACATAATAGAATCTCTGAAAAAGGGTTTATTTCTAATAAATTTGTACTTTTGAACAATTGATGCATGGATTAGTGAATAAAACAATGAAAAGAAAATATATTCTATTTATAATTTGCAGTTTCTTCCTCGGAGGAGTATCTGCACAAACATTGGAACAGGCACGCACCTTATTTACAAAAGGTGACTACGAACAAGCCAAACCCGTATTTCAGAAATATGCCAAATCTCAACCATCCAATGGTAACTACAGCTATTGGTACGGTGTCTGCTGCCTGAAAACCGGAGAACCGGAAGAAGCCGTGAAGTATCTCGAAACCGCTGTAAAAAGACGGGTAGCCGGTGGACAACTCTATCTGGGACAAGCTTACAATGATACTTATCGTTTCGAAGATGCAGTCAACTGCTTTGAAGAATATATCGCCGACCTCAGCAAACGCAAAAGATCGACGGAAGAAGCTGAAGCTCTATTGGAAAAGAGCAAAGCTGACCTGCGTATGCTCAAAGGAGTAGAAGACGTGTGCATTATTGACAGTTTCGTGGTAGATAAAGCAAATTTCCTGAGCGCATACAAGATCAGTGAAGAGTCTGGCAAGCTATTTACATTCAACGAATTCTTCCAGACCGAAGGAGATCATCCGGGAACAGTTTATGAAACAGAAATCGGTAATAAAATCTATTATAGCGAAAAGGGAGAAAGAGGCAATCTGGATATATTCTCCAAAAATAAATTACTGAATGAATGGAGCAACGGTCGCCCGTTGCCCGGCAGCATCAACGAATCCGGAAACGCCAACTACCCGTTTGTTTTATCGGATGGTGTTACTATTTATTATGCAACCGATGGCGAAGGACTGGGAGGATATGATATTTTTGTCACTCGTTACAACACAAATACGGACTCTTATCTGACGCCGGAAAATGTGGGAATGCCGTTCAATTCACCTTATAATGATTATATGTACGTCATCGACGAATACAATAATCTGGGTTGGTTTGCCTCCGACCGTTTCCAGCCCGAAGAGAAAGTCTGCATCTATGTATTCATTCCTAATTCGTCTAAACAGACTTATAATTATGAGGCGATGGACCCGCAGCAGATGATCCGTCTGGCACAGATTCATTCGCTGAAGGAAACTTGGAAAGATGAAAATACAGTAACGGAGGCACTGCAACGTCTGAAAGAGGCAATCAATCATAAGCCACAGGAACGTCGTGTGGTTGATTTCGAGTTTGTCATCGATGATAGCACGACCTATTATCAGTTGAGTGACTTCAAATCACCCAAAGCAAAGCTACTGTTCCAAAGTTACCGGCAACTGGAAAAAGATTATCTGCAACAGGAAGATAAACTGAACGGTCTGCGCCAGCAATATGCAAGCGCCAATCAACAAGGAAAAGAAAAACTTGCTCCCGCAATCCTTGATCTGGAAAAAAGAATTCTGCAAATGAATGAAGAGCTGGATGCTCTTGGAGTAAGTGTGCGTAATGCCGAAAAAACAAAATCAAAATAATACAGAGTTATGGACATACTGATTATCACCGTTCTCATCATTGCTGCAGTAATACTATTTTTGGTTGAACTGTTTGTCATTCCGGGGATTAGCCTGGCTGGCATTTCAGCACTTGCTTGTATTCTCTATGCCAACTATTACGCTTTCGCCAATCTGGGTATGGCAGGAGGATTTATCACTTTAGGGATATCGGCTGTCGCCTGTATCGGCTCGCTTATCTGGTTCATGCGTTCGAAGATGCTGGATAAGCTGGCTTTGAAAAAAGATATTGACTCGAAAGTAGACCGCAGTGCGGAAAAGAGCGTCAAGGTAGGCGACACAGGAATCAGCACTACCCGCCTGGCACAAATCGGTTATGCTGAGATTAACGGTAACATCGTGGAAGTAAGATCGATAGATGGCTTCCTCAATGAAAAAACTCCCATCATTGTGAGCCGCATCACTGACGGTACCATCCTGGTTGAGAAACACAAAATATAATATTCACTTAATATAAATTATCAATGGAAACATCTTTGTACTTACCTATCGTTCTGATTGTTGGAGGTATTATTTTCCTAATACTATTTTTCCATTATGTGCCGTTCTTCCTTTGGTTGTCGGCTAAAGTATCAGGCGTTAACATCTCGTTGATTCAACTCTTCCTGATGCGCATCCGTAATGTTCCGCCGTATATCATTGTTCCGGGCATGATCGAAGCCCACAAAGCCGGATTGAAGAACATCACCCGTGATGAACTGGAAGCCCACTACCTTGCCGGAGGCCATGTAGAAAAAGTAGTACATGCGCTGGTATCCGCATCGAAAGCCAACATTGAGCTGTCATTCCAGATGGCAACCGCTATCGACCTTGCCGGACGTGATGTGTTTGAAGCTGTTCAGATGTCTGTAAACCCGAAAGTGATTGATACTCCTCCTGTTACTGCAGTAGCCAAAGACGGTATCCAGCTGATAGCGAAAGCTCGTGTAACAGTACGTGCCAGCATCAAGCAGCTGGTCGGTGGTGCCGGAGAAGATACCATCCTTGCCCGTGTAGGTGAAGGTATCGTTTCCTCTATCGGTTCTTCGGAAAACCACAAGTCAGTACTCGAAAATCCGGATTCTATCTCTAAACTTGTACTCCGCAAGGGATTGGATGCAGGAACAGCTTTCGAAATTCTGTCTATTGATATCGCGGATATCGATATAGGTAAAAACATTGGTGCAGCTTTGCAGATTGACCAGGCTAATGCAGACAAGAACATCGCACAGGCTAAAGCAGAAGAACGCCGTGCAATGGCTGTCGCTTCCGAACAGGAAATGAAAGCTAAGGCACAGGAAGCACGTGCCAAAGTAATCGAAGCGGAAGCGGAAGTACCTAAAGCAATGGCAGAGGCCTTCCGTAGCGGCAATCTGGGTATAATGGATTATTACCGTATGAAAAATATCGAAGCCGATACTTCAATGCGCGAAAACATTGCCAAACCAACGACTGGTGGTACCACCAACCAGCCTTTGAGTAAATAGTCTACCAAACGCTGGAACCCGATTCCTATTCAGTTCATCTGCGTATCTTCTCTTTGACAAACTTGCAAAAGAAAAGAAAGATACCTCTTCCGAACTAAAATCCGGTTCCGGCGTTTCTATTTATATATACGACTTATTGTAAAACTAAAACCGTTCAATAACATGAAAAAGTACTTTCCATCCTCTGAACTGATTATCAACGAAGACGGCTCGGTATTCCATCTTCACGTAAAGCCCGAATGGCTGGCAGATAAAGTGATCCTTGTAGGAGATCCAGGACGTGTAGCACTCGTAGCTTCTCACTTTGAAAACAAAGAATGCGAAGTGGAAAGCCGCGAATTCAAAACAATCACGGGTACATATAAAGGTAAACGAATCACAGTGGTTTCTACCGGAATTGGTTGCGACAATATCGACATCGTTATGAACGAACTGGATGCACTTGCCAACATCAACTTTGAGACACGGGAAGAAAAAGAAAAGTTCCGCCAACTGGAGTTAGTACGTATCGGTACGTGCGGCGGCTTGCAGCCAAATACTCCGGTAGGCACCTTCGTTTGTTCACAGAAATCTATCGGTTTCGACGGATTATTGAATTTTTACGCCGGACGCAATGCGGTATGCGATCTTCCTTTCGAACGTGCTTTCCTTAATCACATGGGCTGGTCGGGAAATATGTGTGCCCCTGCGCCTTATGTTATTGATGCCAGTGAAGAACTGATTGACCGGATTGCTAAAGAAGATATGGTACGTGGTGTAACGATTGCCGCAGGAGGCTTCTTTGGGCCACAAGGACGTGAACTCCGTATTCCGTTAGCAGACCCGAAACAAAATGATAAGATTGAAGCATTTGAATATAAAGGCTTTAAGATTACCAACTTTGAAATGGAAAGTTCGGCACTTGCAGGACTTAGCCGACTGATGGGACATAAGGCAATGACCGTCTGCATGGTGATAGCCAACCGACTGATCAAAGAGGCTAATACCGGATATAAGAATACAATCGATACACTGATTAAGACTGTGCTCGATAGAATATAAGAGATATATCCATCATAACAGAATGGCTTGAATCATACTCTGTATTGTATGTTTCAAGCCATTTTTTCATTAATATCCAATCGTAAATCTCTCCTGATGATGCTTGGGATGTTCCAACTCATCGATCATTGCAGCCGCATAGTCTTCTACAGAAATATGGCTGTTACCCACGATATCCACAATCATATCATCTTTGCCCAAACGGTAACGTCCGGTGCGTACTCCCGGTCTCATATCTGCTGCCGGAGAGAAAAATACCCAGTCAATCTCTTTCTCCTTCATCAGGAAATTCAAATAAAACTCTCCCAAAGCTTTAACTCCGGGCAGGATATTCTCAGGAACTTCACCCGAATCCATCAGTCGCAATCCCGGCGCAATAAACAGTGATCCGGCACCACCTACCATCAGGAAGCGATTTACTCCCGCTTTCTTCACTCCATCAATGATAGTCAGATATACTTTGATGGTTTCGTCATATATATCAGGATTATTCCATCCCGGATTGAATGCACTGATAACGGCATCCGCTCCTTTGCAAACTTCGCATACTTCATCGAGCGAAGAGACATCCGCTTTCTTTACTTTCAGATGCTCGTTCTCTATCTTTATTTTCTCGGGATGACGAACTACAGCTGTCACTTCAAAGCCACGATTCAATGCCTCATTTAGCAGAGCGGAACCAACAAAGCCGCTAGCTCCGATGAGGACTATCTTTTTCACTTTCTCCATATTCCAACAAAAATTAGATTGTTATTATTACTTTAATAACAATCTAACTTTCAGAATGTTGGTCTCCTTTTAGAAAATTAATTATCCGATATAGGTTTCTATCGTTTCTTTCAGTTTCTCCAAAGAATATGGTTTGGAGATAACTGCATTGCATCCAGCCTGAATAGCCTGTTGCTGTTCCGTATAGAACGCATAGGCAGTGACTGCAATAATAGGAACCGAAAGAGAAATAGTTCGAATCTTCTCTGTAGCCTGAATGCCATCCATCACAGGCATACGAATATCCATTAATATCAAGTCCGGTTTTTCCCGAATAAAGCTATTGATTGCTTCCTGTCCGTTACGCACCCACAGAATAGTATACTCTTTCTTCAGTAAGATATTCAACTGGGCAAAGTTCGATTCGATATCCTCCACAACCAAAATCTTTTTATGACGTACGGATTCAGAATCAATCTTAGTAGAAAGACTCCGTTCGGCAACTTCTACCGGTATCTCCTGATAAGGCAGATAAAGCGCAAACGTACTACCTTGTCCCAGTTCCGAGCTAACTTCAATACGGCCACCGAGACGTTCTACAATACTCTTGCAAATAGAAAGCCCCAGTCCGGTACCTTGCACAAAGTCGTTCAGTTTTTCAAAACGAGTAAAGATTTGAGGAAGTTTCTCTTCCGGAATTCCACAGCCCGTATCGCTGACAAACAGTTTCAGCCAGTCTCCCTCCTGTTTCAATCCCAATGTGATACTTCCCGTTTCAGTATTCTTAATGGCATTGGATAAAAAATTGAAGAGTACCTGCATCACACGGTTCCGATCGGTAGAAGTCCAGAACTCTCCTTGCGGACGAACCACTTTCAAGTCCACATTCAACTTCATCTTTAACTGATGCACCTTCTCCACTTCATCCACCAAACCGGCTATTTCAACTTGCTGGAAGTGCATCTCCGATTTACCGGATTCGATGCGGGACAAGTCCAAAATATCATTGATCAACTGCAACAGCAGATTGCTATTCTTCTGGATAATCTCCAGATATTCATGTTTTTCCTCTTCATTCTCCGTTAAAACCATAATCTCCGAAAATCCCACAATAGCATTCAGCGGAGTACGAATCTCATGACTCATATTTGCGAGAAATACAGACTTCATCCGGTCGGCATCCTCTGCACGCCGTTTCGCTTCAATTAATTCCTCGGAACGACGGATACGGTCGCCAATATCGTGTATTAACGCCAGCACGGTATTACCTTCAAACGGGGCGATGCGTGCCTGAAAATAATGTTTACTCCCCTCCACTTCCAATGGATATTCAATCTCTTTCAGATTCCCGTCCTTCAGGCATTCGCGAATATTGCAAAGAAACAAATCACTTACTTCCGGAGAATAAATACTGCGCCCGTCCGCTCCTTTCAGCACTTCTACCGGATGCAGCAGAATCGTACCCGGCGCCATCAGCACATCCGTTATAAAGAAATTCTCGTCAAAGATGAAGATAAATTCGGGTAAAGCTTCTATTATTTTACGGTTATGTTCTTCCAGATGTTTAATATGCTGTTCCTTTTCACACTGGGAGGTAACATTTACAGTATATGCCAACAGTTTATCCGGATCTCCTTCTTCATTCCCTTTATAAGACAAGAAATGATCTTCCAGCCAAATCACTTCACCATGCTCCCCGACACAACGGACCTGTATCTGAGATGCTTTGGACTCCGAAGCAAGCATTTTAGCAAAAGCTGTCTGATAGGCATTTATATCTTCGGGGTATGCGAAATGGTAAAAGTCATTAATGTCTTTAAAGACTACTCCCGCCTCTTTCAAGCCTAACGTGCGGAAATAATCGTCCGTGAAGCTACATTTCCCTGTCGGAATGTCATATTCCCATAAAGCTATTTGATGTGCGGCAAGTACAGAAAGTATCTTTTGTGAATTTTCCCGTATGATTTCATTATTCTCATTCGGTGAATATAAGTTTGTATCCGGCTCCATAGACTATCATTATATTTTGTATGTGCATTGTTTGAACGGCAGCAAATATAAACAAATAAAACACAAGTTGTGTCTAATCTTATTTTTTTTACTTAGAAACAATTATCTTTGCATCATCCAAAAAGAAATATAATGAATCAAGATACTATCTGCGCTATTGCTACCGCTCAAGGAGGAGCCATCGGAAGCATCCGTGTTTCCGGTCCTGAAGCTATTTCCATTACAAGCCGCATCTTCCAACCAGCCAAAGCCGGCAAATTACTTAGTGAACAAAAGCCTTATACGCTGACATTCGGGCGTATCTATAATGGAGAAGAAGTCATAGATGAAGTCCTTGTGAGTCTTTTCCGGGCTCCTCATTCTTATACGGGAGAGGATAGTACAGAAATCACGTGTCATGGTTCTTCCTATATTCTTCAGCAAGTAATGCAATTGTTGATTAAGAACGGTTGCCGTATGGCTCAACCGGGAGAATATACCCAACGCGCATTCCTCAACGGAAAGATGGACTTAAGTCAGGCGGAGGCTGTAGCCGATTTGATTGCATCTTCTTCCGCAGCCACTCATCGTTTGGCCATGAGTCAGATGCGGGGAGGTTTTAGCAAAGAGTTAACGGACCTACGAAGTAAGTTGCTAAACTTCACTTCCATGATCGAACTGGAACTTGACTTCAGCGAAGAAGATGTGGAGTTTGCTGATCGTTCGGCATTGCGAAAACTCGCAGATGAAATAGAGCAGGTTATCTCCCGACTGGTTCATTCATTTAATGTTGGGAATGCCATTAAGAATGGTGTTCCGGTAGCTATCATCGGTGAAACGAATGCGGGGAAATCAACTTTACTGAATGTATTACTGAACGAGGATAAAGCAATTGTCAGTGATATTCATGGTACCACGCGTGATGTCATTGAAGATACTATTAATATAGGTGGCATCACTTTCCGATTCATTGATACTGCCGGAATCCGGGAAACAAATGATACCATTGAAAGTCTTGGTATTGAACGTACATTCCAAAAGCTGGATCAAGCGGAGATTGTACTTTGGATGGTTGATTCATCTGATGCATCTTCTCAGATAAAGCAATTATCAGAAAAGATCATTCCTCGTTGTGAAGAGAAGCAACTAATTGTTGTATTCAACAAAGCGGATTTGATTGAGGAAAAGCAGAAAGAAGAATTATCTGCTTTATTAAAGGACTTTCCTAAAGAATACACGAAGTCTATCTTCATATCGGCAAAAGAACGTAAACAGACCGACGAGTTACAAAAGATGCTTATTAACGCAGCACATCTGCCTACGGTAACACAGAATGATATTATTGTGACAAACGTAAGGCATTATGAAGTTTTAAGTAAAGCTTTAGATGCTATTCACCGGGTACAGGATGGGCTTGAAACGCATATATCTGGAGATTTTCTTTCGCAAGATATACGGGAGTGTATTTTCTTCATTTCGGATATTGCAGGGGAAGTGACGAATGATATGGTGCTTCAGAATATCTTTCAGCATTTTTGCATCGGCAAGTGAAAAATGGTACTCTAAATGGTACTCTACGCCACAATACTAAACGGAAATAGATTGAATGTGAGATAGTTCCGAAAATCACTCCGTCTGTTTCCGTTTGTCTATATTTTATACAATATATTTTCCGTTTAGTTCATTTTGGCACGCGTTTTGGCACGCGTGTGCCACCATGTGCCATGATTTATACGCAAATCTGGAGAAAGTTACCAATGTCTCCCTCGCGGATGAGATTTTGCAAAGGCGTAGGAAAGTAAAACTACTATTTTTGAAAAGGTACTATAAAATGGTACTCTGCGAAAATTGACAAAATCGCAACACATTGATTATTAACGCTTTCAAAATAATAGATACTCGGATAGATAATTAGGAAAATTTGTTTGAAATTTGGTCGGTTAACCAATAATTAGTAATTTTGCACCGAAAACGATGTGTATTCGTGCAGAAAAGAGGCCTATTTTCGACACGGAAAGCAGAGTTACACATAATAATATATTGTTAAACCAACTCAATTCCTCGAAACAAATGAACACTCAGAAATCTACTCTACCCGACCAAATAGTCAAGCTCAGGAAAAGAAAGATGCCAAGCGGCAATACAGTATTGTTCCTTGATTATCCTCAGAATGATACAAGAGTACGCGAATGTATGGGACTGTCTCTAATTCCAGGAGACTCCCCTCAGACCATTGAGAAGAACAAGCGCACAATGCTTAAGGCTGAAGCACTAAGACTTCAGAAGGAGAAGGAGATGGTCAACGGTGTACAGATCCGAGAAAACCAAGGCCTAAAGACTCCATTCCTGCAGTTCTATCGTGCAATGGTCGAAGAACGTCATGGAAACATAGATTCACAAGGAAACTGGGGCAACTGGAGGAGCTGCCTCAGATATTTGGAATCCTATTGCACAGAGAACACAACCTTCGCAGATATAACCCCAAAATGGGTCAAGGGATTCAAGACCTATCTAGAGAATGTTGAGAAGGACACCCACAAACAAGGAATCCAGCCAAGCAAAAATGGTTTCAACGGACTTTCGCAGAATTCCAAGATCTCATACTTCAACAAACTGAAGGCATGTCTTAACCGAGCTTTTAAGGAACATATCATAGACTACAATCCAGCAGATGCTGTAATGGGATTCAAGACAGAAGAGACCCCAAGACAATATCTCACTATGGAAGAAGTCAAGATGCTCGTCGCAACAGACTGCAAATACCCTCAGTTAAAAAGGGCTTTCCTCTTTGGCTGCTTTACCGGACTGAGAAAGAGCGACATCATGAAACTGACATGGGGTGAAGTTCAGAAATTTGAAGGGTATACAAGGCTTGTGTTCAGACAGAAAAAAACTGGAGGACAGGAATACCTGGACATTCCGAAGGTTGCAGAAGAATATATCGGAGAACGTGGTGATGCCAAATCAATCGATCTTGTGTTTCCCCTATTCAAATACAGTTCAGAGACATCCTTGGAACTTCGAAGATGGGCAATGATGGCAGGAATAACCAAGGACTTCACTTTTCACTGCAGCAGACACACTTTTGCAGTTCTTCTCTTGAATTCTGGAGCAGACATATATACGGTTTCAAAGTTGCTTGGACATCGTGAGCTGCAGACGACACAGATTTACGCTCACGTCCTTGACAAGAAGAAGCAAAGTGCAGTTGCTACAATATCTAACCTATTCTCTGATTAAAGATGATTGCAAACAGACAAGAAGCGGCATTGAACATTGCCATCATGAACAGACTATCAAAGACGGTGCTTCATCAAGTACGCCTCGGAAGCGAGGCAGGTATTCTTGAAGCACTGCAAGAGCGATTTGACTTCACGAAAGCTGCCAAGGATCTTATTGTCTACATGAAATCCGACAAGGACCGAATACTTTACGAACAAGCCATATGTCTGGCAGACACTGCCGAATTCTTGGAATTTGCAGGAAAAACCAGAGACAGGATAGTCAAACAGAAACTGACTGCAATATACTCGTCCATCGATCAGCTGCATGAGTTCGGGTATAAGAGACAGAGAGAAGAGTGCCTATATCCATCGCTCGAGCCATTCCTATCAGAGCCAGAAACCCATAATCTTCTGCAGCGGTCTGTAACTGCAGGTCTGCTTGACGAGAAGTTTCAGCCAAAGAAGGGAACAAAGATTTACCAGCTTAAGCTCATTGCCGAAGCTATAATACAGATTCGAGGTATCGGCACCAGAAACAAATGGTGTCATTTCGAGAAGCAATGGAGACTGGGAGAACACAGATTGTCTCAGGCATTCGTCCCATTGACTAGAAGCAACTCTATATACAGGATTTCGAAGATTTATCCTGAGGTTGACTTCTACTCACTCCTAACCCAGAAGGATTATGATAAGACTTTCTCAACTGACTTGAATGAGGTTCAATGCAGAGAACTTTGGAGAAGGTTGAAAGATGCTAATTTCATTGACCAGAAGGTCGAAGTCGAATCATTCCTTGCCATGACAGGTATAATAAAATTGCCAACTGCACCGGTGAACTGGACTGGTTCATTTGACTCATTGGTTTACTTTGTCAATGCAGTCTTCGGAGATCTTAACCCTAGTGTTCTGCACATCACAGCAGACCTGTTCGTTATAAAGAATGCCCCTATCAATTATGGTACGATGAAGACGAAGAGCAGCCGAATTAAACGGCATCCTGAAATGTTTGACTTTATCCCGGTGTTGGATGACATCATAATGAAATCAAGACAAAAGAAATAGACACAATAAAGTGCTACAGCAAGAGCCCAAGGTCAATTATCCTGTTGACTTTGGGCTTTTATTTTATATCTCTATTAGTCAAAATCTTATATATAACACTCCATCTCCTTATCCATGTTAGTCCATCTTCTGGCATAAAAGCCAATCAGTAAAGGATATGGCGTAAATTTGCATCAATTTTTCACTCTGATTTCAGAAGCATACAAGAAGCGGCCTACAAATATTTAGTGGCCGTATAAGTAATAACAATTAATCATTTATCAGTATGAAGAACAACGTTTCTTTCATCTCTCTTTTTGATTGGTGACAAGCCGACCGAAAAGAGACAAGCCTACATTGGTGTTGCAGGCTTATTTGACTTGTGGCAAGAGGCCATGAGCATGTACAAAACCGCAGTAGTTGAGAACAAGATCCACTATCGATTCTTCGTAGAGGACTTCATCAACTCCAGAACATTTCACGACTCGACGGATTCCAATTCAAAGAATGACCATCTGGTCAATCTTGGCAGGATCAGAAACGTGCTCGAATTTGAAGAGCTATCGAAGAAGTACTCTTCATCACCTCTTACAGAAGAGAACTTCCATTCCTGCATGGAAGACCTTCTACTCATGAAGAAGGTGTCCTTCTACAATGACCGAGTTGATTTCCAGTGTCACTTCAACAAGACCGTCTTAGCCGTAATTGCAGATGCAGCTAACGACATTCCCCTATTCAAGGAGAAGGTATCGGTTTCCGATATGGACAGATTCTTCAATGAATGCAAGCCATCATCTCACCCTTCACTTCACTCTCATAACAATCAGTACATCGCATACTTTCTTTGTCAGATGGATTCATTTGGCTTGATAGCCTGGAACTATCAATATGTTATAGAGGTGAATCGTCTTCTCTTCAGTCCCAAATCCGGAAGAGTGCTCTCTGCGCACAATCTCACCTGTGCCCTAACGCAAATAAATAATGCCAATAATCCGATCAAGTCAAAGATTGATGATTGGGTCAAATCAATTAAAATGGCATCAATAGAGAGCAATAATCAACAATAAGACTACTGAGAAATAGAGAGCATGGTAGATAGTATTGTGCTATCAATCATAACTTTCTGTTAATCAGCGTCAAGAGAATACCTTTGCCACTCGAAAGCGACCATCTTTCGGGTGGCATTTTCTATTTATTCATCTCTAAACAATTAAAACAATATGAATTTCAAGACAGAAGAAATCCTGAATCTCATTGAGCGTTCCAGTGGTATTCCTGACTTGCTTAGCAAGAAAGAAGACCTGGAAAACATTATCAGGAAATTTGAGATCGTCGAGGCATACCTTACCAGGTTCAAATCCTTGGAAGAGCTGACAGAACATTTTAAGATGATGGAGGATAAGATCTATGTATGCAAGACTTATCTGACGACAAATGAAGCAGTCAAATATCTCTCCATGAGCAAGTTCACAATACTGGAGGCTGTCAAGCGTCATGAACTTCCGTATTACACACCTCCTAGCAAATGTTTCTACTTTGCCAAAGAAGATCTTGATAATTGGGTCAAAAGCTTCAGGGTTCCATCAAGAAAGGAAATGGAAGAGGAAATGGAGAAAGTACTTCAGAAACCGACAGGAAGAAGACGCTAAGAAATGAAGCATAAAATCAAGCCTCAAGATCTGGAAGACCTGAGTTTCAGGGTACGGATGCTCTCTGAGCGAATTGACAAATCCGATTCGGCCAGCAGCAAGACGATAGAAACGCTTAAAGCGCGTATCGTCAATCTGGAGAATCAGATCGGAATATCGAAAGTGATCCTATCATCATCAGAGGCCGCAGAATACCTGGGAATGTCTAGAAGCCAGGTGTATCACTGCATCAAGCATCACGGACTTCCTTTTACAAAGCCTAACAGGAAGTTCTTCTTTGACAAAAGGATGCTGGATGAATGGGTCTCTACAAATAATCAAAGAAATATATTATAGAATGGAATCAAAAATCACAGCTGAAAATTTCAGTGAAATCTGGAATAACATCTTGATCAAGTCTACAGACAGTTACAAGATACCGGCAGAAGTAATACATGTAAGTGAATCGACAATCAGCACTCTGGGTAACTTCAGTGCATCAACAGGAAAGGGAAAGTCAAAGAAAACATTCAATGTCTGTGCTATTGTAGCGTCAGCCCTGACCGGAAAGAAGATCCTGAAGTATGAGGCACATTTCCCTGAAGGAAAGCAAAAGGTTCTGTATTTCGATACGGAACAGAGCTCCTTCCATTGCCATAAGGTACTCGAGCGTATAAATAAGCTCGCTGGTTTTCCTCTTGACAGCAATAATGACCGAATAGAATTTGTAATGCTAAGGGAGTTCAATCCCATTGACCGGAGACAGATCATTGAGCTCGCCCTTGTCAACAGGCCTGAAGTCGGACTTGTAATCATTGATGGATTGAGAGACCTTCTCTTTGACATAAACAGTTCAACCGAAGCTGCTGATGTGATCGGACTTCTGATGAGATGGACAAGCCAGCACAACATCCATATCCATACAGTCCTGCACCTGAATAAAGGCGATGACAATGTCCGTGGCCATATCGGTACTGAGCTGAACCATAAGGCAGAAACAATACTGCAGGTCACCAAGGATGACAATGACAGGAACATCAGCCAAGTCCAAGCTACGCTCATACGCGACAGGGACTTTCTGCCATTTGCCTTCAAAATTAACAGCGAAGGACTGCCAGAACTGGTCGAAGGTCATACAATCCAGAAGAAACCTGCCAACAAGCCCTTTGAATTTGAGATGCTTGGTGAAGAGATGCATCGTACCGCACTTGACATTGCCTTTGAGAAGGACACTGAGAAGTTGACATATTCCCCATTGCTTGAAAGAATGGCTATCGGCTACAGCGAAATCGGCTACACCAGATGCCGGAACACTCAGAAGAAGGTTCTTAACTTCTTAATAGAGAACGGGATTATCAATAAGCAGGATCGCTTCTATGTGTACAACAGAGACTTCCACTATACACCGAAAGTGTCCTATTGAATGAAGGCCAGACCAATCGGGTACGTATAGGGGAATAACCCTTTGGTCCAGTAATAATGAAAGATAATGATGCAAGACACATTGCCAACATCACTTGATAAGTTATATGAGAAGGCAGTCCAGCTTGGGGTACTCTGGATGAAAACAGGCACTCAATACTCTGAACTCAGAGACTGTGTAAATAAGTGTATGGAACTGAGCCATGCAAATTCGGGAATCAATGAGGAATGTACCATTGGTCGGCGAAGACTAGTTTCTCAGAGAATAGTCATCCGATCCATACGTTTTCTTAACAGTACCGAGCTGGACAAACTACAGGGTGAATTGTACCGCATATCAAGTGAGGACGTGCCAAGAAAACCTTTTACGGAAAACAAGACCAGACCAAGACGGCGTATATAGGACGTTGTACCGATAACCCACTCCGAATAAAGTATTTAAATGATACAAGCAATGGAAACAGAAGAACTCAAAAAGATACCTATCACTTCCCTTCTTTCCCACCTGGGATATGAGCCTGCATATAAGATAAAAGGAATGACCCAGTGGATGTATCACTCTCCTCTACGCGAAGACAAGACACCGTCTTTCTCCGTATCTACGAAAAAGAACCTCTGGAATGACCTGGGATCAGAAGAAGGAGGTAATGTCATCGACCTTGCTATAGCCCTGAACGGAAACTGCACATTCCACAAGGCTGCCACCTGGCTAGAAGAGCAGTACCGTTCTTTCAGCTCCGATTTGGTCATCGAGGAAAAGAAAGCCAGGAACCAGTCCTTCTTCAACCCGAAACGTCCGACCAGTTCGGATTTCAAGGATGTCAGAATTGAGGATCTTACTCACAGAGCTCTTTTGAGCTATATGCTGAACAGAGGTATTCCCGTGGACATAGGCACAAGATATTGCAAGGAAGTGCATTATTCTGTTTATCAGAAGGAGTACTTTGGCATCTGCTTTCAGAACATACTGGGAGGGATAGAGATCAGGAATGCTTTCTTCAAAGGATGCTATGGAGAGAAAGCCCCGAGTGTCATCCCATTATCAAAGGAAAGACACACACAATGCTGCTGCATATTCGAGGGCTTCATGGATTTTCTATCGTACTTGACTCTTTTCAAGAATGGGGACTCCTCAATCATACTATCATGGCCATGTGATTGTATCGTACTCAATTCAACGAGTATCGTCAAGAAGGCGATACCATTCATACAAGTATATGATCATTCTTATTGTTACCTTGATAATGATGCTGCAGGACAGAAAGCGTTCGAATCGATAGCAGCCTGTATTCCAGACAAAGCAACATTGATGACACATCTGTATGCTGAGTATAACGATCTGAACGATTTCCTTCTCCGCAAGCCTATCCGCAAATAGCGATTGGATGTACAATGAGTTGACAGACCATTGGCATTTTCACGTAACCTCTTCCTTTCTCGGGAGGAGGTTTTTTTATGCCCATTTTCGAGGGTTAGAGTACCAATACAGAGTACCATTCACTTATTATGTCAAAATAGTGTTAAGATTTTGACAATAGTCTGTTCCATAATGCTTTCATATTCTCGAATTATCCTTTATTTGGGTCGCAGATGAGCGCAGAAAACGCCTTTCATTGGCAGTTTGATGTACCCATTGTTGGCAGAAAACAATAACGAATAAATAACTACCAAGAACCAGAGACATGAGTGCTTTTTGGATTTTTGCCGTCTGTGTAACAGCGGCCTATGTCGTGTACTACACGGTAATGATATGTATAGACCTATACAGTAAACCAAAAGATCAGGCGCACGCCAATGAGGAGGTATTCGAGATTGATGAGACTCCATCAGAAGAAAGCAAGGCCGTTGAAGAAACAGATGGAGGATTCAGAGTCGCCAGTGACGTTCCAAGCGGATGGGAGGAAACCAACATTCATCCTGACAACACGGAAGAAAAGCCCGGAGGGAACGACGACGATGTAAAACTTGATGCTACAGGAGCTCCGATGACACCTGCACAGCAGAAGATCGAGGCTACAGGCAACGATATGGAGGAAATAGAACCAGAGATGTCGGGTGCGCTCATGGACAAAGAATTCTTCTCTGCCATGACCACCGGCAAACCTCCAGTCCCAATGGAAAAGACAATAGTCAGCTTAAACAAGAATGAAACAGACAACGAACATGAAAGCCATACAGAGGAGACTGAGCATGAGGTGTCTCAGATACGCGACAAGATTTAAGATTGGAATACCGCAGGTCGCAGCTCTGATGCTCGTGGCTCTTCTTTCTGGTTCGCAGGCAGTCTTTGCCAAGAGCGGAAGCGTAGACTACTCCTGGGGGGCTGATGCACTGGCTAATGCACATGACTTCACGGTCACCATGATGCTGTATGTCTTATATCTGTGCTATGCCGTAGCAGCTATCATGACCATCATCTCTGCCCTGCAGATCTACTTCAAGATGCAGACAGGTGAAGGTGAAGTGACAAAGAGCATCATGACACTTATCGGTGCATGTCTTTTCATGATCGGAGCATCAATAGTATTTCCAGCCTTCTTTGGCTACCGGATATAACAACGACTCAAACGTCAAGGACTGAGTGAAAGACAAGTGCACGTGCCTGGATCAAAGGACAAGACGAAGAGACCGCCCTGCTGCAGAAGGGTGGAAACATATGTATAACTATTAACAAGGATTCAAAATGTTCAAGAATATCAAGAACAAAATCAAGGGCTTTGCCTCTCGTGCAAAGCAAGCTACTCGCGCTGTCAAGGTAGCCGCACTTGGCCTTTTCCTCTCTGTGGCATCCCCTGCCGTAACATTCGCGCAGAATGCAGCTGGTGACTACACAGCAGGAACAACAGCTCTCAGCACAGTGGCCGATGAGATTGCCAAGTATGTACCTATCGTGGTGAAGCTCTGCTATGCCATCGCAGGTGTAGTTGCCATCATCGGTGCAATCTCTGTCTACATCGCCATGAACAACGAGGAGCAGGATGTCAAGAAGAAGATCATGATGGTCGTAGGCGCATGTATCTTCCTCGTAGCTGCGGCACAGGCACTTCCTCTCTTCTTCGGGCTCTAAAGTGAGTGCAAGAACAAAGTGACTGATGAATGGAAAGCGCAAACAAGGACAACCGCTACCCAGACTACCCACTTTTCAGGGGACTGCAACGTCCCCTTGAATTTATGGGTCTTCAAGGGCGATACATCTACTGGGCGGCTGGAGCAGTCGGAGGAGCTATACTCGGCTTCATCATCATTTACTGCATCGCCGGATTTGTTGCAGGTCTGATAACACTCGTAGCCGCCATCTCCGCAGGTGCAGCCCTTGTACTCTTCAAGCAGAGGAAAGGGCTTCACACGAAGAAGGAAGACAGGGGTGTCTTTATCTACGCCTACTCCAAGAGAATGTAATGTTTGATAACTGTAGGCTCACCCATGAAAGGATGGGCCTACATTTTTTAAGTAACTAACTAAATGATTCTATACGTCATCCTGACTTTCATGGCAATCCTTGTAGGAATGGCCATTTCAGTAGCCGCCTTCGGTACCGGTGGCAAGCGGAAGAAGATCTTCCAGGACATCTACTTCACCATCGAGGAAGTGGACGGTATCGGTGTTCTCTACACCAAGACTGGCGAATACTCTGCAATCATCAGGATGGAGAACCCCGTTCAGAAGTATTCGGCAAACATCGACGCATATTACGAATACACAAGCCTTTTCACATCCATTGCGCAGACATTGGGAGAAGGTTATGCCTTGCAGAAGCAGGACATATTCACAAAGAAAAGATTCAAGGATGAGTCTGATGACTCGCATGAGTTTCTTTCCGACAGCTATTTCAGATACTTCACAGGACGTGAGTACACTGAGGCATCTACCTACCTGGTCATCACACAGGAGAACAGGAAGAGCAAGCTTCTCTCCTATGATGCCCGAAGCTGGAGGGACTTCCTGGTCAAGATCCGCAAGGTTCATGACCAGCTAAAGGACGCAGGCATCAAGTCCAGATTCCTCGGCAAGGCAGAGGCAAGCAAGTACGTTGACCGCTACTTTGCCATGAACTTCTCGGACAAGACCATATCCATGACTGGATTCAAGGTTGATGATGAATCCATCACCATGGGAGACAGACGGTGCAAGATCTATTCACTTGTAGATGTTGACAGCATCAATCTTCCATCATTTATAAGACCATACACAAGCATTGAGGTCAACAACACATCCATGCCTGTTGACCTCGTAAGTGCCATTGACACCATACCTGAGGCAAAGACCATCATTTACAACCAGATGATCTTCATGCCTGGACAGAAGAAGGAGCTCGCTATCCTAGACAAGAAGAAGAACAGACACGCCAGCATCCCAAACCCAGCCAACCAGATGGCAGTCGAGGACATCAAGCGAGTGCAGGAGGTAATTGCAAGAGAGAGCAAGCAGCTTGTCTACAGCCATTACAATATCGCCGTAGTCACAGACATCAGCACAGACATTCAGAAATGTACCAACTACATAGAGAATGCTTTCGGCAAGCTCGGAATCCATATCAGCAAGAGAGCGTACAACCAGCTTGAACTGTTTGTGAACTCTTTCCCGGGCAACTGCTACAGCATGAACCAGGACTATGACAGGTTCCTGACTCTGAGTGATGCGGCTGCCTGCCTGATGTACAAGGAGAAGACACAGCACAGTGAGGACACTCCTCTGAAGATATATTACACAGACAGACAGGGTGTGCCTGTCGCCATAGACATCAGTGGAAAGGAGGGAAAGGAAAAGATCACAGACAATTCCAACTTCTTCTGCCTCGGACCATCCGGTAGCGGCAAGTCATTCCACATGAACAGTGTTGTACGACAGATGTGGGAACAGAACACGGACATCGTGATGGTTGATACCGGAAACTCTTACGAAGGACTCTGCGAATACGTAGGCGGCAAGTACATCAGCTATACCGAGGAACACCCTATCACAATGAATCCTTTCCGTATCAAGAGAGAAGAGTATAACGTGGAGAAGGTTGGATTCCTGAAGAACCTTATCATGCTTATCTGGAAGGGTACACAGGGAACAGTCACAAAGACTGAGGACAAGCTTATAGAGCAGACCATCACAGAATACTATGACAGTCACTTCTCAGGTAAGATTGAGACTCTGTGCTTCAACACATTCTACGAGTTCAGTGTGGCAAGGATTCCTCAGATATGTGAGGAGAATCATCTGACCGGTATCGATCTGGCAGCCTACAACTACCTTATGAAGGACTTCTACAAGGGTGGCGGTCACGAGCTGACACTGAATGAGGACCTTGACACCAGTCTCTTTGATGAGACCTTCATCGTCTTCGAGATTGACTCCATCAAGGATGACCCTCTCCTTTTCCCTCTTGTCACTCTCATCATCATGGATCTGTTCATCCAGAAGATGCGCATCAAGAAGAACCGCAAGGTGCTTGTCATCGAGGAGGCATGGAAAGCCATTGCCTCGCCTATGATGGCAGAGTACATCAAATATCTCTATAAGACAGCACGTAAGTTCTGGGCGAGCGTAGGTGTGGTGACACAGGAGATCCAGGACATCGTCGGCTCCCCTATCGTCAAGGAAGCCATCATCAACAATTCCGATGTGGTGATGCTGCTTGACCAGAGCAAGTTCAAGGAACGCTTTGATGAGATACAGGCTATTCTCGGACTCACCGAAGTGGATTGCAAGAAGATCTTCACCATCAACCGACTGGAGAACAAGGAAGGACGATCGTTCTTCCGTGAGGTATTCATCAGACGTGGTCAAGTCGGAGCGGTCTATGGTGTCGAGGAACCGCATGAATGCTACATGACCTATACCACAGAACGAGCTGAGAAGGAAGCCCTGAAGCTCTATAAGTCAGAGCTCCGTTGCAATCACCAGAAGGCTATCGAAGCCTATTGCCAAGACTGGGACAGAAGTGGGATCGACAAGTCACTTCCATTCGCACAGAAAGTCAACCAGGCAGGCCATGTCCTCAATCTTAAATAGAAATGAAGAGCAGAATACTTTGCATATTGTTGTCATTACTCACTCTGGTTGTTCCTGTAACAGTCAGAGCACAGTATTATAGTGTCAACATTGACACGAAGACTGTAGCAGCCATGGTTGCTGCCTATGGTACCGAGTCAGCGGCAGAGGCATTCTACAATGAGCAGGTGAAGGAGATACTGAAGCATTACACAGCTGCAGAAGTTGCAGCCGCAGGTATCTTCTCCTCAAAATACCTTGACAGGAAAGCATTGACAGACCTTGGCATCTGGTCAAACTCAACAGAGAACTACTATTACCGACGTATCTACAACATGGTTTCTACCAAGATAATGCCCAAGATATGGACTGTTGCCGAAATGATGCTGAAAAGTCCGCAGAATGCGCTCTACTGGGGCACATATCTGATGAAGGTGTGCGATGAGACTAAGAGTCTCTGCATGCAGTTCGAGTCTGTAGTGACCAACAGCACGCTGTCATTCCAGGACATAGCCTTCCTGCAGATCAATCAGCAGATTGCAGATATTCTCAGACTCTCCGAACTGGGAGGTGTCGATTTCCGTTCCCTGCTAGACGGTTTCTCTCAGATTGGAAGCAGCATGACGGCAGAGAATCTGAAAAGTGACATTGACAATCTTTACCAAAGAGGTGTCAGTCTGGCTTCTGCTGGAGTCTCGAACATGGCCGGTCAACTGCTTCAGACAAGCAACTTCAATGACCTCTTCCAGGGAAAGATTGGTGCAGCCATCACGATCGCAGACAATTACTCCACACTTTTCCAGAGCATGGAAGATGGCATCGGACCTGCCATGATACAGCTGTTGGGTGGAGAAGATGCACTTGCCAACCTCTTTGACCTGAGCAGTTACAACCTGACATCATGGATAGATGATTACGCTCGCGAGGGGCTTGGACAATACTATAGACAGAGATGGTATATCTACAGAAGGGACTCAGGCAGTGAGACTGTCTGCCTCTATGAGCCTTCTGAGACAAAGGAAGCCGTACTTGACGGACCAGAATGGATCAGGTTCAACACCACAAGCACGGACTTCTATCCATCTACCTCTCAGTTGGAACAGGTTCGGCTCAACTCCGAATCCCATGCAGGCTTTTCCAGAAAGCTTGTAACAGAGCTGAACAGACAGAATTCAAACTACACCTATGACATCTCGTTTTATCTGCGTTCCTATATCATCAAGAAGGGTGACAAAGTCACCAAGAAGGCATACGCCTATGCCATCACAGGAATCAAGAGATGGGACATCAGCGAGACGGTCTATGAGGAGGTCTTTGACTCCTACTCCATGGATCTTGCCACCTTCCAGGCTCAGCTGGGTGCAAGGCTGGCAAGCCTCAATGACAATGAAGATGGCATCATCTATACGATTGGTTCAGACTCCAAGAACTACTACCAGACATCGGATGCCAGAAAACTCGAAGGCATTGAGACTGTCACTATCAGTGTGACCTGCAATGACGGGTCTGTTCTTGGAGAGGGCAACACACAGTACAAGTGCGGCACTTGCGGCTCTTCCCTTTCCTCCCACACCAAACAGTGCTCTATGCTCACATCCGTGGTTGAGAACCGGACAGGCACATCAGAGCTAGATGACATGGCAAGTGAACTGAAGGGAAAGATAGCCAATCTGCAGACGCAGATCGACGAGCTTGAACAGACCAATGAGCGCATCCTGAAGGAAATCAGCTCTTCAAGCATTGAGAGAGCAGCAGAGCTCAGGGTTCAGTACAATGCCAACAAAGACAGGATCTCAACACTTAAAACAGAGTTGAAGAGCCTCGAACAGCAACTTGATGATGTAAATCAGGCGATCAGTGAGGCTGGCGAAGGAGAAGATGTGCCAACCGATGATTATTTCAGAATACCAGCTATCATGCAGGCTCTGAAAGCATCATACAACCTGACTTGGCTCGATGAAGGTTCCTGGAACGGCTATACGTTTATCAGACATGCCTCTATTCCCAACATCAGGGGAACGGTGACATTCTCTGCCACCATTTCCATCGCCAGAAAGCCGAAATACTTCCTCGGAATCAAGATTCATCGTGCCATTGTCCAGATCAGCTGGAAGCTGACCGCTGAATACTCTTCAACGAATGTTGTGGATGTGCTGACACTTGACCCGGACATGGATCCTGCAAAGAAAGCAGAACTGGTCAACAATAGGATTTCAGAGATTGCAAGAACATATCCTTCCTGTACAGTGAACACCGAATACGCCAGGACAGAGCCAGTCCAGGAGGATGACACTACAGATACTTACCACCTTCTCTGGTCAAGCGACCGCCTGGAGATAGCCAGGGAGATAGACACTAGACTTACGAAAATATACTCAGACCTTGTCTCTCTGGAGAAGATGATGAGCTACAAGCGAAGTATCATCGATGTCCTGAAAGATATTGCGCCATATATCAATGAGAACCAGGGCAGACACAGAACCACACTGGAAGAATGTCATGATCGATGGATGCGCAATGCAAGAGGTGAAAAAGACGAAGACCAACCATGAAGAAGATGAAAAAAATGACATATATCATACTGCTCATGCTTACGCTTCTCCCCTGCACAGCCAGGGCTCAGTGGAGCTTTGATGTTCCGTCTGTCGAAGCCTATATCCACGACCATAAGAACCAGAGAAGCCTGCTGCTTGCAAGAGCGACACTTGAACAGAGCAACGCACTCCTTCATGACTACAGCAAGACTGCCAATCTCAATTACAAGGAGATCAATATAGAGCTGGACAAGTACACCAGAGCTTTCGATGTCATTGACATCCTATATCAGACATTAAGGACATCGCTCAATACCTATGACACATATCAGACTGTTCATCACAGGATTGATGACTACAAGGACATGCTGTCAGCGTTTCATGACAAGTGCCTGACTCGCGGCAATATCGTAAGCACAGACACCCTGATCATCACCATCAACTACCACATGCTGGAGAAGATTGCCCTTGAAGCTGAGAACATCTACCGCTCGTTCAGCGACCTGGTAATGTATGCGACAGGCGCAGCCGCTTGTACTACATCTGATCTCATGCTGGTCATAGGGAGTATCAACACCTCACTTGATCTGATAAAGAAGCATCTGAACACGGCATATTTCGACACATGGAAATACATCCAGGTCAGAATCGGCTATTGGAAGGCCCAGGTCTACAGGGCTCAGACGATGCAGGAGATAATACAGGGAGCATACGGCAGATGGCGTGTCTCTGGAAAACTTGACTATTAAAAGTAACTATAATGAAAAGAATCATCACACTTCCCCTACTTGCGCTCTGCTTCATAAGTGCCAAGGCGCAGTATGTGACCTACAATCACGATGAGACGAAGATGAACCAGATCACGGTCATGGAGACTGGCGCAGGCTCACTGACGCCAGCCGTCTACTATCGGGTAACTCATAACAACTATCAGAAGACGGCAGCAGCAAAGAACAAGCTGCTCTACCGCACAGAAGCAGGAGGCTTCGGTTACGGGCAGGTTGACCTGACAGAGAAGATTGACTCCGCTCTTACAAGCAGGGCAAGGATTGAAGCTCTCAACATGGCTGATCGCAAGATTGACATTGCATGGCAAACAGAAGGCAGCAAGCTGGAATCCAAGATGCAGTCATTCCAAGGCAACATTGACAGAATCATCCAGGCTGGTGGTTCTCCGTCGGACAGAACCAGATGGCAGGAATACTACAACCTCTACCAGACTGCCATCCGCGCTACCAGGGAAGCCTACATGCCGAATGCACAGAGGAAGAAGGAGTATCTGAGAATCTATGAAGACCTGTGCCGTCAGAACGAGACGCTGATACGCTTCATTGTCTCTGTCAGCAACAGGGCTCACACGGAAATGGCCCTGAACGCAAGCCTTACACGAATCGACAGGACTGCAGAGATTGCCACCGAAGCACGCAGCCGGTGGAAAGGAACATCATCAACAGAAAAAGAAATAACGGAATAAGACTATGGCAGACCTCATATCAGACCTTGGCATCAATATCCTCGAAGAAGAGATTGATGATGTCATCTTTCAAACGAACGAGTTCCTGACTGATGCGACCTTCACAGGATCACAGGGCCCATTCTGGTGGATTCTCCAGATGTGTATGGCACTGGCTGCACTCTTCTCCATCATCGTGGCTGCAGGAATGGCTTACAAGATGATGGTCAAGCATGAGCCTCTTGACGTGATGAAGCTCTTCCGACCTCTCTTTGTCAGTGTGATACTCTGCTGGTGGTACCCACCTGCAGACACAGGTATCACCAACAGCGGCAACTCATGGTGCGTACTTGACTTCCTGTCGTATATCCCCAACTGTATCGGTTCCTATACCCATGACCTGTATGAAGCGGAAGCAAGTCAGATCAGTGACAAGTTCCAGGAGGTACAGGAACTGATATATGTACGAGACACCCTTTATCAGGACCTCCAGGCTAAAGCTGATGTCGCCCATTCCGGTACATCAGACCCTAATCTCATAGAGGCTACTATGGAGCAGACGGGCGTGGAAGAGGTGACCAACATGGAGAAGGATGCTTCCAAGCTATGGTTCACGTCACTGACGGCAGGAGCCATTGTTGGCCTAGACAAGATCATAATGCTCATAGCACTGATTGTCTTCAGAATCGGATGGTGGGGTACCATCTACTGCCAGCAGATCCTTCTGGGAATGCTGACGATATTCGGTCCTATCCAATGGGCGTTCTCCCTCCTGCCGAAATGGGAAGGAGCATGGGCGAAATGGCTCATACGCTATCTGACGGTTCATTTCTACGGAGCGATGCTCTACTTCGTCGGATTCTACGTCCTGCTGCTCTTCGACATCGTGCTCTGCATCCAGGTTGAGAACCTGACTGCCATAACGCAGAGTGAGGCTACGATGGCGGCATTCCTCCAGAATGCTTTCTTCTCTGCCGGTTATCTAATGGCAGCAAGCATAGTGGCTCTGAAGTGTCTCAACCTTGTTCCTGACCTTGCAGCATGGATGATTCCAGAAGGTGACACAGCATTCTCTACCCGAAACTTTGGTGAAGGTGTGGCTCAGCAGGCCAAGCAGACTGCTACAGGAATGCTCAGAGGCAGCATAGTATAACGATAATCAAAAACAAGATATACAATGGTAATTAAGAATCTGGAAAACAAGATCAAGCTGGTGGGAATCATCTGCAGTCTCTTTCTCTTAGGCTGCATCATCATCAGCGTAGCCAGTATCTGGACAGCCAGAGGCATGGTGACCGACGCTCAGAAGAAGGTCTATGTCCTTGACGGCAATGTCCCTATACTGGTCGAGAGAAGTACAATGGATGAGACTCTGGACGTTGAAGCCAAGAGCCATATCGAGATGTTCCATCACTATTTCTTCACCCTCGCCCCTGACGACAAGTACATCAAGTACACGATGGAGAAGGCCATGTATCTGGTAGATGAGACAGGACTTGCCCAGTACAATACCCTGAAGGAGAAGGGCTTCTACTCCAACATCATGGGTACAAGTGCTGTCTTCAGCATCTACTGCGACAGCATCAGGGTTGATACCAAGAGCATGGAGTTCACCTATTATGGAAGACAGAGGATCGAGAGACGAAGCAGCATCCTGATGAGAGAGCTCGTCACTGCAGGAACCCTCAAACGGGTGCCGAGAACGGACAATAATCCTCACGGTCTTCTCATCACGAACTGGAGGACACTCCTGAACAAGGACATAGAACAGAAGAACAAGATCAACTATTAAGGCCATGTCAAACTTCAAGAAAATGATATTGGGCGAAGAGATGCCCGACAGAGAAGATCCCAAGTATAGGGAGCGATATGAGAAGGACGTTGAAGCCGGACGGAGATTCGCCAAGGCTACACGCATCGACAAGGTTGCAGGAGGAATCCAGAAGTTCGCGACTGAACACAGCCGTCTCTTCCTTGTGATAGTCTTCGGTTTCGTGACCTGCTGTCTTGCACTGAACATCTACCACATGGCAAGAGCCTACAGTGCCCAGCATGAGCAGCGCAGTGCTACCCAGACCCAGGAGATGAAGCTCAGAGAGAAATTACATAAGTCACACACAACACTACCAATCTATGAAGGAGATACTAAGCAAGATTAACTTCAAGCAGCCGAAGTACATGCTTCCTGCCATCATATACTTTCCCCTTCTTTTCACTGGCTATTTCTTGATAGACACGTTCCAGACCAAGAAGGCAGAGACCGTTGACCCTAACATGCAGTCAACTGAATATCTCAATCCTAACCTTCCGCAGGCCAAGGTCAAGGATGACCTGGACGGCAAGTATGAGAGCATGCTCAAATCCTACGGCAAGATCGATGACTACAGTGCCATCAGCAATATCGACAGGGAGGAACAGAAAGCTGATGAAGAATACGAATCACGTTACAACGATTCGGAGCGTGAGGTCATCGATGCAGGTGAAGATGCCCAGAAGAAGCTTCTGGAGATGCAGGAGCAGCTCAGGCAGAGCGCAGAACGCGGAAATGCCATGGACGCTTCTGACGCACCTCTGGCATTAAGCGACAGGGAACGACTCATACAGAGTCAGCAGCGGGAGCAGGAACTCCAGGATGAGCTCGACAGGGCACTTGCCGAGATTAGAAGACAGCAGGAATCCCCTGCCTCACAATCTGGATTATCGGTAAACGGAACTGTCTCATACAACGAGAACTCCGTGAAGTCACCTTCAGAAGAGGATGAACCTCAGGAGGTCGTCAAAAGAATCAGACAGTCATCCGACTATTTCCACACCATCCAGGAGGTGGATGCCGAACCGAATCTCATAAAGGCCATCATTGATGAAGACGTAAAGGCGGTGGACGGAAGCCGTGTACGTCTGCGCCTCCTCGATGACATAGAGATAGGAGACTTCATGATGCCTAAGGGCAGTTACATCTACGCCATTATGAACGGATTCGGGAGCCAGCGAGTGAAGGGTTCAGTGAAGAGCATCATGCTCGATGACGAAATCATCAAGGTCAGTCTGAGCATCTATGACACTGACGGACTAGAAGGCCTTTATGTGCCTGGCAGCAGTTTCCGTGAGACCACCAAGGAGGTGGCAAGCGGAGCAATGAACGGCAACATGAACATCAATCAGGGAACAGCAGGAAACAGCCTGTCCCAATGGGGTATGCAGGCCGTGCAGAACGCCTATCAGAGAACGACCAATGCTGTGAGCAAATCCATCAGGAAGAACAGTGCCAAACTGAAATACGGCACTTTCGTCTATCTGGTCAACGGCAAGGAGAAGAAGAACGACTAAATGAATACGATTATGAATATCAGAAACCTATTAGCAATTACACTGTGCATATTTTCGACAATGGTCTGCAAGGCTCAGCAGACTTTCAACGAGCTGGAGCTGCTTACCGTCAATGAGCAGGTGACCACAGTCATAACCGCGACAGAGCCTATCAGATTCGTGGACATCAGCACGGACAAGATCGCCGGAGACCAGCCACTTGGCAATACGATACGTCTCAAGCCAAAGGAAGGTGTAGACGTGAACGAGGACGGAGACATCCTTGCCATCGTCACCATCGTCACGGAAAGATACAGGGCCCAGTATGCTCTAATCTATACTACCCGACTGCAGGAAGCTGTTACGGACAAGACCATCCATCACTGCGAGACAATCGCCTATGACAACCCTGCTGTGTCATTGTCCACAGCAGACATGGCTCACTTCGCACGCCAGATATGGAACTCCCCTGCCAAGTACAGGAATGTAAGTACCAAGATGCACCACATGACCATGAGACTCAACAACATCTATTCTGTCGGCGATTACTTCTTCATTGACTTCAGCATAGACAACCGCACGAACATCCGTTTCGACATTGACCAGATTCGTGTCAAGCTCTCAGACAAGAAACAGTCCAAGGCTACCAACTGCCAGACTGTCGAGCTCACTCCTGCCCTCATGTTGGAGAATGCCACATCCTTCAAGCATGGCTACAGGAATGTGCTTGTCCTGAAGAAACTGACCTTCCCGAACGGCAAGGTACTCTCCATAGAGATGTCAGAGAAGCAGATCAGCGGACGAAACATCACTCTCAATATCGACTATGAGGATGTGCTGTCAGCGGACTCGTTCAACAATTCATTATTGAAGGAGGACTAAGCCATGAAGAGAATAATCGTCATGATGACAGCCCTGCTTGCCGTCATCTGTGCCAGTGCGCAGAGCCACAGCAACCGTGTCGGAATCGGGTCATCATTGCTCTACGAGCGAGGCCTTGATGCTTCCATCTTCTGGGAGCATGAGACCAGTTACCATAATGCCTGGGAGGTATTCGCAAACGGTTATCTCAAATGGGATGACTGTGCATCATGCGGCAAGGTCTGTTCCCAGTCATTCTGGAAGAGTTATAACACTTGGGCAGTCGGTGCAGCCTACAAGCCCTGCATTGTCCGTTCCAGGAACAGATACGGATCATTCAGGTTCGGAGCATCGGCAGGCAGTGACACTCACAAGTTCCTTGCAGGCCTGCATCTGGGCTATGAGCAGAACTATGCCTTGAAGCATGGCTGGGTATTCTACTGGGGTGCGAAGGTGGATGTCATGCTGCCTAAGCGAGAGGATCTATTCAGAAGCGGAGTCACCATCGGCATCAAGCTGCCTGTCGGAAACCGCCTACATCTTTAATTCAATACGACATGACCAAGTATTTATATCATATTATGATAGCAATGCTCATTTCAAGCATTGCGCTAACATCCTGTCAGGAGCATGAGGACTTTCCCGACACATCAGTCCGTATAGGTCACGTGCTTTGTACTGATGGAGTTGTCACACCTCTTGAAGAGTGCATCAGAGAAGGCAGGACCCCTATCGCCGTTGTCTTCCACATCAACCATGATGATGCCGTCGAGGGCTCCGGATTCGCAGTCTATCTGCATGACCTGTCGCCTGTAGCCTTTGCGGACAGCATAGGCACGAAACAGAACACTTCCGCTGACACCCAGGCACTGGACGGCAATGCCAACACCTATGCCGTTTTCAGCACTGCTGCCATCGGCTCACCTATGGCCGGTTCAGTCTTCTCCATGTGGGAATATGGTCAGAGTGCCTACGTGCCGTCGGTTGCTCAGATGCAGCTTCTCTATCATGCCAAAAGCATCGTCAATGTCTATCTGGAGCGTGCAGGCGGCCAGCCACTACCTGATGAGTCAGATGGCTGTTGGTATTGGACAAGCACTGAGGTCAAGGGGCAGGAACAGGCAAAGGCATGGCTGTACAGCATTGGAAGCGGTTCGCGACATGAGACTCCGAAAGATGAGAGCCACAAGGTTAGACCAGTTGTAACCATCTACTAAGAAGGACACCATGGAAGAAAGCAAAGACCTTATCACCGCCTACAAGATCTTCAGGACACTCATCTACGTCTCGCTGATTGTGGAGTTCTTCATGTATGCCATCGATCCGCAGACTCTGGACTTCCTTGGAGGTATCATATGTGACATCCATTCACGCATGAAGAGGTGGTACATCTACAACGACGGTAACCTTCTGTGGAGCAAGATGGCCACCCTTCTTATCATCTGTATCACATGCATCGGTACCAGGAACAAGAAGCATCTGGAGTTCGACGCAAGACGGCAGGTGCTCTACCCTTTCGTCAGTGGCATCTTCATCACGGTTCTATCTATCTGGCTCTTCTACCATAAGATAGATGTTCGCATCTACACCATTACTTTGAACAGATGGCTGTACATGATGACCACTATCATCGGAACCATCCTTATCCATGTGGCACTTGACAACATCAGCAAGTTCCTGAAGGAGGGTCTGCTGAAAGACAGGTTCAATTTCGAGAACGAGTCCTTTGTGCAGTGTGAGGAGAAGATCGAGAACAAGTACAGCGTCAACATCCCGATGCGCTACTACTATAAAGGTAAATTCCGTCATGGATGGGTGAACATCGTCAACCCGTTCCGAGGGACATGGGTGGTCGGTACTCCTGGTTCTGGTAAGACTTTCTCCATCATAGAGCCGTACATCAGACAGCACAGTGCGAAGGGCTTTGCCATGGTGGTCTATGACTACAAGTTCCCTACTCTTGCCAAGAAACTCTACTATCATTACAAGCTCAATGAGAAGAACGGCAAGGCTCCAAAAGGCTGCAAGTTCAATGTCATCAACTTTGTGGATGTGGAATACTCAAAGAGAGTTAACCCAATCCAGTTGAAGTACATCAACAACCTGGCTGCAGCCAGCGAGACGGCTGAGACCCTGCTTGATTCCCTACAGAAGGGAAAGAAAGAAGGCGGTGGCGGCAGTGACCAGTTCTTCCAGACATCAGCCGTGAACTTCCTTGCAGCCTGTATCTTCTTTTTCTGCAACTGGAACAAGAAGCCGTTCAAGGATGGAAAGATGATAACCGCAGAGTATGTCGAGGACAAGGAGACAGGACTTAAACGCCTGACAGGAAGAGCGAAAAACTCTGAAGGACTCTATGTCGAACCAGACTACTGGCTTGGACAGTATTCAGACATGCCTCATATCCTTTCATTCCTCAATCAAGACTACCAGACCATCTTTGACGTGCTGCAGACCGACCCAGAGGTTCTTCCACTCCTGGGACCGTTCCAGACAGCCTTGAAGAACAAGGCCATGGAGCAGCTTGAAGGTATGATCGGTACGCTTAGAGTATACACCTCGCGTCTTGCCACCAAGGAATCCTACTGGATCTTCCACAAGGACGGCGATGACTTTGACCTGAAGGTGTCTGACCCAAAGAATCCGAGCTATCTTCTTATCGCCAATGACCCAGAGATGGAAAGCATCATCGGAGCACTGAATGCCCTTATCCTGAACCGACTAGTCACACGTGTCAACACAGGAATGGGAAAGAACGTCCCTGTAAGCATCATCGTTGATGAGCTTCCTACACTCTATTTCCACAAGATCGACCGACTCATTGGTACGGCACGAAGCAATAAGGTGGCAGTGACACTTGGATTCCAGGAGCTGCCACAGCTCGAAAGCGACTACGGCAAGGTCGGTATGCAGAAGGTTATCACCACGGTCGGCAATGTGGTCAGCGGTTCAGCAAGAGCCAAGGAGACTCTGGAATGGCTGAGCAATGACATCTTCGGAAAGGTGGTACAGCTGAAGAAAGGTGTCACTATCGATCGTGACAAAACCTCAATCAATCTGAATGAGAACATGGACAGCCTCGTTCCAGCCAGCAAGATCTCAGACATGCCTACAGGATGGATCTGCGGTCAGACCGCCAGGGATTTCGTCAAAACCAAGACCGGGCACAGGGACAGCATGAACATTCAGGAGAGCGAGGAGTTCCAGACCTCGAAATTCTACTGCAAGACTGACTTTGACATGAAAGCCATCGAGGAGGAAGAGAAGCATTACGTTGACCTTCCGAAGTTCTACACCTTCCCTTCCAAGGAGGCCAAAGAGCATATTCTCTATGAGAATTTCGTCAATGTGAACAGAGAGGTTGATGAGATGTGTAGGATCATCCAGCAGTACGCCAAGAAATAGTATCAGAGTACCAATACAGAGTACCATTCAAGAAAATAGCATAATAAAACATAAAAGCAAGTATGATAATGAGATAGAAATACATACTCTTTCTCATTTGAGTATATTTTTGCATTACAAACAATCCAAAATTTCATCTATAATGGACTACAAGACTTTCAAGGAAGAAGAGTTTCCTTACAAGACATTGGAGAAGTACGGACTCACCCAGGAGATGATTGAAGATCTCCCTACTGCCGCGCTCGAGGACTTGAAATCAGGCAGACGCTCACCCGTCCTGCCTATCTCCGTAACGGACGAAGATGGGAATGTCATCCACAGCCGCACACGATTAAAGTTCCAGAGACAGGAGGACGGCAGCGTTGATGTCCTCTTCTACCCACAGCTCAAAATCTGCAAACTAGACCAGTACTCCAAGGAGGAGCAGGATGCGCTGCTCATAGGCAAGGCAATAGTAAGCCGTGCCCCTGAGGATGAGAAGCTGAAATGCTTCGTGCAGATTGACAGAGAGACGAACAACGTCATGTATATCCCTACCCCTGTCATAGGACGCAACCTGCGTTCGCTCATGGACAGCTTCCACCTCACATCAGCAGAGATCCAGGTCATCCAGGGTGGTGACCCAATGACCTTCATGGAAGGCGAAGAGCTGGTCACAGCCGGAATCGACCTTAACGAGAAGACTGGCATACGCATGATGGTCGGTGACTTGGAGAAGTGGAACAGAGGCCGTAGCGATGCCTACGAGCGTTACAACTTCGGCATTTTCGGATGCTGGGTGAAGGATGATCAGGGCAACCTCGATTATATCCATGAGGATGACTACACCGAAGAGATATGGAACGAGCAGAAGAAAGTGGTTGAAAGAAACAGCGGACTCAAACGATAAACATAAAGGCACATGGAAGAAAAGAAAACATATACTGAGGACGAACTGGTGCAGATGTACCAGGACGGTGACATTACGCTGGTCGAGTTCATTGACAAGCATTCAAAGGATTGGCAGGATGAATACATGCAGTTCTGCGAGAACGAGAACAAGGACATCAATGAAGACAGTGCCTGGGCATTCCTCGAATGGAAGGCCGGCCAGCTTGAAAAGGCGATGGAGGAAGGCAATGCCTAACGCTAAATAAGAATATCACATGCCTATCAGATCAAATGCACTGGGTCACTACGGTGACCTGTCTCCAGAACTGCAGGAGCTCCTTCGCAAGAACGGTATGCAGGCGCATATCATCATGCAGGGAGGTGACTACCATCTGGCAGTCCAGGGGCATGATTCCCCTCTCCTGACCTACAGGCTCAATGCACAGCAGCTGAGAGCCCTCACTGACGGAGGTACTAACTATTCAAACAAGAACGCCTATAACATATTCTCGTCTCTTGTGGCCAATGACTTTCATCTTCCGAAGGACTATGTCCATGCCAGAAATGCGAATGGCCGTGTAGTCATGGGATTGCACGGCTACCGCATCGGAGCTGGTGAATACGGAAGACCGATGGGTGCCGGTCGTGTCATGATGCCTCTTCCATTGGACATGTGGGGACATCGTGGCATCCTGGGTTGGACACCGAGACAGCAGGATGGATTCCACATGAGAAGAGTTGGAGGTGCGCTGTTCATGCAGAATGGTGCTCCGATGGTAGCAGACAGACCTGACGGACGCATGAAGCCAGGAGAGCTTCAGAACGGCGGTTATGGATTCTATTATAAAGGACATCAGGGTCAGACGGTAGCTCCAAAGCAGGATGTCCTTCTGGAATTGAAGGACGTTGTACCTGTAATCCAGGCAAGACCACGCTCTACTGAGCCAGCAAAGCCATACAGCGAAGTGATCACATCCGATGTATACTTCTCAAACGAGAAATGGCAGGATGTACTGTCCAGTCATGGAATCATCGTTGACGCAGACAAGAAGACCCTGACAATCCAGTCCGCTTCAATCAACAAGGATTTTGTCTACGACCTTACGGACGAAGAAACTGCTAAACTCACCAATGGCAGTATCAAGGAAGTGCCGACCCAGGCACGGCTTGCCATCATCAATGACATCATAACTGCAGACTACAGAGAAGGCATCACACAGGACATGCTTGAATCCAAGCAGCAGGTTGGGATTGAAGTCAGACCTGAGGTCATTCAGGAACTGAGACAGAAAGAGCAGACTGTCGCTCAGGAACTGAATCCAGCCCTTGGGCCGGTCATGGACGGTCAGATCATGATTGACCCTGTCATGCAGGAACGTGAAGATGCCAGACAAGGCATAGCCCTTGTCGACGGACAGGCGCTCTATGAGATGAAAGACCAGGCTTGGTACCGGGAAGGAGCACATGGCCGAGAGGTCATCGTGGACGAAATCAAGGTAGAGCCGATCAGACCTGAACATACCCCAGAGGACAAGGAGGTCAAGGGAGACATGAAATACCGGATGACAGCTGTCATCAACGGAGAGTCCATCTCCCATGAGATAAGCCAGAAGCAGTATGACAAGTTCATGGCCGTAGACGACTATCACCGCATGAAGCTCTTCTCCAAGGTTTTCAATGAGGTCGACATGAAGGACATTCCACGTGAGCGTGACGGCAAGAGCTTCGGTATCGGGCTCCTCGCCGCACTGACCGTAGCAGGAGAACTGGCAAGGGGACCTATGATGCATCATCATGCTCCTGACATCTACATGGAACGGCACGGTGGCCCCCACGTGTATATGAAGCCTGGTGTTGACAGTCCCCAGGACATTGCAAGCAGGGCATTTGAAGCAGGCATAAATGCCGCAGAACATGGAGTTGGACTCGGACGATAACTGACACTATTATGGCAAATCTCACATATGACGACTACAAGATGCGGCTAAGCATCCAGGATCTTCTCACTGATGCCGGGTATGTCCGCAACCGTCGTGACGGTCTGCGATACCCTTCCTATGTCATGCTGGACAATGAAGGGAAAAGGATCAGAGGTGACAAGTTCATTGTCACCCAGAACGGGCAGTGCTGCTTTCAGCCTCCTGAGCAGAAATCCTATAATATCGTCTCTTTCATCAAGGAGCATCCGAACCTCTTCAGAGACTACGAAGCAGGCATGAACCTTGACCTTCTGGTCAACAAGGTATGCAGCCGACTGCTGAATACCACCTATGAGGAGAAGGAACGTGAAATCAGGGAACCGGCAAGAGAGGTGAAGCCATTCAACATGGATGACTACACCATTCAGCGTTTTCAGGAGAAAGACCGCGAGACACAGAAGCCATTCTATCCCTACTTCAAGCACAGGGGCATTGATCTTGGGACACAATATGCGTTCAGACACAGTTTCGTTCTCGCAAGCAGGGATTCATCCGAGAAGAAAGGCGTGACCTACAAGAACCTTTCCTTTCTCCTGACAGTCCCGGGCAAGGATGACAAGGTTGTCGGATTCGAGGAGCGTGGCCGAATGAGACGTGACGGTGAGAAGCCATACAAGGGCAAGGCTGCAGGAAGCAATGCCAGTGAAGGACTCTGGATCGCATCCCCAGCCAGGACCAAGCTGTCCGACGCAAGGAAAGTACTTGTCTTCGAGAGTGCCTACGATGCCATGGCCTATTACCAGCTGAGACGGGGGGAAGACAAGGATCTGCGAAGAGCCGTCTTTGTCTCTACAGGCGGTACTCCTACCGTCTCTCAGATGAAAGGACTCATCCAGAACGCATCATCTGCCGCTTTCCATCTCTGCTTTGACAACGACTCTGCAGGACGGCAGTTCGTCGATAACTTCAAAAACATACTGGCAAAGGAGAAACCATACAGCCAGATTGCCCTCGATTACAAGAACACTCCTGGTCATATCGAAGTGGATCAAGATAAGGAAGAAGCCTTTGACAAACTCCCCAAGGATGTAAGACAGCAGTATTACAAGGCTTTTGAACAAGCAGAAGAATATGCCACCGCCTATCTCTGTCCTGAAGACCGTGAAGCACTAGCCAAAGAGAGGGATGAATCATTCGCCAAGTTCAACCGAATGGTAGCAGACCTTATTGTCAAGACCGAGGTGGAGACTCCAAAGGAAGGCTACAAGGACTGGAACGAGGAACTTCTTGGCGAAAATGAGGAGAAAGAGAGTGCAAAGAAGGCTGTCGGCACCGATATAGACGGTGACGGAGAAGTCGAGATTGAGGAATCATTCGAGGAAAAACATCGCTATCACAGATAATATGCAATTCGGAACCATACGACTGACCCCAGACTGGAGGCAGTACGTCATCGATGAGCTGCCAACCATGGTGCTGGCCATCGCTCTATTCATAGTTGGAGGACTGGACATCCCGTTCTCCTCCATCTTCTTCTGTGCGGCACTTGCCCTGTCATTCATGGCCTATTACAGATTCGTCTTCCTCAGAGGGATGGAATACACCATCACGGATCAGCAGCTGGTCTTCGAACGTGGAGTGTTCACCCGAAGCAGGGACTATATCGAGCTGTACAGGGTCGTAGACTATGATGAGCGAAGAAGCTTCATGCAGCAGATAGTAGGTCTGAAGACCATAAGCGTACATTCTGGAGACCGGACAACGCCAAAGCTCGACATCCTGGGAGTACGAGAGTCTGATGACATCGTAGGAATCCTCCGTGAGAGGGTATCGTTTAACAGATCAAGAATGAACATACATGAATTTGCGAACTACATCTAGGAAACACGGGCAGCTGAAACACTGGGAAAAGTGGATTATAGCCATCATGTTAGCCATCACTGCCTCCGTCATAGGAACAGTGAGGGCCAGTGCGCAGATTGTCGTGGTCAACCCACTTGAATGGGCAGCCCTTGTGGAAGGAAACGAAGTCATAGACGGTCAGATCAAGAATGAGATTGAGGGTCAGGCCAAGACCGCAGTCCTTCAGAACACCATTGCAGCGGAGTTCAATCAGATCCAGAAATGGGAAAGCAAATATAACTCCTACCTGAAAACGGCAAGCGGATATGCCTCTTCCCTGAAAGCGGCCTCACATCTCTATAATGATGGAGTAAGACTGTTCATCAATCTCTGCTCTCTGAAGAAAGCCATTTCCTCCAACCCACAAGGAATTGCCGCCACCCTATCCATGAACAACCTGTACATCGAGACTGCCTGTGAGCTTGTCACTGTCTACACCACTCTTCGGGATGCCATAGCCACTGGAGGAAAGGAGAACATGTTGACCGGTGCAGAGCGTTCAGCTACGCTCTGGGCTATCAATGACAGGCTTGAAGCCTTCAACCACAAGCTATCCCAGCTCACCCTTTCCCTTCGTTACTACACCATGATGGACGTTTGGTACAACATGACAGAAGGAATCATAGACCGCTCATACGGAGACATCGCTGCACAGGCACGGTCAAGATGGATGAGAGCGGCAAAACAGTAAACAATGAACGAATGAAAAGACAGATTTATAGACTTTTACTCATCACCGTACTCTCGTTGCCACTACTTGGCAATGGGACGATTCACGCACAGTCAATCGACCCAACCCTGGCAGCCATGATAGCCCTTTACACGGAAAAGGCTGAGAACACGCTGGAGGCGCAGGAAAAGGCGATGCTACTGGAAACAACCGGGCACATCTGGATCCAGCAGGAAGTGGACGGCACATACAAGCTTCAGAAGGAGTTCAACGAATATCTGGACACCTTCAGGGGCATCGTCATCTATGCGGCTGAGATATACGGCTTCTATCACGAGATAGACAGGATGACGGACAACATGCAGGGACTAAGCCGTCAGATAGCGGACAGTCCGGGTAACGCCGTGGCGGTCGCTCTTTCAGCCAACCGCAACAAGATCTACAGGGACATCATCCTTCAGAGCGTTGAGATTGTGAACGACATACGCACGGTCTGCCTCTCAGATTCAAAGATGACAGAGAAGCAGCGCATCGAGACTTTATTTGGAGTAAGACTTGAGTTCAACTTATAAATGCAACTTTTTGGGTGCGGATAATAAGCAATAAAA
>OJQL01000341.1_pt1 | contig 52889 bp, 30 predicted proteins | sample 1598731 | NCBI WGS metagenome assembly OJQL01 (sample SAMN03922510, study PRJEB24848) | human gut metagenome | isolation source: stool sample | host: Homo sapiens | place: Germany | collected 2010-02
AGATGTCGTTGGCTTACAGCCTCTACAACCAGACGGCGCAGCAGTTGCAGCTGGCCCGGGCGAAGGTCCAGGAATCGACTCCGGTCTACGCCGTGGTGCAGCCCGCGACGGTGCCTTTGAAACCTTCGAAACCTTCGAAGATGATGATTCTCGTCGGCTGCGTATTCCTCGCAGGGGCCGCGGCCGCTGTGTGGTTACTTTTCGGAAAGGAGTTCATCGGGGCGTTCGGGAAACAGGAAAAAACCGACGATTCGATATAGCGCGGCGATGAAAGGCATCGTTTTGGCAGGCGGCTCGGGTACGCGCCTGTACCCGATCACCAAGGGGGTGAGCAAACAATTGCTTCCGGTCTACGACAAGCCGATGGTCTATTACCCGCTGTCGGTTCTGATGTTGGCGGGCATCCGGGATATTCTTCTGATCTCGACGCCGCAGGACCTTCCGGGCTTCCGGCGTCTGCTGGGCGACGGCTCGGATTATGGAATCCGTTTGGAGTATGCCGAACAGCCCTCCCCGGACGGTCTGGCTCAGGCATTCCTGATCGGTGAGGAGTTCATCGGCAGGGATTCGGTGTGCCTTGTTCTGGGCGACAATATCTTCCACGGAGCGGGTTTCTCGGTAATGCTCCGGGAGGCGGTCCGCACGGTCGAAGAGGATGGCAACGCTACGGTGTTCGGTTACTGGGTGGACGATCCGGAGCGTTATGGAGTGGCAGAATTCGACAAATCGGGAAACTGCCTTTCCATCGAGGAGAAGCCGCAGCATCCGAAATCGAACTACGCGGTTGTGGGCCTCTATTTCTATCCGAACAAGGTCGTGGAAGTGGCCAAAAGCATCGAGCCTTCCTCTCGCGGAGAACTGGAGATCACGGCGGTTAACCAGCGTTTCCTTTCGGACGGAGAGTTGAAGGTTCGGACCTTGGGCCGGGGCTTCGCGTGGCTGGATACGGGGACGCACGACTCGCTGAGCGAGGCTTCGACGTTCATCGAGGTTATCGAAAAACGCCAGGGACTGAAGATCGCCTGTCTGGAGAGCATTGCCTACCGGCAGGGATGGATCACGGCGGAGAAGCTGCGCGAGGTGGCGGCCCCGATGCGGAAGAACCAGTACGGGCAGTACTTGCTGAAAGTTATCGGGGAGCCGGAACGTACGGGCGAAGCGAACCTTTAATTCGCAGAATACGCTATGAATATCATACAGACATCTATCGAAGGAGTGGTTATCGTCGAGCCGCGCCTTTTCCGGGACGCGCGGGGATACTTTTTCGAGAGCTTCTCGCAGCGGGATTTCAGCGCAAAGGTCCGTGCGGCGGATTTCGTTCAGGACAACGAGTCGCGCTCGACCTATGGGGTGTTGCGGGGACTTCATTTCCAGCGGCCTCCTCATGCACAGTCGAAGTTGGTGCGGTGCGTGTGCGGGGCGGTTCTGGACGTTGCGGTGGACATCCGCCGCGGGAGTCCCACTTACGGACAGCATGTCGCCGTCGAGCTTACGGAGGAGAATCACCTTCAGCTGTTCATTCCGCGGGGCTTCGCACACGGCTTCGCGGTGTTGAGCGAAGAGGCCGTTTTCCAATACAAGTGCGACAACTACTATGCTCCGGAGGCGGACGGCGGCATCTCGATACGGGATGCGGAGCTGGGTATCGACTGGCGGATTCCGGCGGCGGAAGCCATCCTGAGCGAGAAAGATACGCGGCATCCGTTGCTGCGGGATTTCGTTTCGCCGTTCGAGTACACTGAAGACCTTTACAAGCTATGAATATATTGGTTACGGGCTCCGACGGACAGTTGGGGCGCGCTTTGCGGCGGGCTTCGGTCGCCTCGTCGGACCGCTACTTTTTTACGGACGTTGCGGGGGACGATACCCTGCGGCTCGACATCACGGATGCGGATGCCGTGGAAGGGTTCGTACGCGAACACGGGATCGGCGTCGTGGTGAACTGCGCAGCCTATACGAATGTGGACCGTGCCGAGGACGACGCGGCACGTGCGGAACTGCTGAACGCCACGGCGGTGAAGCACCTGGCCCGTTCGATGAAAGGCGTCGGCGGGTTGCTGGTGCACGTCTCCACGGACTATGTTTTCGGCGGCGATCCCTACAACACGCCGTGCCGCGAGGAGCAGAAGGGCACGCCCACAGGCGTCTACGGAGTGACGAAACTGCATGGCGAGGAGGCCATCCGCAGCGTCGGATGCCGGCACGTGATTTTCCGCACGGCCTGGCTCTATTCGGAGGACGGGAAGAATTTCGTGAAGACGATGCTGCGTCTGACGGAGGAAAAAGAGGAGCTGAAAGTGGTTTTCGATCAGGCGGGCACTCCGACCTACGCCGGGGACCTCGCCGGAGCGATCTATACGATCCTCGAAGAACGTAAGTACGACGGTTGCGAAGGCACCTATCACTATTCGGACGAGGGCGTGTGCTCGTGGTACGACTTCGCGAAGGCGATCGCCGAATATGCGGGCCATCGTCGGTGCGATATTCAGCCGTGCCACAGCGACGAGTTTCCGTCGAAGGTGAAGCGGCCCTCCTACTCGGTGCTGGACAAGACGAAGTTCAAGAAGACCTTCGGGATTGCAATTCCCTACTGGACGGACAGCCTCCGCAAATGTATCGCAAATATCGCCAAAGAGAAATAGAAGATGGATTTCAAACGCAACATCATCGTCACGGGCGGCGCGGGCTTCATCGGGAGCCATGTGGTGCGCCTTTTCGTGAAGAAATACCCCGATTACCGGATTATCAACGTCGATAAGCTGACCTATGCGGGCAACCTTGCGAACCTTAGGGACGTGGAGCAGGCCCCGAACTATGTTTTTGTCAGGGCGGATATTTGCGATTACGAACGCATGTCGGCGCTGATGCGGGAATACGAAGCGGACGGAGTGATCCATCTTGCCGCAGAGAGCCATGTGGACCGCTCGATCCGCGACCCGTTCACGTTTGCGAAGACCAACGTGCTGGGTACGCTCTCGCTGCTGGAGGCCGCGCGGGTGTACTGGGAATCCCGCGGGGAGGGATACGACGGCAAATTGTTCTACCACATCTCGACCGACGAGGTGTACGGGGCTTTGGAGATGACCCGTCCTCAGGGCATCGAACCTCCGTTCACGACCACGGCATCGAGCGGTGAACATCATTCGGCTTACGGCGAGGAGTTCTTCACCGAGACCACCAAATATAACCCTCACTCGCCCTATTCGGCTTCGAAAGCGTCGTCGGACCACTTCGTCCGGGCCTACCACGATACGTACGGCATGCCGACGCTGGTGACCAACTGCTCGAACAACTACGGTCCCTACCAATTTCCGGAGAAGCTGATCCCGCTGTTCATCAACAATATCCGCCGCCGGAAATCCCTGCCTGTATATGGAAAAGGCGAGAACGTCCGTGACTGGCTCTATGTCGAGGATCATGCGCGGGCCATCGACACGATCTTCCACAGGGGCAAGGTCGCTGAAACCTACAACATCGGAGGCTTCAACGAGTGGAAGAACATCGACATCGTAAGGGTGCTCATCCGCACTGTGGACCGTCTGCTGGGAAATCCCGAAGGATATTCGGACGACCTGATCACCTATGTCACCGACCGCAAGGGGCATGACATGCGTTATGCCATCGACTCTCGAAAGCTCCAGCGAGAGCTGGGGTGGGAGCCTTCGCTTCAGTTCGAGGAGGGTATCGAGCGGACGGTGAGGTGGTATCTGGACAATCAGGCGTGGCTGGACAATATCACCTCCGGAGAGTATGTGAACTATTACGAGAGTATGTACGGAAGCCGGTCGTAGGGTTTTCGAAACTTGCATTTGATTCGTCGATTGTCGATGGCAGCGGAATCGCGTACGGCAAAAAGCCTGAAAAACAGCGCTGTGGCGCTCGGGTTCTATTTCGTGAACCTGGTTCTGCAATTCTTTTCGCGCAAGATTTTCCTCGACCATCTGGGCGCGGAGGTGCTGGGATTGAACACCACGGCGACCAACCTGCTGCAATTCCTGAACCTCGCGGAGCTGGGAATCGGCACGGCGATCGCCTGCACGCTGTACAAGCCGCTGTTCGACCGGGATACCGCCGCGATCAACGAGATCGTATCGCTGCAAGGATGGATGTACCGCAGGATCGCCTGGGTGGTGATAGCCGGAGCTGCGGTGCTGATGTGCTTCTTCCCGTGGATCTTCAGGAAGATGCCGCTGCCGCTGTGGTACGCCTATGCGTCGTTCGGCGCGCTGCTCGTGAGCGCCCTGCTGAGCTATTTCGTCAATTACAAGCAGATCGTCCTCTCGGCCGACCAGAAAGAGTACAAGATCCAGTACAGTTACAAGGCGTCGATGCTGGTGAAGACGCTGTGTCAGATCGTAGCGATCAAATACCTCGACAATGGGTATGTTTGGTGGCTGGCGCTTGAAGTGGGCTTTGCCGTGGTGGCGTCGGCAGCATTGAATACGGTGATCCGGAGGACATATCCCTACCTGCGGACCGACCTGTCGGCCGGAAAAACGCTGAGCCGGAAATATCCCGATGTCATCACCAAAATCAAACAGTTGTTTTTTCATAAAATCGGAGGATTCGCCCTGATGCAGACCAGCCCGATCATCATTTACGCCTATGCTTCGCTGACATTGGTGGCGCTCTATGGAAACTACATGCTCATTATTCTGGGGGTCAGCTCGTTGATGGGCGCCGTGTTCAACAGCATGAATGCCGGGGTGGGAAATCTGGTGGCCGAGGGGAATAAGGAGCGTATCATGTCGGTATTCGAAGAGTTGTTCTCGGTGCGGTTCCTGCTGAGCTGCACGGTATGTTTCGGAGTCTATATGCTCACTCCGGCCTTCATTACGCTTTGGATAGGCCCCGAATACGTGCTGGACAACCTGACGCTGGGTTTGATGGTTGCGACGCTGTATATCAGCCTTGCGCGGTCTACGGTGGATGCCTATATCAACGCCTACGGTTTGTTCAGCGATATTTGGGTTCCGGTGGTCGAGGCGTCGATCAATATCGGGATGTCGGTGCTGTTGGGCTGGTTTTTCGGCCTGCACGGAATTCTTGCGGGCGTATTGCTGAGCCTGCTGATCGTGGTATTCTGCTGGAAGCCCTATTTCCTGTTCCGGAGGGGGCTCAAAGAGAAATTGCAGACATATGTGAGCATGTATGCGAAACATGGATTGCTCGTATCGGCGGTGTTGGCCGTCATATATTTGATTCATGGACTTTTGCCGTTCGATCCGACTGCGGGAATCGGTTCCTGGCTGATTTACGGAATCGTCGTAATCGGAATATTCTTTTCGTTGCTTTTTGCGGCCCTTTATATTGCGATTGAAGGGATGCCGCAAGTTGTTAAGCGGTTGCTCTCAGTAAACAGATAATCGAAGATAATTGTTGAATTCGAAGATATTTCGATATTACATGAAACGTATTGTGTTTCTCCTGCCTTTTGAAGGCAGAGTGCCGGTAGGCGGATTTAAAGTGGTTTATGAATATGCTAACAGGTTGGCTGAAAATGAATCGGAAGTACATATTGTCTATCCCGTATTCAATTTTGTTTTCAGGGAGAAGGCGTTGCACCGGTTTCTTCGCCGATGCAAGGGGCTGTTTCGTTATATATTCCTGAAAATAGGCGGACTTTATCATTGCGATACTTGGTTTTCGTTGAATGGAAAAGTCCGGGAGCATTTGGTTTGGTCGCTCGACGAAAAGCATGTTCCCCGCAGTGACATATATATAGCTACGGCGTTGAAAACTTCGTTTTATTTGGCAGAATACAGGAGTATTCCGTCTGCACGGAAGTATTATTTGATACAAGGTTACGAAAATTGGGGCGACGCTACTCATGAAGAAGTCATAGCGTCATACCACTTTCCTCTGAATAAAATTGTAATTGTCGAATGGCTGGAGAAGGTCGTTCGTGAATGTGGCGAGGATTGTACTCTAATACACAACGGATTCGATTTTAATTATTTTTCCAAGAATGTAGCTTGTGGCAATAAGGATAAGTTTTGTGTTACGATGCTATATCACACATCGGCCGGGAAGGGATGCCGAGACGGCTTCGAGGCATTGGACATTGTTAAGGGCAAATATCCCCAGTTGAAGGTCAATTTATTCGGAGTATCTCCCCGGCCGGAGAATTTGCCCCAATGGTACCATTATTACCAGCAACCCGATAGGCAGACCCATAATAGAATTTATAATGAAGCTGCTGTTTTTTTAGCTCCCAGCCATAGCGAAGGGTTTAGTCTGACACCGCCGGAAGCGATGCAATGCGGTTGTGCTGTCGTCTGCACGGATATTGGCGGCTATACGGTCGTCTGCAAAGATAATCGAACAGCCTTGGTCTGTCCCGTTCAGAGGCCTGACTTGTTGGCCGAGAAAATCATCTATTTGATTGAAAACGACGATGAACGCTGTCGAATTGCGGAAAACGGATATAGATATATCCGGGAATTTACCTGGGAACGGGCTTACGCCAAGTTCATCGGCACTTTGAATATCGATAAATAATTCGCAGCATGTCCTATTTCAAAAATGCCATGAAGCTGTTCGTCGTACATGACAAGGTATTATTTTACCGAGATTTTTGCAATAATATAGATACCGGGATTATCTATCGTCCGCTACGCTCTCGGTTCATGAGGGCCTTGCGGCGCCTGCACCTGAGAAGTTCCTTGCCGCTGTTTTCCGTGTGGTATACAAACGATTTCCGGGCGGCGGGAACCCGTTCGGAAAGTATAATTCTGTTTGATTCCATCCTGACGATTCCCGCCGCCAATTATCTGAAGAAGAAATACCCCTCTATCCGGATTATTTATTGGCATTGGAATCATATTGAAAATGAGAAGGTACAAAAAAACAAATTAGATGATACTGTCGAGCAGTGGTCGTTCGATCGAGCGGACTGCCGTAAATACGGTTTGAAATTCAACACCCAGTTTTATTTTCCAGAGTTCGGAAATTCACGGCAGATTGTTGAACGTGATTTCTTTTTCATCGGGGTTGAAAAAAGACGGAAGGATCAAATCGAACGTTGCATCCAGCTAATCGACGATGCCGATCTGACCCGGCAGTTTATCACAATCGGGAACACACGCAAGGAGCAGTTGGAAAAAAGTCTTTCCTATTCACAAGTATTGGAATTGATCTCGTCAAGCCGCTGCGTCGTGGATATTGTTTCGGATGTTCAGCAAGGATTGACCCTACGTCCTCTGGAAGCCCTTTTTCTTCAGAAGAAATTGCTTACTAATTTTCCGCAGATCAAGGATTACGATTTTTATCGTCCTAATAATATTTTTCTTATCGGAGAAGACAACCCTTCTTCCCTGCGGGAGTTTCTCTCTTTGCCTTATGATAAGACCGCTAATAAATATATCCGCCATTATTCATTCGCTCAATGGTTGAAACGATTTCAGTAACGGAAGAATTCCCTATATTCATTCCGGATTTATCTTTCGTTGTCCCTGTCTATAATGTACAGCATTATATCCAGGAATGTATGGATTCATTGATGGGGATAGAAGGGATTAATTTCGAGGTTGTTATAGTAAATGACGGTTCAACGGATCGTTCTATCGATAATATTCGGGAATTATTGTCGTTGCCCAATGTCCGTTTGATAAATCAAGAAAATAGGGGGTTGTCCGCAGCTCGTAATGTTGGGATACTGAATGCACGGGGAAATTATATTGCATTTGTAGACAGCGATGATAAAATAGTTCCGGAAACTCTCTGCAAGTTGTATAAAGCCGGTGTGGAGCGTCATAACGCTCCTGATATCATCGTCGGCGATTATAATTACTGGATCGGCGACAAATTGGTAAGAGGTTGTCACCCTTCGTGCGACTGCATGGTTGTATCCGGACAGGATTTGTTACGGAGATTCTATCCGAAAATAACATCCGTTGTATGGAGAAATATTTACAGACGGAATTTTTTATTGAACAACGAACTTTTTTTCGCGGAAGGGATTTATTTTGAGGATATAGAATGGATGCCGAGGACATTTTATTGTGCTAAGCGTGTTTTTTATCGGAATATTGCTTTCTATGATTACCGCTGCCGCCTTGGATCTATTATGCTGTCGGATTTTTCCAAAAAGAAATTCGAAGATTGTTTCAATATCGCATTCATGCAGTTGTCTTTTCTTCAAAAAAGGACTGATATGTCGGTTGCTTTGAAGACTGTCTTCCTACGTAACATTTTATATTGTCTGTATAAGGGTATTTCTAGTTATCCATATGCCGGTAAAGAAAGCGATAATGAAAACTTGAAAAGGTTGCTTCCCCTCGCAAGACAGAACGGAAATCGGAAAATCAGGTTACTTCTGCTTCTTTTTCGGCATAATCCATATGTGATTTCCGGATTTCTTCGAACTGTCAGGAAATTGCATCAGAAATAGCGATAAAATCCATGTTTTCCTACCTGTCGGTATATTGTATCGCTTGTATCTTTTTTGTTTTAGGGGAGAAATACCAGCGGTATTTCTGCTTTTTTATCGGTCTGTTCATACTCTGGTTGTTCGGCGGATTACGTTATGGTGTCGGACTGGACTATAATGGATATTGGGACATTTTTTTATATGCGGATTCGACCGGAGTAGAACTCGGATATCGGCAGTTATGCCTATTTTTTAGAAGTATGGGGTTCGGGCCGCAGATTATGTATTTAGTATCGACGGCACTTACACTAAGCCTTATTTACAAGGCTGTTTCATTCTACAACAGATCGCAAGTCGCGTTTGCCTTTGCGATTTTCCTCTTTGCCGGTTTTTATACGGAAAGTTTTAATATATCCCGTCAATATATCGCAATCGGCTTTTTTATATATGCTACCCGCTATATCTTTTTGCATTCTTTTGGTAAATACCTGCTTATTATTTTGATCGGCTCTCTGTTTCATAGTTCCATCTTATTCATGCTCCCGTTCTATTGGCTGCTCGATCTCAAATACTCCGACAGTGTGGTGCTTGTCGGTATATTGTTGTCGGTCGGGATCGCATATACGTTACCGCTCGACGGGCTATATGAAAAAATACCATTCTATGGGCGTTATATGCTGGAAGATTCCCGGTTTAGTGTGAATGCCGGATTGGGGCTGGGTTATATGTCGAAAGTCTTGATTGCCTTATTGCTCCTCAAATTACGACATTGTATCATAGCTATCGACAATAAATACAATGTAGTAATCAACGGATTCTTTTTTTACATCTTATTCATGGCCGCATTTAAGGATTTCATGGTACTCTTACGTATAGCGTACTATTTTCATATTTTTTTAATTCTGCTGCTGCCCCGTATGGTTTACTGCTTTAACAGAAAGTCCCAAAAGATATTCCTTGCCGCTTCATATTTATACCTGAGTATGCTCTTCATAATACAAATCACGGATAAAACCGCGATGTTGATACCATATCGAATAAATCTCGATCTTACGACTACTGTAAATTTAAATCAATGAATATCATCTTTGTAACGCCTTCCATAAAAACCGGTGGCGGAAATCGTGTTTTTATTGAACTGGCTAATGTTCTATGTCGGGAACATAATGTGAAAATCGTGTATTCCAATAATTCACAAGAGCAAAATACTTTCTCTGCTGACCCGCGAGTTGAGTATCGTGCCATCGGAAAATATGCTTCGTCACGAACTGGGAAATTATTGAATGTACTTCGGCTTATTCGGTATATCAATCGTCAATATAAGGACTCTGTCGTTATTTTTACAGATCCGCTGTTTTCAGTTTTCAGCGGTTTGCTGCATGTCGAACAGCTCTACCGCTTTGTACAGGTGGATGATTATCGTTTGTTTGATGATGGAATGCTTCTCGGAAAAGGTTTTCTTCTTCGGATGTATAAATACTTTTGCCTGCGCTCTTATCGACTTGGGCATATCCGGTTTATCTTCAATTCCCGTTTTACTTACGATCGTTTCCTGGAACAGAGTAAGCGTATGGATATTCCGTATCGACTTGTGTATCCAGCTTTAAATCACTCTTTGTTTTATGCATTGCCCGAACTGCATTCCGGTATTCGGATTTGTCTGGTGGCGCGTAAACATCCATGGAAAGGCCTTTCAACGTTTATCGAAATGTATAGAAAGCTTTCGGATGATGTTCGGCGACAAATCGGTCGGGTCACATTGATCAGTCACGACGATCTTTCGGGATTCGATACATCGGGAATGGTGATATGTAAACCTAAAAGTGATATGGATATAGCTCGAATCTATCGGGAGTCTGACATTTTTATTTCGACTTCCTGGATGGAAGGATTCGGACTGCCGCCTTTGGAAGCGATGGCTTGCGGGTGTGCATGTATTGTTAGCCGATCCGGAGGGGTTGACGAATTCGCAAGAGACAATGAAAACTGTTTGATGTTCACCCCTAAACACGAAGACGAATTACGGAATTGCCTACAAACCTTGCTTCATGACGCTGACTTACGGCAACGGTTGTCCGAAGCCGGCAGGCGAACGGCAAAGGCCTTTTCTTGGGAACACTCCGCAAAACAATTTTTAAACATCATAAATTAGTGGATCAGTATATGCTTACGGCGTCTATAGTAACTTATCATAATTCTACTTCTGAAATAAAGAAAATTATCGGTTGCGCTCTCGGAAGTACCATTAAGAAATTATACATTGTCGATAATTCACGAAATGACGCTTTGCGTATTTTGGAGTCCCTTTCACCGCGAATCCGTTATATACACAATGCCAATATTGGTTATGGTGGGGCCCATAATCTTGCGATCCGGGAAGCAATTGAATTAGGGAGTAAATATCACATCGTAATCAACCCGGATATTTACTTTGACTCCGGGGTCATCGAATCTCTCACATCCTATATGGATGCAGATCATTCCATCGGATGGGTGATGCCGAAGGTGGTTTACCCAGACGGAAGGTTGCAGTATTTGTGTAAGTTGTTGCCTACTCCGGCTGATTTGATATTACGTAGATTCTTGCCCGAAAAAATGTTTTCTCAAGCGCGGAACCGGTTTGAGATGAGAAATACGGGATATGATCGTATAATGAATGTCCCATATCTGTCAGGATGTTTCATGTTTTTACGTATCACTGCTATCCAAGAAATCGGATTATTTGACGAACGATTTTTTATGTACGGAGAAGATATTGATCTATCTCGCAGAATGCACACAAAATATAAAACAATGTATTATCCTGCGGTTTCCATTATCCATGCACACGAACGAGCCTCGTATAAAAATATAAAAATGCTATGGGTTCATATCTCGAATATTATTAAATATTTCAACAAGTGGGGATGGCTTTTTGATAAAGAGAGAAGAAGAATAAATGCAAAATCAGAATTATTTGTTGCGGAGAAATTAGATGCAAAATACTGAAAAATAACGTAATAAGGCAATCAACCCGAGAGCGCCACTAGTAAGATTAGGTATCGAAATCCACCCAAGTTCACTTTTCGGAAAAAGGTTTATCGTAGACAGTATAAAACAGAAGTGTATCCAAATGACTAATGTCTCTTTCCTGATTTTATAGTAGTAAGCCCATTGAGGGATTTATATATTTTCTTCTTCCTGTCTTTCCGATAGGCTGTTTAATTTGCCAATTTCGAAAACTATTCGTATCTTGTGATAGGTTATTTGAAATGCGGTATTTGAGCGCAATAGCGCTGAAAATAAACCGTTTCCTTTTCGTTACCTACTTCTATTATACAAAATGTAACGACCCGATAATCGAATCGTTACATCATTTTAATCCCGGAACCGACGGGACTGGGTGTTGTACCCGAAGATATTTTCCGGAATCGTCTTGCTCTGCTGCGAAAGCGTCAGACCCACGGCATCGGGATCGGATTTGCTCCCGCCGCCTTTCCGGGCGTCGTCGTCTTTGCCCGACGAGCAGCAGGACAAAAGTCCCAGCAATAAAATAAGGGTAATCGTTCTGGTCATAAAGTATCGTTTTAGGTTGTTTTTCCGTGCTGATTCCGTGTTTACAAATATATTGAATCCGAATCGAGCGGAATAGCAGAAATTCGCCAAAAAATAGCGCAGCCGCAACCGGGGCGTTCCCCGTCTTCGGCCGTACAGCGCACACCACGCCGCTCCCGCATCCGACCCGCCGCGCAGCCCGCTCCGCAGTTTTTTCGCCCGCGTGTTAATTTTTGAAGAAAAAATAGCCTTTTCTAACGATCGAATTGACGAATTTTGTGAACGGTTCGCTCCGTATGGAACAAACCGCAGCCCGAACCAACGAAAACCCAAATATTAACCCAAAAACTTTTCTTATGAGAGTATCTCGACTCAAAGATTTGACATGCGTCAGTCTGCTTCTGGCGAGTCTGTCTCCGATGTATGCTCCGCAGGAAGCGGCTGCTGCCGTGCCCGACTCGCTCGCGGTAAAAGCGAACACCGTCATGGTGTCGCCCTACCATGCGTCCGACAAGGATCTGACCACGGCCGCCGTCTCTTCCGTCGGGGGCTGGCAACTGGAATATCTGCCCGGAATAAACCGGACCAACCTGCTCAACGGGCGGGTGACCGGATTTCTGGGCATCCAGCACGACGGAGAGCTGGGCATCGAATCCAATTCGATGTATATCCGGGGACTCCGGAGCATCTCGTCCGACTCCCGGCAGGCCGCCATTCTGGTGGACGGTTACGTGCGCAAGGACGCCAACCGCATCTCCCCGGCCGACATCGAATCGGTTACGATCCTCAAAGACGCCGCAGCGACCGCCCTCTACGGTCTGCGGGGAGCGAACGGCGTGGTGCTGATCACGACCAAGCACGGCCGCATACAGCCCCTGACGGTGAGCATCGACGCCGGGGTCGGTTTTCAGGCTCCGACGCGCCTGCCGAAATACCTCGGATCATATGACTACGCACGTCTCTACAACGAAGCTGCGGTCAACGACGGCGGATCGCCCAAATACGACCAGTATGCGCTCGACTCCTACCTCAGCGGCGACGACCCCTACAACTATCCCGACGTAGACTGGATGGACAGATTCATGAAAAAATCCTCCGTCGTGCAGCGTTACAACGTAAGCGTGCGGGGCGGCACGGAGCGCGTGCGCTACTACGCCTCCGTAGGATACGTGGACAATTCGGGTCTCTACAACGTGGACAAGAACGCCAACACCTATAAGACCAACGCCAACTACGAGAATTATTCGCTCCGGGGCAACGTCGATATAAACGTCACCAAGAAGTTCGTCATCAGCCTCGACATCGCGTCGCTGATGGCCAAGTGGAATTATCCGGGCGCCTATTCGAACAGCACGTCCCGCATTCTGAACGCATTGACGCAGACTCCGCCCAACGCCCACCCGATCTTCAACGAGGACGGATCGCTCAGCGGCACCTCCCAGTACCTCAACAACCCTTACGGATTGCTCAACAACAGCGGATATTCGATCTTCCAGACCCGCTCCAACTACGCCACGTTGAAACTCGACCACGATCTGGACTTCATCACCCAAGGGCTCTCGGTTTTCGGCTCGTTCTCATTCGACAGCTATTTCGAACAGGTCATCAACCGCAACGTCGGGTTCGTGGTCTACGAAGGCAGTCTCAGCAACCAGCAGGGAACGAAAAACCCCGCCACGCAGAAAAACGACAACAGCTTTTCGAACAACTACCGCACGCTGGACCTGCAGGCAGGACTCGACTACGCCCGTTCGTTCGGCAATCACAATCTCTCAGGGCGGATATTCATCAACTACAACAACGAATCCGGCAACGGCAAGATCATGCCCCACGTCTATAAGGGACTGTTCGCCTACGCCCACTACGATTTCAAGCGCCGCTACATCGCCGACTTCACCATAGCCTGTCAGGGCAGCGAGCAGATCGGCGGAAACGGCTACGACGTCTTCCCCTCGGTCTCCGCAGGCTGGATCATTTCGGAAGAGAACTTCCTGAAGGACAAGACTTTCATCAGCTTCCTCAAGCTGAGGGCCTCCTACGGAGTTTCGGGCAACGACACCAACATCAGCTATTTCCAGAAAAGTTCGTTCTTCAGCTCGCTCGGCAGCACCTACCTTCAGGGGCAGTCGCTCGCCTCGATGCAGGGCTTCCGGGAATCGCAGGTCGGCGTGGACAACATCATGGCCGAACGTTCGCACAAGACCAACGTCGGAGTGGACATACGCATGTTCAAAGACAGATGGTCCCTGTCAGTCGACGGGTTCTACGAAAACAACGACAACCTGATCATCGCACAGGCGAGCATTCCCAATATCATCGGAGTCCGCGGTTCGGTCAAGAACAACATAGGCCGCATGACCAACAGCGGCTTCGAGATCGCCACCGACTACACGTCGCGCATCGGCAGGCTGGGCTACTCGGTTTACGGTAACTTCAGTTTCGCCCGCAACCGCGTGAAAGAGATGCAGGAGACCGACGCCACCTACCGGTTCAACAAAAAGACGGGCTACCCGATCAACTCTTCGTTCGGCCTGAAATCCGACGGACTCTTCTTCGACTACGACCAGATCGCCGCCCATGCGACGCAGACCTACGGCACCTACAATCCCGGCGACATCCGCTATCTGGACCTGAGCAAAGACGGCTATATCAACGAAGACGACCGCACCTACCTCGGTTACGGCGACGTCCCCGAATACGTATACGGATTCGGCATCGACCTGAACTACCGCGGCTTCGATCTGAACGTCGCTTTTCAGGGCGTGGGCAACGTACAGAGAAAACTCGGCGGATACGTCTACTGGGAATTCCGTCCCGACGGCAAGGGCAATGTGATGGAACACCATCTCGACCGCTGGGCCTACGATCCCGCCAACGGCATCGACACCCGCCTGACGGCCAAGTACCCCCGTCTCAGCCTGACGGGCAACGACGGCAACAACCGGGGTCCGAACTCCGACTACTGGCTCCGCGACGCCTCCTACCTGCGTCTGAAAAGCGTCGAACTGGGCTATACGCTGCCCGCCCGCGCCGCAAAGGCCATCTGGCTGAAGAACCTGCGCATTTATGTCTCCGCGACGAACCTCTTCACCTCCGACAAGATCGACATTCTCGATCCGGAAACGACCACGACGGGGACCGTCTATCCTTTGCAGCGGACGGTCTGCATGGGTCTCAACATATCATTTTAAACCTGCCGAGCCATGAAAAACATTCTCAAATACATCTCGCTTCTTTTCCTCGGTGCGGCGGCTGTCTCCTGCGACTTCGAAGATATGCCGTTCGACAAATATGATTCCGACTTTGTATTCTCGAACGACAAGAAGGCCGAAGGATACGTACTCGGCGTCTATCTGGGACTCCCGTTCGACAAATCCGACGAGAACGGCTACAACCGCGTAGACGGGGCCATGCTCGCCTCGGCCTCGGACGAAGCCATGATAACCGTGCCGGGCTCGTCGATCGTCTTTCTGACCGACGGCTCGCTCACGCCCCGGAAAAGCAATCCCGACGGCTGCTGGGAGAATAACTACAAATTCATCCGCGACGCCAATATCGGCATCGTCGGACTCGAAAAACTGCCCGAAGCCAACCACGATCTGAAGCTTCAGCTTCAGGCGGAGCTGAAATTCCTGAAGGCGTTTTTCTATTTCGAGCTGGTCAAGCGTTACGGCGGCGTGCCGCTCATCGACCGGGCGTACGAGCTTTCGGACGACCTGAACGTGCCCCGCTCGTCGTTCGCCGCCTGCGTGGATTACATCGCAGGGCTGTGCGACGAATCGTATACGGACCTGCCGGCGCCGAACAACGTCAATTTCGGCCGCGCTTCGAAAGGCGCCGCACTCGCCCTCAAGGCCCGCCTGCTGCTTTATGCCGCCAGCCCGCTCTATAACGGCAAGGGCTACGACGGCAGCGACAACGAATTCATCTGTTACGGCTCCTACGACAAGAAACGCTGGGAGTCCGCCGCAGCGGCCGCAGCCGAAGTGATCAGACTGGGCGATTCGCCCTACACCCACCCCGACAACGACTACGTAAAGGATTTCCTGCGCAAAACGACGCCGATGCACAAACTCAACGTCAATGTGCGCGGCGGCACGGACAACGTGCGTTATTACGTGGCGCTGAGCGGACTCTCGCAGGAAGGCATCTACCGGCAGTTCGACGGCAAATACCCTTCGAACGCCAATTTCAAACGCATCAACCTCCGTGCGAACCTCGACTTTTCGCTGACGAAGACCACCGAACTGAGTCTCGACCTCAACGGACGTCTCGACCAGAAGCAGAACAACAGTCAGGGCCTGAACGACAATTCGATCTTCTCGATGATGTACGAAACGCCCCCGATGTCCTACCCTTACCGGCTTCCCGACGGTTCTTACGGCGCCAGCACGGATAACGAAGCGGAAAACCTGATGGCCATGCTCAGCGACTGGGGCTATTCGCGGCTCGCCTCCAACATTCTGGAAGGCACGGTCAAGCTGCACCAGAAACTGGACTTCGTGACCAAAGGTCTCTCCGTCCGCGGCATGGTAAGCTTCAACAGCTACTACGACGACGGCACCAAGGTCAGCTACCGTCCGCCTACGTACAGGTATGTCAGCGACACGGAGAAAGTAATCGCCAAGGAGGAAACCGCACCCTCGATAAGCTCGCTGTCGGGCAAGGGACACCGCCGCCGGACCAATATCGAGGTGGGAATCAACTACAACCGGACCTTCGGCGACCATGCCGTAACGGCGATGGCGGTATACACGCAGACCAAGGAGAATACCAACGCCGTGCTTCCGCGGGCCTTTCTGGGGTATGCGGCCCGTGCGACCTACGCCTATAAAAGCAAGTACCTCGCCGAGGTGAATCTGGGTTACAACGGCTCCGACCAGTTCGACGAAGGACACCGCTACGACTTCTTCCCCTCGTTCGCCCTCGGTTACGTCCTCTCCAACGAAGGCTTCATGCAGCGGTCGCTGCCCTTCATCACCTTCATGAAGTTGCGCGCCTCTTACGGCGAGGTCGGCAACGACAAGATCGGTTCGGACCGCTTCCTGTATCTGCAGACCTACGACAAGAACGGCAATTACTTCTTCGGCAAGGACAACGGTTTCGGCGGAATGCCCGCACTGTCCGAAGGTGCGCTCGGCAACACGAACGTCACATGGGAAATCGGCAAAAAAACCAATATCGGCATCGACCTGACCTTCTTCGACAAACTGACGCTGAACGCCGACATCTTCCGCGAAGACCGCGAAAAGATCTTCATCTCGCGCAACACGACGCCCCAGATACTCGGCGTCGGAACGGCCAAGGAGAACCTCGGCAAGGTCCGCAACGAAGGTTTCGAAATCGAGGCCGGCTACCGCGACGTCGTGAACCGGAATTTCAGCTGGTTCGTTTCGGGCATGTTCTCCTATTCGAAAAACAAGGTTCTCTACAAGGACGAGGTCGAACCCAAATACGAATACCTGCGTCAGACCGGCAAGCCGATCGGCCAGTATTTCGGACACACGGTCCTGCGCTACTACCTGCCCGACGACTTCACCACAATCGACGGCGTGCGCGTGCTGAATCCCGACCTGCCGCAGCCCCAGTACCCCGTACAGCCGGGCGACTTCATGTACTGGGACCGCAACGACGACGGCGTGATCGACACGTTCGACGAAGGTCCCATCGGACGGTCCAAAATACCGCGTTTCGTCTACAACTTCACGTTCGGCCTGAACTTCCGCAATTTCGATTTCAGCATGATGTGGCAGGGCGCCGGCGGCAACAGCAAACTGATGACCAAGTCGCTCTACGAACCGGTGCGCGAACGCAACCGCTTCCAAGACATCCACCTCTACCGCTGGACCGAGGAGCGCTGGCAGAACGGCGAGACGATCAAATACCCGCGTCTGTCGAGCGCCACGAACAAACATAACCAGTGCACCAATACATTCTACCTCAAAAAAGGCGATTATCTCCGTCTCAAGAGCATCGAGATCGGCTACACGTTCAACAAGCGGCAGCTCCGGTTCATCGGGCTGAATTCCATACGCATCTACGTGGGCGGCAACAACCTGCTGACCTTCTCCGAGATCAAGAACTTCGACCCGGAGATGGGCGATGAAACGGGTTACTTCTACCCGCAGATGAAGATGTGGAATTTCGGTATCAACATTAACTTTTAATCTACACCCGCAATGGCTATGAAAGTAAACAAATACGGTATAATATGCGCACTGGCGCTCCTGTCGGGTGTCGTGGGCTGCGAGGACAGTTCGAGCCTGCTGGACAAGGAGGAGTCGAACGACATCTACGAAAACATGGTCTTCAGCGATCCCTACAACGCCACATGGTTTCTGAGCAATATCTACAAGAGCATGAACGACGGCTTCATGGTTTTCGGAAGCGACGATTCGGGCGGTTTCCTCGGCAACGCCGTCGACGAAGGCATCTGGAAGGCCAACTGGGACAACGCCTACAAGATGAGCGTCGGAGCGTGGGCGACGACCGACATGCTGCTCAACTACGATCCGTGGAAAAAATACTATACGGCGATCCGTGCGGCATGCCGTTTTCTGGAACATGCCGACGAAATCCCCGACTCGCCGGAACCGTTCATCGACGAGGGCGTACGCACGCGAATGAAGGGTGAAGCCCGCTTCCTGCGCGCGCTGTTCTACTACGAACTGCTGAAATTCTACGGCGGCGTGCCCATCGTCACACGGGTCCTCGGTCCCGACGACGCGGCAGAGCTGCACGGAGCACGCGCCGGATTCGACGAGGTGGTGGAGTTCATCTGCTCCGAGGCGATGCTGGCGGCCGGCGACCTGCCCCATGTGGACGAATACGCCGACTCGGAATGGGGACGCGCCACCAAGGGCGCCTGCTACGCACTGATTTCCCGCGTACGCCTGCTGGCGGCCAGCCCGCTGTTCAACGACCGGCAGAACCCCTCCGGCAGCGCCTGCCGGGGCGAATACAGCGCCGAAAAGTGGAAAACCGCAGCCGAGGCGGCCAAATATTTCCTCGAAAACACCCGCGGCTACGCCCTGCACCGAAGCACCGATCCGGAGCGTTACGGCGATTACGAGGATCTGTTTCTGCGCCGCTACAGTCCCGAAATCATTCTGGCCTACCAGCAGGACCAGTTCGCCGTCCGGCTCGAACGCAACTGCCTCCCCGGCCAGCTGTTCAACTACGCGTTCGGCGTGCTGAACAACTTCCCGACGCTGAACACCGTAGCCGAGTACGAGGTCGTCAGACTCGACGACCAAGGCAACGTGGTTTCGACCCACCTGCTCGGTCTCGACAAGCTGCTCAAACTCCACGAGACCAACGGAACCGATCCCGAAAGCGGCTTCGATCCCCAGAATCCCTATGTCAACCGCGACCCGCGTTTCTACCAGTCGGTCTGGTACAACGGCGAACCGTGGCCGGCGCGGGGCACGACGGCCGCCAATACGCCCAAATTCGAATCGTATGTCGGCGGCACCCACGACGCCACGTCCAAGGGCTTTTACTGCACGGGCTTCTTCAACCGCAAGTTCCTCGACGCATGGGCGAACCTCACCGGGTACGGCACGATGCTGAAGGTAAATCACAACTTCATCATCTTCCGTTACGCCGAAATCCTGCTCAATTATGCCGAAGCGGTAAACGAAGCCTTCGGCGATCCCGACGCGGTGCCGGCCGGATATCCCATGTCGGCGCGCGAGGCGGTCAATCTGGTGCGCGAACGCGCGAAGTTCCCGAATTACAACATGCAGGACTTCAAATGGCCCGCGGGCATGCCCAAAGCGGCCGCAGGCAAAAGCATCTCGCCGCTGCCCGCAGGACTCGGCCAGACCGAAATGCGCAAGCGCATCGTCCATGAGCGCTGGATCGAATTCTTTCAGGAGGAGCAGCGTTTCTTCGACCTGAACCGCTGGAAAATGCGTTCGCCCGTCACGATCTACAAACAGATCATCACCAAATCGGGCGACAAGTTCTCCTTCTCCGTGGAGCCGCTGATAACCAAGACATGGAAAGACAAGTTTTACCTGTTCCCCATTCAGGAAAAGGAGATGAACAAAAGCCCGCTGCTGGAACAAAATCCGGGCTGGGGTCTCGAAGAGTAAAAAGACATGAATAAGAATCTGTTATTTAGCTATTTGGCAGGGACCGTCCTCGGCATGGCAGCGGTCCTTCCCGGAGCTGCGCAGCATACTGCGCAGGCTCCGGCCGAGGCCGTCGGCGACGCGGCCCGGATAACGGTCCGGCTCGACAGAATCTCGGAGCGCACCGTGAGCGACCGGCTGCTGGGATTCAATATCGTCTACGCCAAGAATCCCGACTCCCTGTGGCGTTCGGGCGTGCTGGAGAAGGCGATACGGGATGTCCGCCCCGGCTTCCTGCGCTACCCCGGCGGTACGGTAAACACCTATTTCCATTGGGAGCACCCGACCGGGAACGGCTGGGAGGATCTATGGGATCCGCAGTACGACACCGCCCGGAATCGTCCGCCGGAGGAGTTTATGGACATAGACGAATACATGGCGCTCGTACGCCGGACGGGAGCCGAACCGCTTCTGGGCATCAACGTCAATTCGGGATTCCGCTGGAACCGGGTGGAAGAGGGCGTGCAGGAGGCGCTGCGCCTGATGAAATACTGCCGGGACAAAGGCTTTAAGGTAAAGTACTGGTTCATGGGCAACGAACCTTACATGCACGACTGCAACGGCGGTGCGGTGACTCCGGCCAGATACGGCGAGATGATCAACGCTTTCGTCCCGCGCATGAAGGAGTTCGATCCCGACATCAAAATCATCGCCAACTGGCACGCCACGTTCCGCAAACACGGCCGCCAGTACGACGAGCTGTTTGCCGTGGCGGGCCGCAATATCGACATCATCGACGTCCACTGGTACTGCATGTGGGGCACGGCGTCATGGAACGAATGGCTCGCAAAAACGCCCTGCGGAGTATTTCTGGGCGATTCGTATGCCAGCGAAATCGAACGGTTCCGCGAGATCGCGGCCCGCAACGGCGTGCCGCATGTCCAGCTGGCCAGTCTCGAATGGAACGTCGGTCCCGGAAAAAAATCCGCAGGTCCCCGTCTCACGCCCGATCAGAGCGCGCTCATCCAAGCCGAAATGATGATGCAGTTCATGCAGGGAGGTCTCGACATGGCTACATTCTGGCCGCTGTTCTGGGACAGCGAGTTCGGATTCCGGAGTTTTTTCGACAAAAAGACAGGAAAGCTGCAGCCGACGAGTGAAATCATGAAAATTTTCGGTACATTTCAGGGAAATGAACTGATCGAATATACGGCAAGCCCCGCGCCGGAGAAGATTCCGAGTCTCGCCGTACGGGATGCCGCCACCGGAAAAATGGCTTTGTGCCTGCTCAACAAAAACGATTTTACGGTCGAAGCGGCCGTCGGAGGCAGGCTCGCAGCCTGCAAGAAGCGCGTGGAAGTCGAGCAGTTCCGCATGTCGGCCGACCGTATGTCGCTCGAACATGCGCCGGTATGCAAAGCAAAGGCCGGAAGCGTATCGCTCGCCCCCTTTTCGCTGACGTTCATTTATTTATAATTTGCAAAAACTACCGCCATGAAAAAATACACCGTCTTTTTCTCGATCGTCCTGCTGGCAGTCGCCTTCCGGGCGCCGGCCAAAGCGCCGGAATACAAGGTCTGCTTCGGAAATACGCACGCCCACTGCAACTATTCGGGCGACATCGCCGTCTTCCGCGCCAAGAAGGGGCTGTCCCTCGACCCGAAGAACTCGGCCGAAAGCCACTACGAACTGGCCAAAGAGAACGGTTACGACTTTTACTTCGTAACCGACCACTCGCAGTATCCGGTCTATACGCCCGACACATGGGCCGCCGTAAAAACCGCGGCCGAAGCCGCCACCGACGCCTCGTTCGTCGCACTCCGGGGATACGAACACTCGGAGAACGACGGTCCCGACGGCCGGGGCCACATGAACGTCTACAATTCGTCGGACTACCTCAACGCGATGGCCGACGGCGTGAGCGTCGAATATTTCCACAACTGGCTCGCCAAACCCGAACAGGCCGATGCCATCGTCTGCTTCAACCATCCCCAGAAGGACGCCTACAACGATTTCCACTGCTACAACGAAGAGACGCGCGGCCGCATGAAACTGATCGAACTGATCAACGGCGGCCGGGCGAAATTCTACCCGTCGTTCCTGAACGCCCTCGCCAAAGGCTGGAAGGTGTCCCCCGTCGCGGGCTGCGACAACCACGGCTGGGAGGGGATCGCCAAGTGGAACGCCCGGACCGGCCTGCTCGTCACCGAGCTGACCCCCGCAGGCGTACTCGAAGCCATGGCGTCGCGCCGCACGTTCGCCACGCTCGACAAAAATCTGAGCGTCGTCTACCGTGTGAACGGCAAGATCATGGGCTCGGACATCAGGGCGGCCCGGAAATATAAATTCGACATCGAAGTCTCCGACCCAGATACGGACCGGGCCGACCAAGCCATAGCGCGGATCGAGGTCGTCAGCGGCAGCGGCACGGTCGTGGCCGGCGCCGACTTCGATTCCCACGAGGTGCATTGGAAGCCGGTCGTGCCCGCCGGGGAAAAGTGTTATTTCGTTCTGGTCTACAACGCCTCCAAACCGGAAACGCCCGTGGCTTACGCCGCGCCGGTATGGATCGAACCCTAATGCGCCGCAGTCATGTCACTGAGAAAATGGATAGGCTGTCTGGGCGCCGTATGTCTCTGCTGCGGGTGCGGGGACGATGCGCCCGCACCCGGCAAGAGACCTCCGGGCGGCAACGGACCCGACCCCGCGGAAAAAGAGAGTTACCGGCTCTTCATGGGAAACACCCACGCCCATTGCCGCTACTCCGGAGATGCGGTCCAGACCGACGAAAACAGCGTCGAGAACCATTTCCGGCTGGCCAAAGCCAACGGATACGATTTCTACTGCGTGACCGATCATTCGCAGTACGAATCCTATACGCCGCAGGCTTGGGAGCATATAAAAGCCGCTGCCGACGCCGCCACGGACGCTTCGTTCGTTGCCATACGGGGATACGAACATTCGGAAAACAACGGACCCGGCGCCAAAGGCCACCAGAACGTATACAATTCATCGGACTACCTCAACGCGCTGGCCGAAGGAATCGACATGCCCTATTTCCACAATTGGCTGGCCGACGCGGCGAACGCCGGCGTGGTCGTCTCGATGAACCATCCGGGAAAAGAGCAGTACGGCGGCTTCGCCTGCTACAACGAGCAGGCCCGTCCGCATATCAGGCTCATCGAGCTGATCAACGGCACGGACGATTACCACGAATCGTTCCTCGCGGCGCTGGCCAAAGGCTGGAAAGTATCGCCCGTCGCAGGATGCGACAACCACGCCACCAAGCCCATCGCCGCATGGCAGCCCCGCACGGGCGTCGCGGCCAAGAAACTGACGCGCGAATCCCTGCTCGAAGCGATGGCGGCGGGACGCACCTACGCCACTTACGACAAAAACCTGCAGCTGCTCTATTACGTCAACAACCACGTCATGGGCTCCGAAATCCGGACCTCGGCCGACGAGCTGACCTTCGAAATCGAGGCGTCCGATCCGGATACGTCCGATGCGTCGGACCGCATCGTGCGCATCGAAATCGTCGGCGAAGGCAACCGCGTCGTCGCTTCGGAAACGTTCTCCGCACACCGGGTCGACTGGAAAGTGCGGGTGCCACGCGGGCAGAAATATTACTATCTGAAAGTTTACACCGCTTCATCGGACGCGCCGACGGCCTACGCCGCGCCCGTCTGGATGAAATAAACCGTTGAAATCCGATGTCTGGAAAATGGATATCTCTTTTGCTCCTGTCTCTGACGGCCGCCGCTCCGGCCAGCGGCGGCAACCAGAGCCGGCCGCTGAACATGGAGACGCTCTACGTGGTGGACGGGCTGAGCAGCAACTATGTCTACGCCATTACGCAGGACCGCGCCGGATACATGTGGTTCGGCACCGAGAACGGTCTCGACCGTTACGACGGCAAGACGATCCGCCATTACCAGCATTTCCCGGACAATCCGCAGTCGCTGAGCGACTCGCGGGTCAACTGCCTGCTTTCGTCCGCCGACGGGAGCCTGCTGGTCGGGACCGAAAAGGGAATCAACATCTACGTGCCTGAAAAGGACATTCTTACGCCCTACGCCCCGGCGCGGACGATCAACGAGCAGAACATCCGCACGATGACCGAGGAGGATTCGCTGCTCTGGGTGGGAACCAGCGTCGGACTGTTCCGGCTCGACCGCACGACCGGCGGCATCAGTTGTTACAACACCCGCAACAGCGGTCTTGCGCACGATATCGTCCGGGCGATCTACACCGACGACGACTATCTGTTCGTCGGTACGTTCGACGGCGTAAGCCGCCTGAACAAGCGCACGGGCCAATGGTCCAGCGTCAACCTCAAGATGGACCGCATCCGGCTGCCGCTCAACAATCTGGTTCTCTCCATGCAATTGTCGCCGGCCGATCCCGACGTGCTCCTGATCGGGACGCAGACGGGATTCTGCGAACTCGAAAAGTCCACGCTCCGCTATACGCTGCACGAAAAGGCGCGGAACAGGCAGATGGTGAACAACACGGTCAAAACGATGTGCGTGGTCGGCAGCGAGGTGTGGCTCGGCAGCGAAGAGGGGCTGATGATCTTCGACAAGGGCGCTTTCACAAGCTACGGCTACGACCCGAAAAACATCCATTCGCTCCCCAACAACATCGTCTGGTCGATCTTCAAGGACCGGAGCAACATCGTCTGGCTGGGCACCGAAGGGGGCATCGCCTGCTACGATGCGGGCGCGCCCTCGTTCACCAGCTTCGACCTCTCGGAAGCCGACGGCAATCCGTACGTAGGCATCTCGGTATTCGCCGCTCAGATGGACCGTTCGGGCCGTCTGTGGCTCGGATCGCGGTTCGGGCTGTCGGTCTACGAGCCGGAGCGGAACCGGATGCAGTGGATCAACCTTTCGAACGCGGTGGTCGGCACCTACAACTTCGTCAAAGGCCTTTCGATCGACGGCAACGACATTCTGTGGATCGGGACGGCCGAGGGACTGGTCTGCTACGACACCCAGCGGAACCGGGAGGTGCCGATCCAGTCGCGCCTGCGCAACCGGCTCAAGTATATCTATGCCGTGATGCAGGACTCCGCAGGCAAAATGTACGTCAGCGACGCGATGGGACGGATGCAGGTCATCGATTACGCCTTCGACGCCTCGACCCGGCAGTTCGGTCCCGTAACGGACAGTCTGGTACGCATGGGCGAGCCGATCGAATCGATGGTCGTGGATGAAAATTACGTCTGGCACGGGACGCCGGGCAGCGGTCTGGTGCGCTACGACAAGCAAACGGGCGAACACAAAAGGTATCTTTCGGCCAAGGACGACTCCTCGACGCTCAGCTCCGACGTGATTCTCTGCCTGTTCGTCGATCCCAACACCCGTCAGCTGTGGGTGGGAACGGACAAGGGGCTGGACCGTTACGACGCCGCATCCGACACGTTCCGGCGCATATCGGGCCGTGAAACTTCGGAAGCGGTCTACACCATCAACAGCGACGATTCGGGGCTTTTGTGGTTTACCACGCAGCAGGGCGTGACCTGCTACGACGTTCTGTCGCAAAGCTCCAAAATGTTTTCGCTGAACCACTGGTTCGACCGGCGCAACGCGATCTTCCCGGTCTCGGTCTCCCACGGCAACAACGTGCTCGTCTTCGGACTGGACTGCTACCTGCGGCTCAACTGGGCCGACGTCAGCCCCAAGAAGGACAGTGCGCCGCTCTACATCACCGACATCCGCATCGACAACCGCACCGTCGCGCAATACGGGCTGTGCGACTGTCCCGTGCAGGAGCTGAAACGGCTGAAACTGCCCTACAACCAGAACATACTGTCGATCTGCTTCGCCATGCTCGACTATTCCACGCCGTCGCTCACCCGCTACACCTACAAGCTCGAAGGCTACGACGAAAACTGGAAAACCGTGACGGGCACGCTGCCCTATGTCGAATATACGAAACTGGCCCCCGGACACTACACCCTCCGGGTCGAGGCCGTGAGCAGCGACGGGGTGCCCGCCTCGAACAAACTGGACTTCGACATTACGATCATGCCTCCGTGGTGGGCCGCATGGTGGGCCTATCTGGCCTATGCCCTTGCCGTCGCGACAGCGGCCTATTACCTGAACTCGATTACCCGCAGGCGCAGGCAGGCCGAGGACGAGCTCCAGAAAGAGAAGCTCGAACGCGAAAAAATCGAAAGCGTCAATCAGCTGAAACTGCGGTTCTTCACCAACATATCGCATGACTTCCGCACGCCGCTGAGCCTGATTATCAGTCCGGTCGAAACGCTGCTCGACACCGAGACCGACCCGGAGAAGGCGGGCAACCTGCAAATCATCAAGCAGAACGCCCTGCGCCTGCTGCGGCTCGTGAACCAGATACTCGACTTCCGCAAGGTCGAGAATCAGAAAATGAAGCTCAACCCCGTATCGGAGGATATCGTCACGACCCTGCGGGGAATCTGCCGGTCGTTCAGCGAACTGGCCCAGAAAAAGCAAATCTCCCTGTTGTTCGAATCGGGCGAAGAGCGGCTCGTAATGGATTTCGACACCGACAAAATCGACAAAATTTTCGTCAACCTCATCTCCAACGCCATCAAATTCACCCCCGAAGAGGGGCAGGTGCTCGTCAGCCTGCGGCGCAAGGACACCGGCGACGTCGAGGTGATGGTGGCCGACACGGGCATCGGCATTCCCGACGGCGACCTCCCGCACATATTCGAACGTTTCTATCAGGTCGAGGAGCACACCGGTCTCGGCACCCGCGGCACGGGAATCGGGCTGATGATCGTCAAGGAGTTCGTCGAGCTGCACCGCGGACACATCGAGGTCATGAGCCGCGACAAGCAGGGCACGACTTTCATCGTGACGCTGCCGATCGTAAACGAAGCCGATTACGATCCGGCCGAATCCGAGACCGAGGAAACTGCGGAGCAGCTTCCGGCCGAACCTGAAGCGCGCCCCTACTCCGGGCACGAATTCACGGTGCTGCTGGTCGAAGACAACGAAGACATGCGCTCCTACCTCAAGGCCGAACTGGAGAAAAACTACCGGGTCGTCGCCGTCGAAGACGCGGAGAGCGGACTGAAGATCGTGAACGAAACCATGCCCGATCTGGTGATCTCCGACGTGATGCTTACGGGCATGAGCGGCGTGGAGTTGTGCCGCAGGATCAAGGACGATTTCGTGATGAACCATATCTCGGTGATCCTGCTCACGGCGCGTACGGCCGAGGAACACATCATCGAGGGTTTCGACGCCGGAGCCGACGAATATATCGGCAAACCGTTCAACCTGCGGGTGCTCCTGCGCCGGGTGGACAACATCCTCACCCAGCGATGCCGCCTGCGTGACAGCCTGCGGCGCGATACGGTCGATATCGCCTCGGTCGAGCGGCAGTCGCCCGACGAGCTGTTCATCCGCAAGGTGGTGGCCCTGATCGAAGAAAACATGGCCGATCCCGACTTGAACATTCCGTTCCTGTGCGACAAGCTGGCCGTAAGCCATGTCAACTTCTACCGCAAGGTAAAGGCCATCACCGGACTGAACGTCAATGCCTTCATCCGGGAAATCAGGCTCAAGAAGGCCGCCCAGCTCCTGCGCGTTAAAGGCATATCGGTAACCGACGCCATGTACGAGGTGGGATTCAACCACCGCTCCTACTTCTCGATGTGTTTCCGGGAGGTATTCGGCGTCACGCCGAAAGTATACGCCAAACAACATAACAACGAACATAACAAAGAGTAACCCATGAAAAACCAACTGATCCTTACCGCAGCCTCGGTGGGCGCCCTGTCGGGCTGCACGCAGCAGGAAAACCGGCCCAAAGACCTGAATGTCATCTATATTCTGGCCGACGACCTCGGATACGGAGATCTCGGCTGCTACGGCCAGACCAAAATCCACACCCCCAACATCGACCGGCTGGCCGCCGAGGGGATGCTGTTCACGCAGCATTACGCGGGCTGCACGGTGAGCGCACCGTCACGCTCGGCACTGATGACGGGCCAGCATACGGGTCATACGCCCATACGCGGAAACAAAGGAGGCACCGGCGACGACGGTGTGGAAGGCCAGCACCCCATTCCGGCCGACACCTATACGCTGGGGAAGATGTTCCGGCAGGCAGGCTATGTAACGGGAACCTTCGGCAAATGGGGACTCGGCTCCCCCGGATCGGAAGGCGACCCCACCTATCAGGGATTCGACGAGTTCTTCGGTTACAACTGTCAGGCGCTCGCCCATAAATATTACCCCACACACCTCTGGCACAACCGGGAAAAGATACTGCTCGACGGCAACGATCTGGCCCATACGGCGCAATATTCCCACGACATCATTCAGGAGCGGACGCTCGACTTCATCCGCCGGAACAAGGAACGGAAATTCTTCGCGTTCCTCGCATACACGCTGCCCCACGCCGAACTGCTGGTTCCCGAAGACGAGATCATCGAAGCCTACCGGGGGCGTTTCGAAGAGAAGCCCTATGCGGCAAAGAGCGGCGACTACTCGCCCGAAGGGAAGCATCCGATACACTACTGCTCGCAGCCCGAACCGCGTACGTCGTTCGCGGCGATGGTTACGCGTCTGGACCGATATGTGGGCGAGGTGACGGAGCTGATCGACAGCCTCGGCCTGCGCGAACGGACGATCATCATCTTCACGAGCGACAACGGACCGCACCGTGAAGGCGGCGCCGATCCCGACTTCTTCGGCAGCTACGGCCCGCTGCGCGGCATCAAGCGCGACATGTACGAAGGAGGAATCCGCGTGCCGATGATCGCCCGGTGTCCCGGTCTGATCGCCGAAGGGACACGGACGGACTTCGTATCGGCATTCTGGGACGTGCTTCCCACCTTCGCCGACATGGCAGGCGCGGAGGTTCCCGCAAACGTGGACGGCATTTCGATGCTCCCGACGCTGTTCGGCGAAAAAGGACAGCAGGAACACGAATATCTTTATTGGGAATTCCACGAAAACGGCGGCAAGACCGCAGTCCGGACAGGCAACTGGAAGGGCATCCGGCTGAACGTCGGCAAAGATCCGGAGGGTCCCATCGAGCTGTACGACCTTTCGACCGATATCCACGAAGACCGCAACGTGGCGGACGAGCACCCGGAGATCGTACGGGAAATTGCCGAGATCATGCGTACGGCCCGCATTCCCTCCCCGCTGTTCAACTTCGGTCAGGCGAACGGAGCGATGTAGGTTCCGCCGCGATTATTAACGACTTAACCCGAATATTAAGAGATGAAACGCCTATTCACCTCCCTTATCTTGTTATTCCTCCTGAACGGCCTTCCGGGCCACTCCGCACCGGACCGGAAGAAGGGCGAAAGCGCCTATTCCCCCGGCATGGTGGCCGTTGACATCACGACGCTCAAACCGCTTTCCGAAGCCGACTCCGTCGTGCGCGGCGCCGTCTACGCCGACCCGTCGTTCCCGGCTTCCGAGCGTGCCGCAGATCTGATCCGCCGCATGAACTTCGAGGAGAAGCTGCGGCTGACGGGCGGCTGGAACCGCTTCATGATAGCCGGCATACCCCGTCTGGGAGTGCGCCCCGTCTCGATGGCCGACGCGTCGCAGGGCATCCGCCTGCAGACGACGCTGGTGAAAGACAAAAGCACCTCCTTCCCCGGCATGCTGCCGCTGGCATCGACATGGAATCCCGCGCTGGCGGCCGAGATGTCGCACAGTCTGGCCGACGAATGCCGGGCCCTCGGCGTGGACATTCTGCTGGGACCCGGCGCCAATATCCAGCGATTATCGGTCGGCGGACGGAATTTCGAGTATATGGGCGAAGACCCCCTGCTCACCTCCGTCATGGCCGCGGCCTATGTCAAGGGGCTGCAGCGGAACGGCATCATCGCCACGCCCAAACATTTTCTGGGCAACGATCAGGACTTCTGCCGCCACATCGCCAACAGCATCATCGACGAACGGACCTTGCGCGAGGTCTATCTGCTCCCGTGGGAGCGGATGATCGCCGAAGCCGGCTGTCTCGGCATCATGACGGGCAACAACCTGACCAACGGCCTGCCCTGCCCGATGAACAAGCCGCTCATCGCCGACATACTCCGCCGGGAGTACGGCTTCAAGGGGGTGGCCATGACCGACTGGCAGAATACGGGCTACTATCCGCAGCTGCAGCATCTGGTGCTCACGTCGGGCGAAACGCTGCTCATGCCCGAAAACGCAGCGTTCCGGGAATACGTCCTGCGCGAAACCGCCGGTTCCGCGGAGCGCAGGGCCGAAGTGGAGGCGCTGCTGGAGCGGATGATCTACCCCACGCTGTACGCGCTCTTCGAAACGGGAGTTTACGACAGGGATTTCAACGACCCGTCGCTGTTCGCCCGTTTCGAGGGCCACAAAGCCCTTGCGGCACGGTGCGCCGCGGAAGCGATGGTGCTGCTCAAGAACCAGCGGAACATATTGCCGCTCAAACCGGGACAGCGCATTCTGCTGACCGGCACCGACGAGATTCACAGCGGAACGGGCAGCGGATTCGTGAAGGGTTACGACCACGTGAGCTACGAACAGGGATTGCGGGCCGTTTACGGCGACGATCTCATATGCCAGACCGATCCCGACCGGGAGACGGTCCGCAAGGCCGACGTGGTGCTTTTCCGTCTCAACAAACCGGCCGGCGAAGGTTTGGACATCCCCTATGAAGAACCCGCAGACCAGCTCGAACGGCTGCGCGAGACGGCCGGACTCAACAAGAACGTCATCGTGCTGATCAACGCCTGCAACGTGATGCCGATGGACTGGCTGAAAGACGTACGGGGCGTCGTCTGGTGCTATTTCCTCGGACAGGAGCGCGGCACGGCACTGGCGGCGCTGCTCTCCGGCCGCGAAAACTTTTCGGGAAAGCTTCCGTTCACCGTCGAACGGGACTTTGCGGACTCACCCGCACCGCGGTTCAACTACATCGGAGGCAAGCCCTATTGGCACGGCAACAACCAGTACAAAAACTACTGGCTCGGATTGAAAAAGGACCCGGTGAAGGGCTTTTCCGATCACATCCGTCCCGGCGAGACGATCGACGTTCCCTATTCGGAAGGCGTTTTCATCGGATACAGGTGGTATGACAAGCACCGCATTCCGTATGTCTTCCCCTTCGGCTACGGACTGTCGTACACCTCGTTCACCTACGAGAGCATCGCCTGCGAGGACCGGATGGAGCGCGAAGGCCGGGTTCTGGTGACGGTACGGGTCAGGAACGGCGGCGGCCGGGCCGGCAAGGAGATCGTCCAGCTCTATGTCTCCGACACCCGAAGCAGCGTCGAACGGCCCAAAAAGGAGTTGAAAGCCTTCGCAAAGGTGGCGCTGGAACCGGGCGAGAGCAAAACGGTGACGCTGGAACTGGACCGCCGCAGTTTTTCGTTCTGGGATACCGAATCCCACGGCTGGAAACTGGAGCGAGGCGAATTCGTACTGCGAGCGGGAGGTTCCAGTGCAGACCTGCCGCTCAGCACGGTCCTGAACCTGTAATGCGGCCAACGCGACAATCCGAAAACAAAAGGGAGGAAACGGTTTCCTCCCTTTATTCATATGCGCGTATCGCTCATGCGGCCCGGCGGCCGTTTACAGCCAGCGGAGGATTTCGTCCCGCTGAGCGCCGTATCCGCGGATTACAAGCTTGTCGGGATAAACCTCGACGATCGCATAATGGTTGTCCGGTCCCTCGATCATGCCCTGAAAGATGAAATGCAGAACGGAGCCGAAACGGTGGGCGCCCCCTTTGTGATGATGGCCTGCAAGGAACGCCCGGACGCAAGGGTATCGCTGCAGCAGGGCGGCGATCTGCCCATTATTCCACAACGTAAACTGCCCGTCCGGCGGCATGAGGGGCATATGGGCGAAGCAGATCACGCGCTCGCCCCGGCTCTCGGCGCGGGCCAGCTCCCGGACCATCCACTCCCGCTGCGCTTTTCCGACCGCACCGTTGTATTGCCGGGCGTTCGCCGCGCCGGACCTTTTCAGCGAGTCGAGAAGAGCGGCCGCCTCTGCGTACTCCGGCGACTCCTTTGCACGGGCGTAGACCGATATATCGTTGCTGTCGAGGAACAGCAGCCGATACCCGTTCCGCACCACGGAGAAATAGGGTTCGGAAATGCCGAGTTCCACCAGCACGCGCCGCTGCTCTTCGGAACCGTACGGACCCAGATAATCGTGGTTCCCCAAGATTTTGTAAACAGGGGCCGCGGAACCCTCCAGAATCGGCCGGATCACCGCATAGCTCCCGATATCGCCGTCGATCATATCGCCCAGCGACACCACGAAATCGACATGCGCGCGGTTGAACGCCACGACGGCCTCCCGAAGCTTCTCCCCGGATTCGGCATAACGGCGGGCCGCCCACGTCTCTTTGACATTCGAATAATGCACGTCGGTAACGACCCCGAAGGTAAACAGCGGCGATTCGGCGGAGACGGCGAGGCCGTCCGGGCGGTCCGGACGTTCCCGACCGCCGCACTCCCTGCCGGCCGCGAAGCCGGAAGCGGGAGCGCCGCACAACAGCGAAACAAGCATCAGCAAACGCAACATCACGATCGGATTTTATCGGTTGACAAACGGAGTGGGGACCATCTTGCGTCTGTTTCTATTGACCTCCACCCCTTCTTCATAGAAATACTCTCCCCACAACGCGGCGGCAGGCAGTTCCCGCAGGTTGACGAGAATTTTCCGGGCCGCGATAAAATATTCGCCCTCGCCGGTCTCGCTGACGGCGGTTTGCCGGGGATCGGCCGCAACGACGGCACGGACGGTTCTGCGGACATCCTCGGTAAAATAGCTGCCGGCATCCGGTGCGAGCGTCAGCAACTCCAGCATGGTCAGTTTGTGGGAATCCAACCGCCCGTTCGGTCCCGCCGCAGTCAGGTAGGCCATCGCCTCTTCCGAACGTCCCGTCAGGCACATGGCGTAGGCGGCTTCTGCGGCGATTTCCGGATCATCCGTGCCCAGCAGTCCGGCGAACGCCTCCGGCACCTTTGCGATCTGTCCCGTCGCGGCGAGCTGGTTGATATTCACCACGGCCCAGTAGCGAATCTCCTTCCGCGGGGATGCGAGACACTCCGTGAGATAAGGCAGCGACTCCGGAGTAACTTTCGAGGTAAGCTCCGCCAGCCGGTACAGTCGTTCGTAATCATAGCCTTCGTCCCGCAATATCTCGCAGAGGGGCGTCGGGGTCAGGCGCTGCGCCTTGAGAAAAAATCCCAGATCCCCGGTGTCCCGCAGGAAGCGGCTCATCTCGCTCCTCAACCGCCTTATCTCCTCCGCGCAGGCCGGATCGTCCATGCGGTTGTCTATCTCGTACGGATCTTCCGCAAGGTCGAAAAATAGCTCCGCGCAGTGCCGTTCGAAGGTCATCGGACATACCGCGCTCCGGCAGCGGCCGCCCAGATAGGTTTCGTCCCAACAGATATTGCCCGGCATACCCCACTGGTAAGCGTTCATCAGCGCATCGTGTTTGTAGGGAATATAGCGGACGATGTACTTGTAGCGGCCGTCGGTAACGGCCCGTTCGGGGCAATAGTGGCTGGCCTGATTGGCCTTGACCGCGAATTCGTACCGCTTCGGAGCCGCTTCGTATTCGCCCAGAAACGCCTTGCCCTGCATATAGGCCGGGGGTTCGATGCCGGCGAGCGAGAGTACGGTGGGCGCCAGATCGGGGAACCCGATCAGCCGGTCGGTCCGGCCGGACTGACCGTTGGCCAGATGCCGCCATTTCGGAGGCAGGTAGACGATGAACGGCACGTGGGTCCCGGTCTCATAGACGAACCCCTTGCCGCGGGGCAGGCATCCTCCGTGGTCGCTGAAGAAAAAGACGATCGTATTTTCATCGAGCCGCTGCCGCCTGAGATCGTCGAGAAACATCCCGACCCATGCGTCGATGTCCTGCGACCCCTCCATATGAAACGCGAAGTCAGACCGGATTTCCGGAATGTCGGGCACGTGCGGCGGCAGTTCCAGCCGCGCCGGATCAAGCCCTTCGAGGGCGAAATCCCGCCGCTGGTCGGTATGATAGGAACGGATGCGCCCCATGTGGGTGGCCATCGAGTTGAATACGGCAAAAAACGGCTGGTCCTTCTTCCGCGCCGGGTTGTTGTATGTCGCCGCCGGACCGCAGCTGTCCCACATGGCCTTATTGTCACACAGCGTATTGTAGTCGGTTTTGGATTTGTTGGTGCAGTAATATCCCGCCGCACGCATATAGTCGGGCAGAAAAACAGTCTCCGGCGTGGCAAACCGGCAGCGGTGCCACTCCATGCCGAAAGTCGAGGCGTAGCATCCGGTGATGATGCACGACCGGGAAGGCGAGCTTTGGGTGCCGACCGAATGGGCCCGCATATATTGGATGCCGGCTCCGGCCAGACTGTCGATCGTGGGCGTGGCGACATGCCTGTTGCCGTAACAGCCGAAATCATAAGGACTCGTGTCTTCGATCGTAAGCCATAATATGTTCGGCCGTTGCTGCGCATACGAATTCCCGCCGCCGAACACCAGTCCCGCGGTGGTCAGAAGTCCTGAAAGATGTGTTGTTTTCATACCTGCATACGTTTTGTCCCGACGGCAATATTACGAAATTCCGGGCTGCTCACGAAGCACGGATTCATCCAAAACTAACAGAAAAGCCGAAAGCGCGTTTTCAGCGTCGGAAAATTGCCGAAGCCGGGCGGTGTGTTATTTTTTGACGGATCGCTGACCATCATTTCCGGCCGTTTGAGTTATGTTTGCAACAACCCAACCCGACAAACGATGAAAAGACTTCTCCTGATCCTATGGCTTCTGACCGCCGCGGCGGGAAGCCGGATTTCGGCCGCCGGCCGCACCGAACTGAACCAAGGATGGAAATTCCGGCAATACGGACTCGGCGAATGGCTCCCGGCCGCAGTCCCCGGAACCGTGCATACCGACCTGCTGGCAAACGGGCAGATCCCCGATCCGTTCTACGGCAGCAGCCAGAGCGATCTGCAATGGATCGACAAGACCGACTGGGAGTACTGCTGCACGTTCGACGCACCCGAATTGGTGTCGTACGACAACGTGCGGCTCGTCTTCGAAGGAGTGGACTGCTATGCCGACATCAGGCTGAACGGCGAACTGCTTCACCGCACGGGCAACATGTTCCGCACATGGAAAAGCGACGTCAAGGGATTGCTGAAATCCCGGAACAACCGCCTGCACGTCGTTTTTCACTCCCCGGTCATGCAGGGACTCAAAAACATGGCGGCCTACGGCAGCCGCCTCACCGCCAACAACGACCTCGGCGCATTGGGCGGACTGGGTCCCAACAAGGTAAGCGTTTTCACCCGCAAGTCGGGCTACCAGTACGGCTGGGACTTGGCGCCGCGCTATGTCACCTCCGGATTGTGGCGTCCGGTCGCGCTCGAAGCGTGGAACGAAGCCCGTGTGGAGGATTTCCACGTGCGCACCCGCTCGACTGGGCCGCGAAAGGCGCAGATGAGCGCATCGGCCGCATTACGGACGGATGCGGCCGGCTGCTACCGCATCCGGATACTGTTGAACGGCAAGAGCATCCTCATGGCAGACAAGACGCTGGATGCCGGGACGCATTCAATCGAAGAGCCGTTCGAGATTCCCTCTCCGCGGTTGTGGTATCCCAACGGAATGGGCGAGCCTTACCTCTACGACGTGGAGCTGGTGCTGGAAAAAGAGGGGAGGGAGCTTGACCGCACGGACGTCAGATGCGGCGTACGAACCGTATCGCTCCGCTGCCGCGACGATGCGGACGGCCGCGGCCGCGGTTTCGGCTTCGAGATCAACGGCATCCCGGTATTCTGCAAAGGCTCCAACTATGTGCCGGCCGACGCGTTTTTACCCCGGATTTCGCGGGAGAAAACGGAATTTCTCGTGCGGAGCGCCGCCCAAGCCAATATGAACATGCTGCGCGTCTGGGGCGGCGGCACGTACGAGTCGGACGATTTCTACGAAATGTGCGACCGGTACGGCATCATGGTGTGGCAGGATTTCGTCTTCGCCTGCAACATGTATCCCGGATCGGCGCAGATCTACGCCGACATCCGGGCCGAAGCCGAAGACAACGTACGCCGGCTGCGCAACCACCCGTCGCTCGTCCTCTGGTGCGGCAACAACGAAATAGACGTAGCATGGAAACCCCACGACAAACGCAACAGCCGGTTCCGCAAATTCTATACGGAAGAAGAGGCCGAACAGTTCGACCGCGTAAACGAAACCATCTTCCGGAATATCCTGCCCAGTGTGGTGGACAGCCTTTGCGGCGGCACCGTACCCTACTGGCACTCGTCGCCCTCGCCGGGCTGGGGACTCGATACGGCGGACCGCTGGCGCTACGGCGACGTACACAACTGGGACGTCTGGCACAAAGGCGACCCCATATCGGCCTACAATACCCAAATCGCCCGTTTCACTTCGGAATACGGGCTCCAATCCTACCCCGAACTCTCCTCGGTCGAGCGTTTCATCCCCGAAGGAGAGCGCCGCCTCGCCTCCCCGGCCATGGAGTCGCATCAGGGCGACCGAAAAAAGGGAGACGCCCGGATGCTGGAATATGTCGACCGGTCATACCTGCGCGACGGCGATTTCGCACGCACGCTGTACCTCAGCCAGTTGATGCAGGCCGAAGGGATGAAGACGGCGATGGAGGCGCACCGGCGCAACATGCCCTACTGCATGGGGTCGCTCATCTGGCAGCTCAACGACGTATGGCCCTGCGCCAGCTGGTCGGGAATCGACTATTACGGCCGGTGGAAAGCCATGCACTACTTTGTAAAGAAAGCGTGCGAACCGGTCGTCGTCTCCCCTTACATCCAAGGCGATACGCTCGACATTTTCGTCGTCTCCGACCTGCGGAAGCCGCTCCGGGGAGTAATGAAACTCACGCTGACGGATTTTTCAGGCAACGAGCTGAAAAGCAGCTCCCACCCCGTGACCGTCGGAGCCGCCGCATCGCAGCGTGCGCTCCGGTACGGCGTACGCGATTATCTGGACGGTGCAGACCCCGGCAACGCGGTGCTGGTCTGCGAATTCCGGTCCGACAAGACCGCGTACCGGGCTTTGCAGTATTTCGAGACGATGAAAAACGCCGCACTTCCGGCCGCGGCGGTCCGTATCCGCGCCGAGAAGCCCGACGCAGCGACCTGCCGGATCACGGTAAGCAGCGACAAACTGGCGAAGAATCTCACCCTGCATTACAAGGGTACGGCGGGAATCTTCTCCGACAACTATTTCGACCTGCTGCCGGGCGAAAGCCGGAGCGTCACGCTTACGGCGCCGGAAGATGCCGCAGAGATCCTGCGACACATCGAATGTATGGCACTCAATCCTGAAACCACAATCATAAAGCTATGATGCACCTGAAACGAATCACGCTGCCCGCAGGCTTCGCAGCCCTCGCCATTTCGCAGGCGGCAGCCAGACCGGCCGCTCCGGTCCCGGTCGCCCGCAACGGCGAAAAACCGCGCAACGTCATCTTCATCCTCAGCGACGACCACCGCTACGACTTCATGGGGTTCACGGGAGCCGTTCCGTGGCTGCAGACCCCGGCGCTCGACCGCATGGCCCGCGAAGGCGCCTGCCTGAAAAATGCGTTCGTGACCACATCGCTCTCCTCGCCGAGCCGGGCCTCCATCCTCACCGGTCTGTTTACGCACACCCATACCGTCGTGGACAATCAGGCGCCGAAGCCCGACGATCTGGTCTTTTTCCCGCAGTACCTCCAGCAGAACGGATACCGCACCGCCTTCTTCGGCAAATGGCACATGGGCAATCAGGACGACATGCCCCAGCCCGGATTCGACCATTGGGAGGGATTCCGCGGACAGGGGACCTACTACAACACGGTACTCAACATCAACGGCGAGCGCGTAAAGTTCGATCCGGAACTTTACTCCACCGACATACTGACCGACCACGCCATCGACTTCGTACGCGACAACGAAGAGGGTCCGTTCTTCATCTACCTCTCCTACAAATCGGTACACTCCGGATTCCAGCCTTCGCCCTCCCGTAAAGGGATGTACAAGGACGAAAAAGCGGTCTATCCGCCGTCGTTCAACGTGCCGGAGTACGGAATCCCCCGACTGCCCAGCAAGGATGCGGACGGCAGGCCGCTCGCAGGACGGGGCTGGTACGGCGAGAGCAGGCTCCCCGACTGGGTAAAGAACCAGCGGGAAAGCTGGCACGGCGTCGATTACCAGTATCACGGCGCACTGCCGTACGAGGAGGACTTCCGCAATTACTGCGAGACGGTGACCAGCATGGACGACGCCATCGGGCGGCTGCTGGATTTTCTGCAGGCCGAAGGGCTGGGCGAATCGACTCTGGTGATCTATATGGGCGACAACGGCTTCACGTGGGGCGAACACGGACTGATCGACAAACGCAACTTCTACGAACCCTCCGTACGCGTGCCGATGCTGGCCTACTGTCCCGAACTCATTCCGGCGGGCCGCACGGTAGAGGAGATGGTGCAGAACATCGACGTCGCCCCCACGATCATGGCCGCCTGCGGACTCGCCAAAGCGCCGCAGATGTGCGGCGAGTCGTTCCTGCCGCTGCTCAAGGGCGGCACGGCAGCCGACTGGCGCAAGCGCATCTATTACGAATACTATTGGGAATATGCGTTTCCCCAGACTCCGACCGTTTTCGGAGTGCGCACCGACCGCTATAAATACATCCGTTACCACGGCATCTGGGACACCAACGAGTTCTTCGACCTGCAGGAAGACCCCTACGAGACGGTGAACCTGATCGACCGTCCGGAGCTGCAGGATACGATCCGCTCGCTGGCCAACGACCTCTACGACTGGCTCGAAACGACCGGCGGCATGCAGATTCCGCTCAAACGGAGCGTTTATTACCGGCACGGCGATCATCGCAATGCGAAAACTTATTAAATTTGTATTCTAAAACCTCACCGATGAACCGACTTCTGGCAATTCTCCTCTGCGGAACGACCCTCTGCACCGCCGCAGCCGCTTCCGAACGGAACGCTCCGGCCGACCAATTCGTCAACGCCCTGCGAAGGCTTCCCGCACGAGCCACCTCCTACTCTTACAGCTCCGAACAGGACGCCCTTGCGGGCGACCGCACGCTGTCGCGCATCCAATCGCTCGACGGCGTGTGGAAATTCCGTTTCGCCGAAGACGTCTCCCGAAGCCCCGCGGATTTCTGGCGCCCCGGAGCCGACCTGACCGGCTGGGACGAAATACCCGTCCCTTCGTGCTGGGAGATGCAGGGCTACGGCTACCCGATCTATACCAACGTCGTCTATCCCTTCGAATTCAAGCCGCCCTACATCACGCGCGACAATCCCACGGGCTGTTACGTCCGCACCTTTTCGGTGCCGGAAGCGTGGAGCGGCAACCGTGTGACCCTGCACTTCGGGGGAGTCTATTCCGGATTCTACGTCTGGGTAAACGGCGCCTTGGCCGGATATGCGGAAGACAGCTGCCTGCCCAGCGAATTCGACATCACCGGACTTTTACAGCCGGGAGAGAACAAACTGGCCGTCCAAGTATTCAAATGGACCGACGGAAGCTACCTCGAAGACGCCGACCACTGGCGCATGGCGGGCATTCACCGGGAGGTCTTCCTCTCTGCCAAGCCCGATGCCGCGATCGGCGATTTCGGCGTCAGAACGATCTTCGACGCCGACATGCGCGACGCGCTGCTGCAAATCCGTCCGGCAATAGATTTGCGCGAAGGGGTCTCCGCCGCAGGCTGGCAGCTCGGCGCACGGCTTTACGCACCCGACGGAACCCCTTCCGGGCGTGAACTGACGCTGCCCGTCGAAGAGATTCTTGCGGAAGCCTATCCCCAGCGCGACAACGTCTATTTCGCCCTGCTGGAAGAGCGTATCGCCGCACCCGAAAAGTGGAGCGCCGAGAATCCCGCACTCTACACGCTGGTGCTGACTCTCCGCGACGCCGCCGGAAAACTCGCCGAAGCCCGCAGCTGCAAGGTCGGATTCCGCGACGTCCGCCTGCGCGGCCGCGAAATGCTCGTCAACGGCGTACCGGTAAAGCTCTGCGGCGTGAACCGGCACGACCACGACCAATATGGCGGCAAAACTGTTTCGCGCGAATCGATGGGGGAGGACGTCCGCCTTATGAAACGGCTCAACATCAACTCCGTACGCACGTCGCACTACCCCAACGACCCCTATTTCTACGAACTCTGCGACCGTTACGGCCTTTATGTCGTCGATGAAGCCAACATCGAAACGCACGGCAAAGGCGGCCTGCTCTCGAACGATCCGCAATGGATTACGCCTTTTCTCGAACGCGTAAGCCGGATGGTCATCCGCGACCGCAACCACCCGTCGGTCATCATGTGGTCGCTGGGCAACGAATCCGGCTGCGGCCCGGCGCACGCGGCTGCGGCAGGCTGGGCCAAAGATTACGACCCGACCCGCCTGATCCATTACGAAGGAGCGCAGGGACAGCCGATGCACCCGCTTTACGTTCCGCTGAAACGGACTTCGGCCGCAGCCTTTACCAGCGTAATGGCGGCGGACAACCAGCCCGCCGCCGGGCAGGTCAAGAAGCCGCGAAACGGCGGCAACCCCACCGACCCGGCCTATGTCGATATCCTCAGCCGCATGTATCCGACCGCCGCGCAGCTCGAACAGATGGCCCTCAACCCGATGCTCGACCGCCCCGTGATGATGTGCGAATACGCCCATTCGATGGGCAACTCCACCGGCGGACTGAACGACTACTGGAAACTCATCCGGACACACGCCGGACTGCTGGGCGGACACATCTGGGACTGGGTGGAACAGGGACTGGTGAAAAAAGACGCGCAGGGACGCACCTACTGGGCCTACGGCGGCGATTTCGAACCGGCCGGAGAACATAACGACGCCGCTTTCTGCTGCAACGGCATCGTCAATCCCGACCGTACGCTGAAGCCCGCCGCACTGGAGTGCAAATATGTCTTCCAGCCCGTCGAGTTCACGGCTTCGGACCTTGCGGCCGGAAGGATCGCAGTCCGCAACCGCAATTTCTTCGCCGGGACCGAACGCTATGACTTCACATGGGAAATCTCGACCGACAAGGGCGTGCTCCAGCACGGCAGTTTCGAGGTGCCGCCGACCGCCGCCGGCTGCCGCTCCGAAGCCGCGATCGCATTCCGGCCCTTCAAACCGGAACCCGGCGCCGAATACCTGCTCCGGGTGCAGGCCCGCGAAAAGCGCCGTACGCCGTACGCCGAAGCCGGATACGCAGCCGCCGAGGAGCAGTTTGCACTGCCCGTTTACAAAGAGCCGGTCCGGAGTGCGCCCAAAGGCAGGGCAAGCGTCGCGCAGGATGACGAGTTCATCGTGTTGAGCGCCGCCGGCTCCCGCACCGAGATCGACCGCCGCAGCGGGTACGTCGCCTCGCACTCGGTGCGCGGACGCAAACTGATAAGCGCCCCGCTGCGCCCCAACTTCTGGCGCGCCTCCATCGACAACGACTGGCGCGGCTGGCGCGTCGGGAAAATCGCAGGATGCTGGAAGGAGGCCCCCGAAAGATTGCAGACCGTCTCCGTACGAATCGACGAATCGGCGGGTTCGGTCACCGTCGAGAAGGCGATACCCGACAGCGTCCGGCTGACGCTGACCTATACCCTCGACGGCGCAGGGGCCTTGGCCGTGGATTACAAGCTCGACATTTCCGACCGGATGCCGGAGCCGCTGCGCGTCGGACTGCAAACCTGCGTCCCCAACACGCTGGAGCGAATCGCCTATTTCGGAAAAGGTCCGCAGGAAAACTATTCGGACCGCTGCGACGGCGCCTTTCTGGGACTTTACCGCAGCACGCCCGAAAAGTTCATGCACAGTTACATCACCCCTCAGGAAAACGGCAACCGCTGCGACGTCCGCTGGCTCTCGCTGACGGCTTCCGACGGCCGGGGCGTTCAGTTCGTCGGGGCCGAACCGCTGAGCGTATCGGTATGGAATTGCACGCAGGAGAGTCTGGACAAGGCGCGCCACAGCAACGAAGTCGAACCTTTGGCCGATGCTCTGACCGTCAATATCGACCGTACGCAGACCGGTGTCGGCGGCACGGACACTTGGAGTCTCAAGGCCCGGCCTTCGGATCAGTACCGGCTGCTGGAGAAACACTACGCCTGCCGGTTCACGATCATCCCCTGCAACGGCGAAGCCGAAACGATACGCAACGGCCGCAGCCTGTTCAGGAACCAATAAGTCCCTGCAATTTCCGCCGTCCAGACACGAGCGGCAGAAAGTCACGGAACATTCATTACGCCCGGCCGAAATTCGGCCGGGCGTAATGTCAATACCACCGGAGAACCGGCAAAAGTATCGGGTGTAAAAAAGATCAAAAATCGGCCGATTCGTACAATGTACGGATTTTTTGCTACCTTTGTTAAGTCACCTAACTCCGAAAGTCCCGTCCATCGATGAATCCCGTCCGCCCGCGGAACGGCGGCTGCGGTCTCCGGCTGCAAATTCCTGCCGCGCCCCTCATGCAATTCCCGCGTCCCTGCAACCGACAATGCAGGGCCGTCACTTATTTATCCTAACCTCAAAATCATGATGAAAAAATTCGCCCTTTGGAGCCTCGCGCTCCTGCTGACGTTCGCCGCCGCATGCAGCGACTACGACGACACCGAGCTGTGGAACAGCGTGAACGACATCAAAAAACGCGTCGAAGCGCTCGAAACCGCCGTCGCCAAACTCAACTCCGACGTTTCGGCCATGCAGACGCTGATCGAAAAACTCAACGAAAAGGTCTACGTCTCGAAGGTCGAGACCAACGCCGACGGCTCCTACACGATCTACTTCACCGATCCCGAAAACACCAAAATCACGATTACGAACGGAAAAGACGGCGCCGCGGCGCCCGTAATCGGCGTTGCGAAGGATACGGACGAGATCTACTACTGGACCCTGACATCGGGAGGGGGGAGAGCCTGAATGGCTGCTGGCCGACGGCAAAAAGATCCCCGTCACGGCCGCCGCCGTCGTGCCCCTGCTGAAGATCGACGACAAGGGATTCTGGATCATCAGCTGCGACAAGGGCGCGACGTGGGACTACATCACCGACGACAAGGACCAGCCGGTTTCGGCGCTGGGTCAGGGCGGCGTGAGCGACTCGTTCTTCAAGGAGGTGACTCAGGACGGCGCATACGCCTATTTCACGCTCATGGACGGCACGACGATCACCGTAGCCATGCGTTCGGATTTCTACCTGCTCGTCAAAATGGCCCCGGCGCTTGGCACCTACGCCTACGGCGAGACCAAAACCTATGAGACCGAAAGCGTGGGCGTGAACGACGTCGTGCTGACCAAGCCCACCGGCTGGGTCGTTTCGTACGCCGACGAGGTGCTTACGATCAAAGCCCCCGCCGAAGAGGCCGTCTGCGAAACGGAAGGCGAAATCGCCGTCATCTACTTCGGCGACAACGACCGCAGCTCGCTGGTGAAGATGAAGGTCAAGATCGACAAGGATTACACGGGCGTAACCGAAGGCGACAACTTCACGCTCGAAATCACCGAAGTCGGGGACACCCGCATCAGGGCCGCCATCACGCCGAAAGATCCCGAAATGTCCTATTACGTCTATCCCTACGATCCGGCCAAGAGCGACGAGGCGTGTATCACCCAGCTCCAGAAGCGTTTCAAAGCCGACATCGCCGACGGACCGGAATATGTGGATTACTTCTTCAAAGGCACCAAAACCGACTACAGATACAGCGGCCTGACGCCCGGCGAGAGCTACGACCTCTCGGTGGTCGGCGTAAAATACGACCTGACGGCCAAGACGCTCGACATCGTCACGCCGCTCATGCGGGTTCCTTTCAGCACCAAAGCCCCCGAAATCATCAACACGGCCTATCTGATGACCCTCTCCGACATTTCGTGGTACGGGGCGAAGTGCACCGTCCATCCTTCGGACGACCTGCCCTACTTCTGCACGTTCGTCAAGAAATCGACTTTCGACATGGCCTATGACGACGCCGATTTCGCACAGACCTACATCGACGACCGCTACCTCTGGCCCTATTACGGCGAGCTGAGCGACGGCATCCTGCTCTGGAGCGACTTCACCGCAACGGGCGACCTCGCATTCTCCTCGCCGGGATTCGTGCGGCGCGATCCGCTCTATATCTCGGAGGATATCTACCCGCTGGAATCCGACACCGATTATTACGCCGTGGCGTTCGGCTGCAACGAGAACGGCGAATTCTCGAACAGCCGCGTCTCGCGCAAGCTTTTCCATACCAAAGCCTTTACGCCGACCGAAGCATGCACCTTCACCATCGACGTAACCGTCAACCAACAGGACCTCGCCATCAAGGTGATCCCGTCGGACAAAAACACGAGCTACATCACGTTCATCGACGAGCGCGACACCTACCGCGACAATTTCGCCACACCGCGGCAATATCCGCCCTACGACCTCTACTGGCGCATGCAGGGACTGGAAGCGGGACAGACGATCGGGGACGACGACTGCTTCTATACGGGCGACGCGGCTTATAACGTCGTAAGCCTGAAAGCCGCATCGGCCTACATCGTCTTCGCCTACGGATGCTCCGCCGACGGCAGAATCACGACCGAGCCGGAGATCGTCGAGGTCCACACCAAAGGAACGGTGGACCAGCCCGACCTGAACTCGGCCGCCAAGAGCCGCCGCACGGTCAGCGCACGGCCCGCATACCGTGTGATCCGCTGACGGGAAATGCAGACATAAGGAAGCCGGACTTTTTTAAGTCCGGCTTCTTGTTTAACCGACACCACATCAAATTCGCAAACGGCCTCGATCCATTCCCAAGCGATCCCCGCAATAACAACCGGCCCTCCCATTACCGTCCGCCGAAGTACAAACCCTCCGGGAAGACCCGAAACAGGCCCTCGCTCTGAAGAAAAACTCAGAGAAAGGAAGACAGTCCGGAAAAGCCAGTACAAAACTCCGGAAAAGCCCCGTTCCCCCAAAAACTCCCATTCGGGAAAGCCCTCCTCCGGGAAGACCGGCTTCTGCCCCCCCCGGAAAGCCCTGAGCGGCACCCAGCGGAAAGCCCCTCCGCACCCGCAAGAAGCCGCAGGCGGCGGTCAGCGGCAGCTGAAGGCGACGCTTTGCCGCGCCCCGTGTTCGTCGATAACGGTCAGCCGGTGCGCGCCGGGAGCGGGACGGACGGATATTTTGTGTTCGAGGGTCGTCGCGCCGATATAATTGTCATCGATATGCCAGTATAACACGGCGTTGCGGTCGCGGTGTATGGCCGTGAAGACCAGACTCTGCGCCTCGCCTTCGAGCGACTTGGGCGCCACCAGCACGCGCCCCGGCTGGGGATAGACGATGTCGATCGGATTGCCGCCCGCCCCGCTGCCCGAAAGTCCCGGATGCAAAGGCGGCAGCGGACGGTAGTCGGGATGCTGCTTCCTGTAATACCACTCCTGCGCGGGCGGCAGGATAAACATCGGCATCCGGACGATCTGCGCCGGGTCGTAACAGTCCGCGGTTACCCGGTAGCGGAGGTCGCGGCTCAGATTCACGATCCGGTGGTAGGGACAAACTTCGCCGGCGGCAGCCGCGCGGGGAATCATCAGCGTATCGCGTTCGGGACATATGTGCGAAGCCAGACAGCCGCTCTGCCGGCAGACCACGGCCGCTTCCAGATCGCCGTAAGGCTCCGCGAACCACTCCCCGCCGGACAGCAGCCCGAATACGTCGAAGAGCAGCGGCGCGGCATACCCCACCCCGGTCATCAGCGGACGGCCTTCGCCCGAACAGTTGCCCACCCAGACGCCGACGGCATAGTCGGGCGTCGCCCCGACGGCCCACGCATCGCGGTTGCCGTAGCTGGTGCCCGTCTTCCAGCCGATCTTCTTCGACGAGGAGAAATACTGCCACTCGCCCTCCTCCTCAGGACGGGCCACATTGCTTATCGAATTGAACATAAGCCATATCGCACCCCTCGACAGCGGAATGTCGTCCGCGCTGACCGTCTTTACGGCCTCCGGATCGCAGTGCGGGATGCGGACCGGCCCGCCGCCGAGCTTGGCGGCCAGCATCGCATAGACCGACGTCAGGTCCCAGAGCGTGATCTCGGCGCCGCCCAGAATCAGCGAAAGCCCGTAATGGTCGGCGCTCCTGTCAATCGTACCGAATCCCAGATTCCGCACCAGCGACAGAAAATTCTCGCGCCCGTATTTGTCGAGCATTTTCACCGAAGGGACGTTCAGCGAACGTTCGATCACCCGGTTGGCAGGCACCGCACCGCTGAAGTCGTGGTTGAAGTTCTGGGGCGTAAAGTCCTTGTAATAAGTCGGAACGTCCGGAAACAGCATCGTGGGCAGGGCCGTCCCGTTGTCCAGCATCGCGGCGTAAAGCAGAGGTTTGAGCACGCTTCCGCTGCTGCGGGGCGCCCGAACGACATCGACGCTGGTGCCCTCGCTCCGGTCCGCGGGATCGTAGACATTTCCCACATAGGCCAGCACTTCGCCGCTCTTCACATCCATCACCACGACGGCGAGGTTATTTATCTTATTGCCCCTGTTGCGCCGGTTGTGCCGCAGCGCCAGCTCGTTGACCCTGCGCTGCAGGTCATAGTCGAGCGTCGAGCGGAACGATCCCCCGCGCATCCTCCCCAACAGGTGCATCGCCTGCATCGGCATCGGTTCGGGAGCGTCGGGCAGCGGTTCCTGCCGGGCCAGAGCGCACGTCAGGGAGTCGATATGCCCGCCGCGCCATATCCGTTCCAGCAGGTCGTCCCGCTTGCGCCGCAGCCGCTCCCGGTTGCGCCTGATATGGATGAGCGCGGGCGAATTCGGCAGTACGGCGAGCATGGCGCTCTCGCCCCACGAGAGGCTGCCGGCGCTGCGGCCGAAATAGTACCATGCGGCGCTCTCCAGCCCGATCACATTGCCGCCGAAGGGGGCGTGGGAGGCGTACAGGGCGAGTATCTCCTCCTTGCCGCATCTGAATTCCAGCCGGGTCGCCAGCACCGCCTCGACGATCTTTTCCCGGAAGGTCCTCGCTTTCCGGCCGCGGCTCAGGCGGATCGTCTGCATCGTAAGCGTGCTGGCGCCGCTGGCCACCCTTCCCGAAGCGAGGTTCTGCCGCACGGCACGGCCGAGCGCCAGCGGATCGACCCCGAAATGGCGGTAGAAACGTTTGTCCTCGTAAGTAGTAATAGCGACACGGAATTTGTAAGGCACACTGTCCGTGGGGAAAAAGCGCCACTGTCCGTCGGAAGCGACCTTGGCCGACATCAGACGGCCGTCGCGGCTCCAGACGGTCGCGGAGAAAGGCTCGTCGAAAAGCGTCCGGGGCAGGCAGAAACAATACCCCGCCGCAGCCGCGGCAAGGAGCGGCAGCAGCAGGAAATATATTGTTTTCCGCTTGAGCTTTTCAGTCATATTTTATGTATCTTTGACAAAGTTACCAAAAAAACCACTATGAAAGCAATCCGCTACGTATTGTTTGCAACGGCTCTCCTGCTCTTCGCCTCATGCGGCAGGCAGCCGTCCGATATCATCGAATCGTCGCCGAACGGAGTGACGGGCGTCAAAATGCCGATTCTCGTGACGTTCAAGGAGAACGTCGAGCCGAAGGAGGACAGAATCCGGGAGGCCGTATCGATCTCGCCCTCCGTCGATTTCGACGTCTACCTTTCGGGAATGCGGATGCTGCGGATCATCCCCCGGTCGCCCCTGAAATACGACACCCGCTACAAGGTGACCATCGATGCCGCGAAACTCACCGGACGGCAGCTCAAAGGCCTCGCGGAATTCGAATTCGCCACGCCGAAACTGCGGTTCGCCTACAGCGACTACTGGCTGCAGCAAAGCGACGACATGACCTCCTACGTACTGGTCGGCGAAGTGGTCTCGTCCGATTACGCGGAGAGCGGCTACGTGGAGAAGAACCTCAAGATAAGCGGACTGAAGAATCCGGACGTCGCGTGGGTGCACTCCGCGAACGGCACCACGCACCAGTATACCGTCGGCAACATCGCCCCCGGCGAGGGAGCGGGTTACACGCTGACGCTCGATTTCGGCTACGGCGACAGCAAGACCCTGACTGTCGAAGTGCCCAAGAAGGACGAGTATGTGGTGCTGGACCACAGCGTCGCGGCGGAACCGCTCGCGGTGGTGGTGACCTTCTCCGAACCGCTCAAACAGAGCCAGAACCTGAAGGACCTGATCCGCTTCGACACGAAATTCCGCACCTCGGTCGACAAGAACCGGCTCTACATCTATCCCGAATCGCACGTCACGGGAAATTTCGACATCGAAATAAGCCGGAACGTGCTCAGCAAGAGCGGGCAGCGGCTCAGGGAGAGCTATACGTTCACGGCCAACCTGCCGTCGCGGGTGCCGGCGATCCGCTTCGCGGGCAAAGGCTCCGTCCTGCCCTCGTCGAACGACATGTCCCTGCTGTTCGAATCGGTGAACTACCGCAAGGCGCGGGTCCGCGTGCGGAAAATATTCGCCAACAACCTGCTGCAGTTCTTCCAGCAGAACTACTACGGCGGCGACTACTATTCGGATATGAACTACGTGTCGCGCATCGTCCGCGATACGACCGTCGATCTCTCGGCCAAGGCATCGACCAAGCTCGACCTCTCCAACACCTATTCGCTGGATCTCAGCCGCCTGATAACCGACGGCCGGAAGTCGATGTACCTGCTGGAGATCAAGGGCGTCGAACCGCTGGTTCCCACCGACGAATATGATTACGACTACTATTTCGGAGATTACCGGACTTACCGGGAGCGGTCGAAACTGGTTCTGCAGTCCGACATCGGCATCATCTGCAAAAGCAGCGGCGAAGAGGAGTACGTCGTCTACACCACCGACCTGCTGTCAGCCCGGCCCAAAGGAGGCTGCAAGGTACGGGCTTACGACAAGCAGAACCAGACCTTGGCGGAAGCGTCCACCGATTCCGAAGGCCGCGCCGTGCTGAAATGCAGGGAGGAACCCTCCATCGTAGCGGCCGAAGCCGACGGACAGCTCGCCTTCGTCAAGGTGGAGCGGGGCGCGGCGCTGTCACTGAGCAATTTCGACGTCGGGGGCACCACCAACCCCAAAGGCACGAAGGGTTTTCTGTTCGGCGAGCGCGGCGTATGGCGGCCCGGAGACGACATCTTCCTCACTTTCATCGTCACGTCCGACAATCCGCTGCCGGAAAACCATCCGGCGTCCGTGGAGTTCTTCAACCCCAACGGGCAGCTGGTGCAGACGCTGGTCAGCAACGGCTCCTCGGACGGCATCTACACGTTCAAACTCGGAACGACGCCGGCGGCGCCTACCGGACAGTGGCTGGCGCGCGTAAGTCTGGGCGGCGCGGTATTCGAAAAAGCGATCCGCGTGGACGCCATCAAGCCCAACCGGATGAAAATCGACATGCGGCTCGGTGACGGCAGGCGGATCGACGCCCGAAAGTTCACGGGCAGCCTGATGGCCAAATGGCTGCACGGCGCTCCGGCGGACGGCGCAAAAGTGACGCTTCAGGCGCAGCTCAGGCAGATTCCGACGCGTTTCAAGGGTTATGAGAAGTACTCGTTCGACGACGCGACGAAATATTTCGAAACCGAGGAGCGGGAGATCGTCTCCGGCACCACGGACCAGCAGGGAACGCTGCAGCTGACGACCGGCGGACTCGCTTCGCTGGAGGGGCTCAGCCCCGGCATGCTGAGCGGCAAATTCACGGTGAAGGTCTTCGAAAAGAGCGGCGATTTCAGCGTCGATCAGCAGATCATCCCCGTGTCGCCCTACGACGCCTATTTCGGAATCGGAGTGACGCCCCAGACGAGCGACTGGGGCGACGAATACCTCGACAGCAAAAAAGAACATCTGCTGCGCATCGTCATGCTCGATGCGCAGGGACGTCCCCTGCCCGGCAGGGAAGAGGTGCTCGTCTCGGTCTACAAGATCACCTCCTACTGGTGGTGGGACGCCGCGTCGGACTCGCAGGCCCGTTATGCGAAAAATGCGCTCAACACCTGCTACAAGACATTGCAGACGACCCTGACCGACGGCGCGGGGCAGGTCGCGATGCGCTGGAGCGCAGGCGATTACGGCTATTATATGATCCGCGTGACCGGTTCGGGCCATGAACACGCTGCGACTCAGGTCGTTTGCGTATCGTCCTCCGACTGGCGGGGCGACGTCTCCTCGGTGACGGACGCAGCCACCCGACTCGCCGTGACCAAGGACAAGGAGAAATATGCGCCGGGCGACAAGGCGAAGATCACGATCCCCTCTTCGCCGGGAGCGCGGGCGCTGGTGAGCGTCGAGAGCGGCAGCGTCGTACGGGAAAGTTTCTGGATCGACTGCGCCGACAAACAGACCGCGTTCGAGATACCGATCAAAGCGGGAATGGCTCCCAACGTCTACGCCTCGGTGACGCTCGTCCAGCCCCATAACCATACGCACAACGACGCGCCGATAAGGTTGTTCGGCGTGGTCCGCCTCGACGTCGAAGACGCCGCCACGAAACTTACTCCGGTGATCGACATGCCCGAAACGGTCAGACCGGAGTCGGAAATCACGATAAAGGTCCGGGAAAAGGACGGCAAGAAGATGAGCTATGTGCTGGCGCTGGTGGACGAGGGCCTGCTGGGGCTGACGCGCTTCAAGACGCCGAACCCCTACCTCCATTTCAACGCCACGGAGGCGCTGGGCGTACGGACGTGGGACATGTTCGACCACGTGATCGGCGCCTACGGCGGCAGGATCGAACAGTTGTTCGCCATCGGCGGCGACGCGGAGCAGCAGCAGAACACCGGCGCACTGAAGGCGCAGCGGTTCAAACCCGTCGTGCGGTTCCTCGAAGCGCAGAAGCTGGGCGCAGGCAAAACCAACACCCACAAAATCGCGCTGCCGTCCTATTTCGGGTCGGTGCGCGTGATGGTCGTGGCTTCGAACGGACGGGCTTCCGGCGCCGCGGAGAAGGTCGCCGAAGTGAAAAAACCGCTGCTGGTGCAGGCCACCCTGCCGCGCGTGGTCTCGACGGACGAAGAGGTGGAGCTGCCGGTGACGGTTTTCGCCCTCGAAAAGGGAGTAGGCAAGATCGACCTGAAAGTCTCCGCGAACGAACTCTTCACGGCCGTCGGACCGCTCAGCAAGACGATCGCCCTCAGTCAAAGCGGCGAGGAGGTCGTAACGTTCCGGCTGAAAGTCAACAAGGAGACGGGCGTCGGAAAGGTTCGGGTCACGGCGACCTCCTCCGGCGACAGCTCCGTCTCGGAGATCGAGCTGGACGTACGCGAACCCAACCCCTATGTAACGACGTCGGAGGATTACATGCTGGAGCCGGGCAAAACGATCGCCCTCAGGCCCCTGAAGGATACCGGAAACGCGAAGCTCGAACTCTCGTCGATCCCGTCCGCAGACCTCACGCGCCGCATGGAATATCTGGTGAGGTACCCCCACGGCTGCATCGAGCAGATCACCTCCGGCGCATTCCCGCAGCTCTACCTGCCCGCCGTCATGGAGTGCGACGTCCGGACGCTTCAGGACATCGACCGCAACGTCAAGAGCGTATTGTCGCGTCTGGGCGGTTACCAGCTCTACAACGGATCGTTCGCCTACTGGAGCGGAGGTTCGAACAGCTCCGAGTGGGGAACGGCCTATGCGGCCCACTTCCTGACCGAAGCCGCGAAATACGGCTACGCCATCGACCGCCCGATGCTCGACCGCGCGCTCAAATACCTGCGCGGCAACGAAGCGGACAGCTTCCTGACGCAGGCTTACGCCCAGTACGTTCTGGCGCTCAACAACATGGCTGACCGGGGCGCCATGAACCGGCTGAGGGAGAAAGCCGCCGACCTGAAGAACGACGTCAAATGGATGCTGGCGGCGGCCTATGCGCTGGACGGCAACCGGAAGGTAGCCGAAGAGCTGACCGCGCAGGGCGGAAGCGGCCAGACCGGCAAGGTCGATCCGTACGACGACACCTACAACAGCAGCGAACGCCAGATGGCCGTGGTGCTTATGACGCAGACACTGCTCGGAAAGCGGGAAGAGGCGTTCCGCACGGCCCTGAAGATGTCCGACATCCTCAAGAAGGAGAAGTGGCTGAGCACGCAGTCTACGGCGTGGATGCTCAGCACCCTCTCCAACTTCATCGTGTCGGGCCAGACCGGCATCGACGCCAAAGCGGGCAAAGAGAGCATCCGAACCGACAAATCCTTCGTCAGCATGCCGCTGACCGAAGAGACCGGGGTGACGAACAACGGCAAGGAGAGTCTGTATGCCGTCGTCAGCCAGCGTTACAACCCCGCCAAGGGCGAAGAGACGGAGGCGGCCGACAACATCCGCATCGCCGTCCGGTATACGGACATGGACGGCAAGGCCGTAGACCCCAAGTCGATCCGCGCTTCGACGGATTTCTACGCCGTGGTGACCGTCTCGAACATCAGCGGCTATGAGAAATACACCAATCTGGCGCTGACACATATCGTTCCGGCGGGCTGGGAGATCACTTCGGAGCGGGACCTCACGTCGGTCACCTATCAGGACATCCGCGACGACCGGGTGCTGAGCTACTTCGACCTGAAACGGGGCGAAAGCAAGGAGATACCGGTCAAGCTGACGGCGACATACAAGGGCCGCTACTACCTGCCGTCGATCTACTGCGAAGCCATGTACGACAACTCGGTCCGCGCGCTCAAAAAGGGCGAATGGATCGAAGTGGTCGAATAGGCCGGAGCCTGCCGGCAGGTCTCGACCGGCAAAGCTTTCCGCCGGACAGGCGGGAAGCGGCAAAAGGAAGCATCCCCGGCCTTCAGACAAATCCCCGCAACCTTTGGGGTTTCGGAGATTTACAAATCAATGCTGTAACTGAATAAGTTACGGCGTTGTTTTTTTATGAGGTAATGATTTAGAAACGCAAGTTTTGAATAAACTTACATCGAGGTTCATCCTGTCAAACAACTCTATACAAATATACG